>Ga0181612_157291_pt1 | contig 25525 bp, 10 predicted proteins | sample HoacroProtozoa21_FD_119630 | JGI IMG/M metagenome (GOLD analysis project Ga0181612, IMG submission 119630) | Hoatzin crop microbial communities from Cojedes, Venezuel. Combined Assembly of Gp0051906, Gp0051904, Gp0051908
TGTAAAAAGTCTTTCTCCAGCTTCCTTGTAGGCCCCTTCAGATACTGGAAGGCTGCTATAAGGTCCCACTGGAGCCTTCTCCAGGCTGAACAACCCCAACTCTCTCAGCCTTTGCTCATAGGAGAGGTGCTCCAGCACTCAGATCAGTTTTGTGGCCTCCTCTGGATCCACTCCAATAGGTCCATGTCTTTCTTGTACAGTACCATCCCTCTGTGTTAGCGTGCTCTAGTATAGTCCAAGGTTACACATAGATTATGTACAGCATCCTTTCAATTACAAGAAAATTAAAAATACTAGAATCTACACTAGATTTATAAATTCTAGAATTCTGTATAATGTAGAATTATAAGTACAACATAAAAAAATTTAATTGACACAAAACCAGTCATAGTATAGTAGCTATTCAGGAAAGTTGCTGTATCATTAGTTCACGATAATTTGCAGAACCTTGATCAAGTCAGGTGAGCGATCAGCACTATCACATTAACAATTTAGACTTTTGAACAAGGTGCTCTAACCAGATTTTCTCTCTCTTTTTCTGTACCCTTTCCCTCTTTTTCTCCTTCCCTTGCAACTATGCTACTTACTTACTTGTTGCCTTCCCTACATCCTAAAATATTTGCATTTCTTCTCTAGGACCTTCGTTTGCCCTGACACTCTGGAGAACTGCTTGTCATGTCTTTATTTCACCCACATTGTGACTGATTCCTTGCTTACTTCTCAATAGAGGGAAGAGTAGGTGAAGGGAGAGGACAGGGGTAAGGGCTTCGGTTTGTTTGCAGTTTTACAGACTTATGCCTGCCCCCTTTTTTCTTCTCTTCCCTTCCTCACTCCTTGTCTCCCTCCCTCCCCATCAATACTTCAAAAATCATTCCCATTCATGTTGTGTGCGCGCACACGCTGGGAGAAATTACAAGTGCTCTGCTCCAGGTTGCCTTGACAACTTCGAGGCATCCCTGTGCGTGCAGACCGGTGGCACAGTGAAGTTTCCCAGGCCCCCTGGGGAGGGGGAGGGAAGAGGAAGAGAGGAGGCCGAGGTGCCGGAGCCAGCAGCCATGTGGAAGAGAGAGCAGCGAGCAGGATGAAAGGGGCACATACATCTCCCGCGGGATAATGGGAGTTTTGCTGGCTGCCTGTGAAAGGACACACTGAGGGTACAATGGTCTGTGACACATGAAAGCTTTGGAGCGAACTTTATTGCTTCTCCACTAAGGACCCTTCCAGGGTCCTATTCAGCTCTAAGAAATCTTGTCAACATCTTAAAATATAAAGAAAACAAATCCCCTCATTTCCTCATGTTTTAAAAACAGATTTAAAATAAGTTTTAGATAATTCTTGATGGTGGTATGTGGGAAGCTTTTGCAGTTTCAGCCCCGGATGGTACTGAGTGTCCTTCTTGTGTGTTCCCTGAGTTCCCATTAACTTCAATGGGAGGGAAGGCTGCCCAGCAGCTCCCCAGTTAGGGCCCTCTGAGGTGAGAACTTGCTTCCTCCTTATATGGCTTTCATTCATACTTAGGCCCGTCAGCCCTCTGCTTTGAAGGCTTGCTGCCATACATGCCATGAGCGGTTAGAGCTCAAGAAGAGAGAAATTGCTGTTCTCTACTTTCAAGCTGAGGAGTGATTTATATATGACAAGCAGGAGTAGGAATGAGACTGAGCAACCTAGAATAAGGCACCGCGTAGTCACAGCCAGAGTGTACAATAGGAAACCAAGCTGGAAAGCAGCTTATAATAAAAGAGCATGACTCTTGCTCCCTGACATATCACTTGCACATGGTTCACCAGTCAATCCCAGAATCCATCCAAAAAAGAATAGGATCACAAGCTCTAATCCTTCAACACAGCAGTCTTTAGTGGTAAGACGTGCCCTGCACTGACTCCTAGTGATTTTTGGAAAGTAGGAGACTCAACCCACTATCAAGTGTGGAGTGCAAAGAGAGATCAGGCTTGGTGAAAGCAGTAGTTGAAAGCTGTTGCCTGCTGTAGCTGATCCTACTTCGGCAGGGGGTTAGACTAGATGACACACAGAGGTCCCTTCCAACCCCTACCATTCTGTGATTCTGTGATTCTGTGATTCTGTAAGTACATATGCCTGCAAATGTTCTACAAAGACAGTGCTCAGCAGCTGGTCCCGAACCTATTACCTTGCCAGGGCAAGATGCTGGGAACTGACTGATTTAACATCTGTGCATTTCCAAACTTTCCTACCAAACCTTATAGGTTAACCTTTTCATGTTCAGGTTGTAAGTCTTAGCTAAAATAAAAAAGCACTCAGCCATTGCCTCTACTCTAGAAATAGCAAGTGAGAAAAAAACCCCTGCAATTAGAATATATAAAGTTTATTCAACTTGTATGCATGCATTCATTTTCACTTTTAAAATTAAGCTCCATTTTAAATTACCTACTGATACTTTAAAAATAATATTTGTAACAAATGCTTTCTGACACAAACATTGTGCAAACTCAATAGCAGATGTGAAACTCTCCAAAAATTAATATTATTTTCACATATTTGTAAATTATATTCACATTGTTTTGCATTTGCATTAGTTTGAGGACTCTAAAATATAATCGATTCTCCATCCACCAACAAGAGGGTTATAGGACTTATTTCTCCTTTGTAAAGATAAGAAAACTATTTATTACTTGGTAGTATCCACCATTTTCCTCACAGAACTTCAAAACATAGATGTAAACTTACCACAAGCATTATAATCCAGTTTTACAGATGGAAAACCTGAGCAGAGAAATGATCAAGTGCTTCAAATGTTTGATTTCCATCTTCTGTTTCTTACTGTGCCAGTAACACTTTGTTTTTCCACTACATTGGCACACGTAAATCAAGCAAATCAGGGTGCAATTCTAGTGATCCTCCTTTGCAATTCACTTTGTGGGTACAAATCTTACTGGCTCTACTGGCTTCTGCAGAAAGGACAGGCAAACACTAGCTGCAATGAAAGGGTAAGTAAGTAGCATGTGATTGGTTTTATACTTTGAAGATCTGATCAGCGCCTGGAACACATCCTTGATCTCAGTTACATCAGTGACTAGTGTACTTTCACTGTAACTCCAGTAGCACATATTTCGTCCCTTAGAAGACAGGCAGAAGTATGATATATCTACAACGACTTGAGAAAACTTGTAGTTTCGCCAGGTCTTGATTCTAGCTTTATGTTTCCATACTATTTATATTCATACAGTCCTGTTGCCTTGTTTTAAATGCTTTCTCCTCTGAGATAGGTACCCTGAGCAGAAGGTGCTCAGCCTTCACTGTATTTCATATGTTCAAAGATGGCATCTAGATCTGTGTGGGCAGTCTGCAGAAGTGTGTTCTGAGACAGATGGTGTAGCCCTCCAGATGGAGTATGGGGAATTTATTGAATACTACTTGAAATTTTAAGGAGAAGGAGCAAAGGGGCATAATAAGGAGAACACTAACTGCACCTGCTTGGTACAAGAAAGAGCATTTCCATCTCTGACAGTCCTCATGAGACACTGTTTCTCAGAGATTCAGAGCTCTTTCCCTGGCAGAACTGCACCTTCATTTAAAAAACACAGTGCAGCCCTGTTGGTGCAATCTGATGAACAAAACACTTTAGCAGACGCCATAGTGAGCACCCTAGTATTCACATTAGATCAGATGCATTAAGACAAGCCAAGAATTAGGATTAATGTCGCAAGTTTTGCAAAGCTTATAAAAGACTCTAAATGCTTATTCATACAACAGTAAGGATTTTCTGAAACAAGCTAACAGCATTTAATCTGTTTTAAACTCCCATGGCTTGGGACAGAGGTAAACTGAGGTCATTCCACTAGGAACTGGAGAAAAATCGTCATACACATTAATTGTAGCAAATATTATCAGCATTACTTGAGAGTACTCTATTTTCTGTCTTACTGTTACAAATCAGATGCAGCACATTTCTAAGGCACATTTTTCAGACTATGGTAACTATGCTAATCAAAAACCATGAACTGACGCACTGGAATACAGTGAGTACCACACTGCAACAGATCAATAATCTTTGCTTTAAACAAGGTGTTAACAAAGCACAGAAAGCGGTAACTCTTGCAACAGCAAATTCTGTAACAACAAGCATTAGGGGTGGGATGAGAATACAGGGGCAGTACAAGCTGCAAAAAAGGGCCAGCTTACCTTGGGTAGCTTTAAGTGCACGGGTCATCAAAACTCTTCCCACAAAACCATTTTCATCATGCTGAGTTTATACTCTTTACTCACAAGTGTATGAGGTGAATGTCCTTGTGCTTAAATTTACTAGGAATTGCTGCCCTGGATAGTAAAGCATCAGGGAAGATGGGAGTCCGAGCAGTAGTCTACTACATGAGTACTACGATCATTGCTGTGCTGATTGGTATAATCATTGTGGTCATCATCCACCCTGGGAAAGGTACTAAGGAAAACATGCACAGAGAAGGCAAAATTGTGCAAGTGACAGCAGCAGATGCCTTTCTTGATCTAATCAGGTATGGCTATGATATTGCACATTTTCTGTACAAATAGCAACAACGGTAATATTTAGAGTCACATGAGAACAGAAGTAGAGAATTTTAGACAGTGACTGCAGAAACTAGCCAAAATTCTTTCAACTGTGTGATACCAATACCTCTAACCCGTACAAGGCTACAGAAGAATACTTTGATTTATTTTCAAATCAAGCTGTAGCAAGGGAAGAAACTGGTTTTAATATTGAAAGAAAGATTCTTTCTTTCATACACAAAAGAAAGACTTCTGTTCTGCTATCTGCATGGGTCTTTTCTCCTCCTTCCATAGCACAATCTTTATTACCAAATGCCTCTGCTTTCCTTTACTTCCAGCTTTTGACAGTTTTCTCACTTCACTTCAATCCCTGATTTAGCTATTCATCTTAATTTTGAATTGTAGCCACCAATCTGGGTGCATCTACTCAACTTGTTAAATTGCATGGATGGGAAATAAATTCCAGGAACAGGCAAGTAAAATGCTTGAATTAGAGGGGCACAGATATGAAATCTTGTTTTCTCCTTGCTCAGAGACTCTGCAATGCCTCTTTTATAGAGCTAATGTGTCACAGATGTATTCCAGGGAGTAGGGAAGCTGAGGTTTTTGAACTCAGGAGCTTTTCCACAGGTAAAGCCACCAAAATTTTGTGTTCCACTAACCCATTTGGAGAAGCCAGAGACATGGAGAAAGACCTCCAAGAGTCATGCTGCCAGGAAGGGGGACTTCAGAAAGACCCATGAAGAGGTTTGCACTCAGATTCCTCAAGATTTATTCAGTTAGGCTGCTTCTAGTTTCCTCAGAAATGACATCATTCTGGAAAGCAAGCAAACGCCCATATGTAAGAAGTATACACACACATATATAATTATATGTGTATGTGTTATTATTAAAGAATACTCAAAACTTCAGAAATATTTATTTCACTATCTGAAGACTCTGAATCAAGTGATAAATCTCATGATATACTAGGCTACGTGACTGCAAAAATTGTTCCAGAAGTAGAAATGCATTAAATATTTAGAAGTTCTTTATCAATCTGGATTCAGAAAGCATTAATAAATACAAAATACAAAATCGGCACTGACCCACAGAGCTTTGTTCCTTCAGTATTTTAGCTAATATTCTTCTCCAAAACCAGACCTGCTATACAATATTGGATAAAGAGATTGCAGTTGCCAGGATCTATCCAACCCTACTACATTTTGTCCTGACAATTCTACCCAGGCCAATGCTATATGCAAAGCTCTACTTCCTGTATATATAATTGCATACTTGTCTTAGGATTCTTTTGAAAATTAGCTCACCAATTCTTTTGTTAGATGTGTGCCCACTTCAGATATTATTAGAGTCTTATTACTTCTCATGTTATTTTCTCTCTTTTTCCCAGAAATATGTTCCCTCCAAATCTGGTGGAAGCTTGCTTTAAACAGGTAAAAATGTTTTGTTATTTCCAACTACGGCATAATAAATTAAGAAATTGAAATGTAACAGCATTTTCTTTAGGAATATCATGCACTTGTACTTACAGCAGAAACAAATCTGATGTATGCTGTCAGTTGCCAAAAATACACAAACCAAACCAAACCAAACCAATCAAATCTGTGCTTTGTTTTCCATCACATTGTCTCAGTATTTGCTACAAGAAGAGAAGAAAACACCTGGCACAGCAGAACAAAAACCAAGTTTTATCAAAATGCCAAATTCATAAGTCTACAGCAAGTAAAGTCAAAACAGAATTTACTCTTCAAAAACAGTGTTACGTTAATTTGGGAGACACTGAGATATGCACCATATGTACAAAGACTGTAAGATATTTCAAGAATATCATGTGAGAAATGTGCATAGGTTCGAAAGAGGAACAACTGTTTTGTGGATTTCAATAGCAAAATCAAACCAGAGGACTTCCTGTCACCTATGGCAGAAGTGCATAGGAATGCTTTTTCTGTGTTGCTTCCCAAATTTTTCTATCATTAGCCTGATCCTGATGGCCTTAGCTGTTCTACACAGAAAATAGTAGTGACTAGTCACATTCCTTTTTTTAAAAGGAGGACATTACAGATTCAGTGAAACCTATAGTGTGTATTTCCATAATGTCATTGCTTTCTTTTGACCCCACAGACTATCTTGAACTGATATTATCTACCAGTTATTGCTGTAGCAATAAAAAAAAAGCTGAAATGCAGAGGTCAAGAAGCAAGAGGGTAAAGCAGAAACTTTTCGAAGTCCAGCTGAGTTACATCTTGCAGAAGAATTGAAACAAAACAGTAACACTTCCTTCAGTCATATAAACAGATACCAAAACAAGCAGTGACTTTCTGATTAAAGATTTGGTCAATGTTAAAGATAATCTAGACCCAGGTCCAAAACCAACAAATGCTATGCCTCTGTTTTCAGTAAGGATGATGATGAACTCAGGACAGTAATGCAGAAGAGAGTTACAGAAATACAGAAGTCTATATCTAAACTAGAAACAAAATTCTAAAAAATTAATGTAAGAAAGTCAGTGAATTATATCTCCTTTATCTCAAAATAATGAAAGAAATTGGGCATAAAGTTACAGAACTTGCAGCTAGTATTTTTAAGAAAACGCTCAAGTTGGGAAGTTATTATATATAACTGGTGAAAGTAATCATAGTGCCTTTCAAACTGCAATTTCAAAAAGATTTGGGAATTTATTTAAGCAGTTAATATTAGCTCGACCTCAGTAGTACTGAAAGATATAAGTACCCTGAAGGAAAGTGTAAAGACTATGTAATAAGTGAAAAAGAAAAATACATTAAAAAAGAGACAAATATATGAAAAGAAAAGATAAAGAATAAGACAAGTTTCTGAAACATATATTGTACCAGAAGAACCATCTTTCTTCCATAAGATTGCCCATTTTCTTTTTTTTTTCTTTTTCTTGTGTGCCAGAAGTGCAATGGATTTAATGTCTTTGGATTTCTGTAAAACTGAGTTTTAATTATAAGTGCAACAAAATAGTTGAGCGGGGGATAAGATTATTGTAAAAATTGTAAAATTTGTGGAAATTTTAACGGAAGTTGCTGCAGGACTGAGCACACCTCAGTTGATATTTTTATGAATGACATTACTGTAAGATGCACACAACAAAATGTACAGATGACAAGAAAGTCCAAGCACTTTGTATTGAGATATATAACAAGTGCTAAAGAAGATGGTGTGTCCCTAGCACACTGTAATACTATGAAGTCACAACAACAAGGTGAATTGTCTCTTTCATACATTGGCATGCTTGGTTATCTCCTAGTAGCTCTTCTTTACGGGTGAAATAAACATTTAGAAATTAACAGTAATTTCTGTTTTGAGATGGGAAGTCATCATTAGGAAGGAAAAAAATAAACCAACAACTCCTCTATTTCAGCTCCAGGACATATATTAGGTGATATAACTCCAAGAGAGGAAATAAAGCCAGAGCAATGTAACTATCTGGAATATTGAGTATACTCTGGTCATTACATTCTTAGCAAGATTCATGCAAAATGAGCACAATGGTGAGAGGAGTTGCTGGGATTGTCAAAAGAACACAGCATATAAAGCAAAATGAAACTCGATTTTAAAACTATTCAGGTCAAAAAAACAAAGTGGGAACCGAGCTGTATAAGATAAAGAACAACATTTATACAATAAGTAATGGAAATCACTATGACTGAATTTGAAGTGGGAATTAGAAAGCTTTTTAACCTGTATTACCTAAAAGGTGAGCTCCTGGAAAAATCTTCATTTAGGAGTCGTGGGAGCAAACTACCTCATCAGCTTTAAGATACAGCTTGAAAAATTCTTTTGCTAAAGTATCCTACAGCAACAGAAAACTTAACTTAGTGACTAGCAGTCCTAAATCTATGTTCTTAATTAAAGATGTCCTGTAGATTCTGTTTACATTAAGTATATTGTATTTCTCATGTGCTCAACAGCTTAAAGGGATTTCCAAAAAATGGTTCAAAAAACAGGAAATGTTTCATGGAAGTGTTTTCTGACTTTCAGCAGCAGCTATGCTTGCTGAAGCACCAGGATTTTAAATTTGTCATACCTTTTAAATCAGGTACCAAACCCTAGGTTTTTAAGTATAAGTTGTTTGGTTGTAGCAGATTTGTTAAACTATAACACTTTGCAGGAGAAACAAGTATGTGTAAGATTCATAGGTATCCTGAAGACTTTTTACCTCGGACTCCATAACTTTCTTTTCAAAAGTTTACATCAGATTTTTCACATGTTTCTCAGAAGATTTATGAAGAAGGATGATTCACCTGGGTCAAATCGTGTTCTGTAACACCATGTTTGCTGGCCCAAACAAGGAACAGACTACTGCTCATAGTCATCCACACTCAAAGGTTAATACTGATTCAGAGCTTTGCGCGCCTGGAAACTATCACTGGCATATGCACTCCACATTTGAATCACATCTTTTGATATATTAGCTGCTCACATTCCATCTTGTAGCATCCTTGGGCAGGTTTCTTTCCTGACCGAGATCTGCATTGAAATCTACTGAAAGGTTTTTCTTTCTTTATCACCCTGGCCAGCAGATAGGTCCTCTAATGACTGTGTTGGTACACACAGCAAGCTGTGAACCTATTACTTTTCCCAAAAATAGCAAGCACTTCCCAAAGCAGCTCCACTAACACACAGGACCAATTATCTTTTCTGAAGTTTTTCACCTCAAAAGATCAACTTTTATTCAAATTTTGTAACACCAAGACATGGAAAATCATAATTTCCTTCATATAATTAACTTTAATGAAGTAAAGTTGCTTATCTGGCTGTGGAATTGCTCTCCTGCAAGTTGAAATGGAGCTGTGTGGAGAGGGCAACCAAGGTGGGGAGGCCTTCTCGATGGAGTTGGAAAAGCCTGCATAGGCTTGCTGTTGGGAGAAGAGTCATGAGGAAAACTGGGACATATTTAGGAAGAATCTTCCTAAATTTTCTGCTGTTCCTCATTCAGACTTCTGGTCCTTTGGATTCCATTTCCTGCTCTTCTTTCCCAGTAACTCTGTGAGGCAAACAAAGCTGCCTCCTCTTGCTTCTTCTCCTCCTTCTCCATCTTGGCACATTTTCTTCCCCCGAAACAGGGAGAGCTGTGGAACAAAATGCCCCTTCCCATTCAAAAAGGACTCCTCATTGTGGATCCCAGAAGCCAGGAGGAGCCCCTGTAGGAAAGAGAGTCCACAGAAAAAGCTAAGGAAATTTTTTCACTCAAACCTTTCAGCTGAATCAGCAGAACCATTTCAGGCATTCAGCACCATGCCCCAGCAAAGTCTATGCAGACAAAGAGCCACCCTTGCGTAGCAGGTCAAATTCAGAAGAATAATCTGGAAAATGTTGGGGTTTAGCTTCACTCTGCTCTTCACTAGTTACTCCCTCTCTCCTTGTGAGAGACCAAAATCCCTTGTGCACTCTGTCTGTATCAGGACCTCCTCCCATTAAATCAGTGGCAGATAGCGATCACTGGCAACAACAGCTTGTTAATCCAAACCGCATGTGCTCTGATGCTGGTTGCTACCTTCGTTATGCACAAATCATTTGGGGACTTTGTGATTTTTATCAGTAATAGGAGAATCTAATAAGACTGACAGCAGAAAAATATTCCACACATACCTAAAATCAGATTACTTTGTTCAAAGTTTTATCTATACCATTATAGTCACCCCCAGTTTAGGGATATATATAAAAAAATCTCTGGATTTATCTTTCAGCTCTGACCATTATGTCTTAATTTCTCTTTTTTTGTTAAATTCAAAATGCTATCTAACCAGGGGCTAAGTAGTTGTAAGCACTCTTGTTAAGCAGATACTGCTTTTTAACCTCTTGTTCTCTGTGCTGTGCTCTGGGGATATATCGTAAGACAAAAGAAACACAAGTGAACTTCGGCCATCAAGCCAAACAGAATACAACGATTTGGGGAGGGTCTGTTGTGAATAGGTAATTTGATGCCAGCTGAAGCTTAAAGAACTGGAAAGGTGCATCTGATAGCTGCATTTATTCTGAGCTATTTTTAATTAAATATTCTTTCCTGAACTCATCCTTATTAAGGGGGTTGGAAGTATTAATCAAACATCCAGACATGAATACTAATTAATGCATATTCTTCATGATAATTTTGGCTAGTTAAGATATACTTTAACTTCTATTATAAGCTCTTTTGCAGACAATTTAGAATACTTTCACACATGTCCACATGGAAGGGAAAGAAATAGTGAATTAGGAAGACGGGATAGCACTGCATTATTTTAATTTCTTTTCATTTTTTAGGCTTCCGTTTAAGCCAACTAAAAACTGCATCATCATATAGACTTAGCACAGACAGTGCTAATTATACTATCTCAGAGTACTGATCATAAATGACGAGTTTTCAGAGAAGTTACCCAAGCAATTACCTTGTCTGCAAGTTAACCACTGGAATGTGCTACTGCCATGTTGTAATGTTGCCTCTTAAAAAGTCATGCAATATATTCAAGTCAAATTACTGTGGGTATTTTGTACTACTAATGAAAACAAAATAATAATGAAAATGTAAACAACTATTTCATTATATTATGCAATAGTATTGTCTATTTCAGAAGCAGATAACTTAATTAAAAATAATTTTAAAGCTGTTCATTAGTACTGTACCTTGTAAAAAAGTCCAGAAATGTAATTATTTTTATATTTTACTTGGAGATATGTTGTTCATAGAAAGCTACTAATATTAATAGGTTCCAAATAATATTTACCTTGCCCCTTATTTGTTCTTTATACATGATCTTAAGGAATTACAATGAGTATTTTGCATCTAAAATCTTACCAGGCAAAAATACCTCTGCCTGGAGACAAAATGCACCAAACATCCTCAGAAATGACAGAACCTCAGTGGTATTGTCTAGCCCATCACAATTTATCAGTGTAAGCATGTGGACTTCCAGCAGAACGCAACCAGCTCTTCTGAGACCCGTAAGCCTACAATCTGTTACATGAGCAGTTTTTCTTTGTCTAATTTCTTCCATTACTGAATGTTGCAAAAGAACAAGGATCTTCAGAATCACTGTGTGATATTGAAATGACAGTTTGAGCCACATGAACAGCTGATAACTCTGATTCCCATGAAGATCAAGATCTCCCTGAAAGTAAGAATCTCAATGATCACAAAATGATCTCTGATCACCCGTTCCTCTGCAGAGCAGTAATAGTCAACTCTGCTACTACCTCATCTATTTCAAAACCTTCGACATTTTCTGTCATCTTGAAGGTAGTCTTTCATCCTGTCACTCCCCATAAACAGTTGGCTTTTTCACCATTCTGCACACACAAAATTTGTTTTACGGTGGTCAAGCAACCTTGTGTTTTGCGGTTAGTCTTTAGGCTCAGATTCCCATTTTGAACCTCACTGTAAATGACTTTTCTCCACTGCTCTGGAAGGGGTTCTAGAAAGACTGTTCTCCCCAGTAACATTTCTGAATACTTAACTCTGACCAACAGGGTGAGTCAACAGAGAAGATCTACATCTCTGTGTACCAGTCTAGTAGCTGAAATGGAAACGGACTTTGCTAAGCGAGGTCCTAAAATCCTTATTATACCCCTAAAGAGACTTGACTGATAAGGAGTTGAAGGTATCCTCCTGCTAAGACAGAATTCCAGAATCAAAGCACAAAAAAAGCTGAATATGCTTATTACAACCTAAAATTATTTCTAACTGGGTTTTTAAAAGTAAGAAACTTCATAGGATTGTGCTTTCTCCACTGTGGTTGCCAAACTATTTCTCAGAGCCCTGTCACAGTTTTTGAGCCCAATGGCCAATTCCAACCTAAATTGGCATGAGGGAGGCAGTTCTCAGACAAATTAAGAGTGTGCTGCCGCTGAAAGAAAAGCAGTTTATGACTTATTTCCTGGCTTATTCCAACAGGCAGGAGCCAACCAGCGAGTCAGCACACATCTAACACTAACAGCTGTATCACATGCTGCTTTTGACCTAGTCAAATAGGTAGCAATGAGAGGAGGACTGAGGGCAATAGAGGAGAATCAAGACAAAGTCATTTATGATGTGGATAAGTAAAAGAAAATGAACAGGAAATTTGGCGGGAAATTAGCCTTCAGTTCCAGTCCTCATTAAGCAGCTTGCTTTTCACATTTGTCTAATCTGTATGCCCACAAATCCAGCATAATTACACCCTTCAGATACTTGCATTAAGAAATTTTTATGTAAGTTTTTCTTCTACTGGAAAACAGTAATAAAAATACATGTATAACACAATTATCGCACCAGTACAGATTAAAAAAAAAAATTAGAAGTGTTTGATGTACAGTGTTATGCAGCAATTTAACATTCCTGTAAGTATCAAATTAAAAATCCTTATTGACAACTTCTAGAAAATTTCCATTTCCAGTCTAATACCTCTCTGTCACTTAAAGAGACAATCCCATCCCTCCCTCCTTGGCTGTGTAGTTCCAGTCTCAGTGTTTTGCCCTCTCTGGCATTCATCAGTCAGTGAGCTGATTCACCTCCATAGCCTTTACCCAAAAATGGCCGCTTTTTTGCTTGACAAGTTTTCTGCCAATTTAAAAAGCAGAATTGGCTCACTGAGAGGTGAAACTAGAACTGACACAGAGGAGAAATTGTCACAAGCTGGATGTGAGTGGGTGAGGGAGTGAAACTGGGATTTTCTATGTCAGCCAACTGTCACCCAACAGCTCAGCTGTCTCCTCTAACCACAGCACAAAACAAATTTGATTTCAAATTCAGGAATATCTGACCTCCGTGGAGCCTTGTTCAGCTACATCTTATTGAGAAACTTTCAGTAAATCTCCTGTAAGCAAGTTTTATTTGAAATTCTGAAAGACTTCAAACCTTCAGGGTTATACATCAAATATGTGGAAGGAGTGCATCAAAAGTATCCAGGTGTGGAAAATCACAGAAAATTAAGTCAATGTTCATAGACACTAATACTCAGGTTTCCTGTCTTAGTCACAATTACTCTATTTCACTCAAATACTTTTGGAGTGTGTAACAGTCTCCAGTTATTACTAATAATACTACAGGACCCGGACTTCATATTTGTTTTTTGTTGGCAGGCCCGAAGGAATAAAAATCCAAAGTTGCCAAATAACCTTGACAGCAGTATCTCATTGCTTTAATAGGGTATTTAGCATTCTGAGATCTATTAGAAACATTTTACTAGTGATATGTAGTGTTCTTTGTGCTCAGCAGAATTCAAGCAGGACAGGGCTGCAGGGCATTCTGAGCCCAGACAGAAATATTCAGCATGAACATTTTTCTTTTGAAAAGCATTAGGTGGTGAAAGATTGGTTTTCAAAATAGATGTTTAGGAGCATATTGAGATTTTAAAATTGATTTGCCCATTCCATAATGGAACCATTTAAGGTAGAACCCTTTTCTTAATTAAGAAAAGTGGTGATGTATGATTGCAAAGCATAGAAAACTAGCAGCTTTGCCATAGCAAAATAAAAACAAGGTATGATACATGTAAGTTACTTTCAGTCTAATTTTTTCTGATTCAAAAAGATGAAAAAGTAAGGAAACAGCAGAGCACATGAAAATATTTTAACTAGCTAAAAAATACCTATTCATTTAACAGCTGGAAAAATATTATTGGGAAAAATAACAAATTATAAAAATGCAAACTATGAGTCAATATTCTGCATCTTTGACCTTGTCATATTTATGAGAAAACAAGTTATGGAAGCAAAGATGACGATTTAGTTTCGAAGTTACTATGGATTTTTGTTGCTTTCAGGAAAGCCATGTTATCCTTGCAGTACGTTTTACCAACAAATATTACACATGGAATTCAAACATCCTATAATAGTAATTCATAATTTAGTGTCTGATTTTTACCTTTGCTTGCTTTGATTCACAGAATTCCTATCTTTCTTTTATTTTTGTTTTAACAGTTCAAAACTAACTATGAAAAGAGAATGTTTAAAGTAGATATTCCATCCAATGACACATCCACAGTGGCTGCTATAATAAGCAATGTGTCAGAAGCAATGGAAACCCTCACTCGAATGAAAGAGGAAATAGTTCCTGTTCCAGGTTCTGTAAATGGAGTGAATGCCCTTGGCCTGGTGGTTTTCTCAATAAGCTTTGGACTGGTGATTGGAAGCATGAAGGAACAAGGTCAGGCATTAAAAGACTTCTTTGATAGCCTTAATGAGGCTATCATGAGATTGGTAGCTCTAATCATGTGGTAAGTGACTCTCTGATAAAGTCCATTTTAAGTTACTACCAATATTTTTTCATCACAGCCAGGCACTGGATAGCAAGAGTCTGTTTGGCAGGAAGTTAGACAATAAGATCTTAAGCACCTTGTAGCTTTGTTTTATAAATGAACCCAAGAACTGTAATTCTGGATGTCAGCAATTTGCCCAAACATGCCTACTCTTCCAGTACATACTTACTCTTCCAGTGTGTTTAGCTTTTGACTTAAGAAAAATAGAGTCTACGGCAGAACTTGCTAAGATTTATGTCTTCATAAAGGTAGCAATCACAACAGCATGTTATCAAAGTTTCCTTATGTCCTAATCTGACTTCTCTGAAGGAAACCGACAAAGCCATCCCATAATCTTATTTCTACACAGCAAGACCTTGTTATCATTAGTTTCCAATACCACTGGTTCCTGCAGTTTTGTAGTGCATATGCATGTCCTTGCATTGTAGCTTCATTGCTTACGTATACACATAATTTTCCTACTTTCTTTATTATGCTTAATAGGTATATAAAATCAATACTTTTTCCCTCAAACATTAGATAAGAAGTTTGTTCAACAATGAAGATTCATTAATTGTCACATAGACAGTTAAGAAAAGAAATTATGTCTTGTTGCCCTCTTTACTACAGAAAACAAACAAACAAACAAATCAACTCCAAAAGCTTACCCAAGAGCACATACACCTGGATACAAAACTAAAAATAAGGGTATTTTTTTCCAGTAACTAAAATTCTGTTCTGCCAGGAAACATGTGTAAAAAGCAAAAATCTTTCCTCCTTCTTTACAATCATGCTTAAGATGATATAGCAGTGGATAGGAATCGTTAATCCTGAGAAATTTCTACATGGATTTGATGGCTTAAAATGCAATTGAGATATGCTGGATAAATTTTATGCTGTGGTAATTTAGCATGAAAAGACAAATGGACATTTATAAAAATAAGGCTATATCAGAAGTCCAGCTGCAGTAGAATTATGTCGAAGTTCTATGCTCAGCACTAGGTCTTTCTTCGTCAGTAGCTGTGCTTACCGATAGGAGAAAAAAGATCATACTACCTTTGTTGCTGCTGCACAACACAATTAACCTCTGTCCTACAGACAGCTTCATGCTGAACTATTTATCCAGTGCCCCACTGGAAAAAATGGGGAATGGCCAGAAGCAGCTTGAAATCATTGGAAGTTATCAGCCTTCTGTGTGGGCTGCTTCCCCAACAACGTGTAAAACAGCACTGACGGCATAATAGAGCTGCGCACTTGGCATAAGCTACAACTATGCCGGTTGAGCCTTTGTTCATACAGACAGAATTATCACAGAATTGGCTAAACTAGCTTTTAAATGACATTTCAAATCCAAAGGGAACTCATCTCCGTACATGTCTGAAAGGCGTGCTATAGATCTTGAAATCCTTGTCAGATCCTGAATACAACAAGGCCTATCAGAAACATTCACTGCTGTGGTTTAATCCAGGTTGAAGTGTTAAGAGTTAAAGAGTTAAACTCTTGAACTGCTTCTGAATAATTGCAGTCAATCTAACAGTGAAATCCTACATTCATGCATGCATATAAACAGAAAAGATATGCTTGAGGGAGTGAATTCCTTCTTTGTTCAGTACAATAATGGTTTGATTTCTTACTTGCAGGTATGCTCCACTTGGAATTCTCTTCCTGATTGCTGGAAAAATTGTTGAGATGGAAGATATGGGTGTGATCGGTGGTCAGCTTGCCATGTATACTGTAACAGTTATCATCGGTTTGCTAATTCATGCTGTCATTGTCCTACCTCTTCTCTACTTCCTGATCACTCGTAAGAACCCTTGGGTATTTATTGGAGGCTTAATCCAGGCATTAGTCACTGCTTTGGGAACATCTTCCAGGTATAATACAATATCTTAAGGCCATATAATTTTTACAATATTATTGGTTTGAGAAACAATTTTGCCTAATGTATTGGATAATTCTGTATTTTAGTATTCACTTGGGTGCTTTATTTCTGTTCTGCTTCTCTCTGACAGATGTAATTATTATTATATTGACTTGAACTCTGTTTTCTACAAGAACCCCTGAACAGAGATTAAATGAGTTTGTTTGGTGATGCAGACTGTATGGCCAGAATCCTTGTGACTTTGATTAGGCTCGGTGTTTGGAAATTTAAGTAGTTTGCAATGGCTTGCTGGTAAAGGATGCAGTTGGCAAAGGATATGCATGGCAAAATGGAGCAGCAAACAGGAAAGTTCATAGGGAATTCTGACAGAGCTTGAGAGCCCTTATTGGCAGCTGGCATTCTGTACTCAAAAGCTTGATGGCCAGTGATGGATATACAACTTGCAACAGAAACACCACTTCTGTTCTTTGTTAATGAAGTCATAGATACATCATAAGAATAAAAAAATTGTTTGCATATATGATGAAAGGAATCATTATTGTAATCAAATATACATTTCTATATCATATGACCCTTTGTAAAACAATTTTCTTTTTGATAGATTTTACAAGAGTCTCCTAAATGTACATGTTTTAAGTCAGACATTCTGTAATACTAAATTCCAGTCCCTGGTGCTTGGGATTATTTTGAACATCTGGATGAGAAGCTATTGTGAACCAGTAATGTAGAATCTGATTAAGTTTTTTATCACTGAAAAAGCTCTAGGAGTGTACATTAATAGGTAGAGGGGGATAATTACTAATTTCACATTTAACATTTTCATGTCAATCCTTGCAAGATTATGGAATGCCTGAAAGGGAATTTAATTACTAATAATTTTTAAAAGAAGATTATAAAACTAATGCCAGTCAACATAGTTTAAGAGAAAATAAAATGAAACTACAACTTTGGTGTGTAACAATAATAATGTTAAGAGGTTGTGTTCCAGCTTCTCTAAGACTTTCCACTTGGCGCTACTCAAGATTCTGAGTAAGAACCTAGGTTGATTCAAGAGAGTGTATTATACTGCAAGTGGATTTAAAAGCTGTTTAAAATTCAACTGTAAGTTGACTGTCATCAAAGAGATTTTCTAGCACAGTCCTCCTCTTTACATTTTATCAGTATTTTGTTTTATCAATATTGACATAGTTTTCAAAGACTTGAAATCTCTTAAGTAGCTAGCAGTGAAGAGGTCACTAAGACAGGGTAATCTGAAAAGCTGGGTCTTGAAAAAACTCGTTACTTTGGTGTGATCGGATGTAGAGATACATCTTTAAGAAAAAAAGAGTCCAGACAGCTCTTACAAAATGGCCTCCTTATCCTTCCTTCTGATGCAGTGTCTCTGAAAAGGAACTTGGCGTCATGGGGGCGAAATGGGCGCTACTGTAGCATACGAAGCCAAAATATTCAATTGGTTTGGTCTTCAAATGAAATTATCATCATTTGTATTGTATTTGGATGTAGCATCAGGGGAACAAGACTAAGTGGTGTACAGGGCCTGGCTAGGACAGAGTTAACTTTCTTCATAGCAGCTCCTACAGTGCTGTGTTTCAGATCTGCGACAAAACACTGATCACACACTGATGTTCTGACTATTGCTGAATAGTAGTTGCACAGCATCAAAGCCTTCTCTGTTTCTAACTCTAACCCCACAGTGAGTAGATTAAGGGGTGTGGAAGAGGTTGGGAGGGCACACAACCAGGCAGATGACCCAAACTAACCAAAGAGATATTCCATGATATGTAACATCTTGCTCAGCAATAAAAAAGGAAAAGAGGGAATTTTAGTGAAGCTAGACATCTTTTACTTGAGAACTCATTGGGCATTGGTCTATCTGTGGAAGGTGGTGAGTGATTGCCTTTGCATCACATGTTTTGTTTTGTTTTCTTTCCCTCTTCTTCCACTATCCTTCACTTACAAAACTTTTTTTTAATCTCAGTTCCTACATTTTCTTGATTTTACTGTTCCTTCTTCTTTGCCTGTCCCACTCAGGGTGTGGGGACGAGTAAGCAAGCGGCTGTGTGATGCTTACCTGCCTACTGGTGTTAACCCAATGGTAAAGCAATACAATCGTCCACCAAAATTACCTTTCCAGGGAAGCCAGCAAATAAATAAGAGAAAACATGCTGTTTACTGAAGGCTTGAATAGCTCAATTTATATAACTTTAGGAAAACAACACTTAGGGATGACTCAATCATGACTCCATGACATAAAAAATGAGAAACAGGAATGTTTAAATAGATTCTTCTGCCTAGCAGACAAAATACTGAAGTTAGACAGATTCAGACTAGGGACTACATAAAGAGTGACAGTAATTAACCATCGGAAAAACTTTCCAAGAGCATTAGAAAAACCTCCACCATTATAAGTGTTTAAATTCAGCCTTTGCATTTTTAAAAAAAAGTTCTGGTAGATCACATAAAAATTAAGACAGAACAATCTCTCCTGACACTCTTTTCATTCACTTTTTGAAGAATTTATATCCTGTATTATCTTCTTTTTTCCATTTCAGTTCTGCAACACTACCTGTTACATTTAAGTGTCTAGAAGAAATAAATGGAGTAGACAAACGAGTTACAAGATTTGTACTCCCAGTTGGTGCTACAATTAATATGGATGGAACTGCTTTATACGAGGCTTTGGCTGCAATTTTCATTGCACAGGTTAACAACTTTGAACTGAACTTTGGACAGATTATCACAATCAGGTACAGAAGCCATTATTACCCACATTTAATAAAAACACCTTTATGATGACTCCTTATTGCTGTTATATGTGGGATTAAACAAAAGCATCTATAGCTAAAACCAAGAACTGCTACAGTAGCTCACTAACTGTAATAATTTACATCTTCTGAACAGAAGAGGTCCCCAAGCATATATTCTCCATTAGGTAAACCTTTAAAAAGCTGTAACATGACACACCTACCACTGCACTTGGTAGAGTCAACAAGAACAGTTTTTAATGACTTTTAAATTTTCTTTCTGAAGAACTCATGCAGCTGTTCAGAGGTATAGACTTACAATCCATACCAGCTAGTTTATAATGTGTGTACAAAGCTGTAGAATAAAAGCTTTACAGTGCTAATGCTAGGAGAGCTAGTGCTTTACTAACGGTTTCAGGATACAAGTAGAGCAAGCTGCACAAGGAACAATAACACCATTTATTACATGAGATGGTAGAGGAGGAGAAGATAGGTATATTCTCAAGCACACAAGCCTACATGTTTGAAACAGAACAGCAAACAACCCTCTAAGTAGCACTCGATGATAACCGATCTGCGTTAATTTTGTTATATTACTCAAACAGTTTAGGAGAAGAGGGTGATGGTACACCTGCAGAAGAAAGAAATGTCAGCAAGGTGAGAGAGGGACACTGTAGGAGATAGAGACATGTATTTATCAGTCAGGAACACTGAGTGGAACACTGAAAGTTCAGATATGATGAACTGGGAATGTAGATTTTCAAGAATTGCTTCTCCATGAAAACCACCAGCTTAATTTAATCTTGATCAACAGCAGGCAAAACACTGCCTTCACACTCCAAAGCAATAGTTCCTCATTCCTTAGTACTAGAGCTGATCCCTGCCAAATCACCTGGCAAAACAAATTCTTCCTAAACCAGGTGTGAACAATATTTCTATCAAGTTACTAGACTGTATGATTCAGGGTTTCTGGCAGCTTTCTGTCTTCTGATGACATAATGCCAACTGCTGGAGGACAGATACTTCACCTGGTATGAAGTAATAGTGAGATGGACAGAGAATAAAAGTTCTTGCACTAGACCTGCCAGGACAAAATTACCTCCTCAGCTTTTCTTTTCACATGTTTGAGCTTGTGGATTGAGTTTGTTCAGTGGGTGGGGGCATGTAGCTATAGTGGTTTTGTCTGGCCCTTAGCATCTATTAGGGGATTTATCACCTTAGCAAAATCATGTTTTGAAGGTTCTGGATAAAGGTTTAGGGTAAATATCTTGGATTCAGATCCACACACCCCTGCAGCTATGCAGTGTTCAGATAAGGGACTTGACTCATCTTTTCACTTACTACTGAGCAAATGCCTTCTTGCTTCATATCTGTTTTTAATGTTTGTCAGATGATAAAGAAACTTTACGAAGGAAGTCAATTAATTGCTCTTGCTATCTTCTTGCACAGCATCACAGCTACAGCTGCCAGCATTGGGGCTGCAGGCATTCCTCAAGCTGGACTTGTCACCATGGTCATTGTGCTTACATCAGTAGGTTTGCCTACAGATGACATCACTCTTATCATCGCAGTGGACTGGTTCTTGTAAGTATTTTTGTGGAGTCAGTAAGGGCTTAGACCATATTTAGAAGTCCAATAGCCAGGGACATTCTGGCAATACTGCAATCAGTGGTGCGCTTCTTTTGCTGTGGAAGGCAGTTGGAAAGAAGTGTTTAAAAAATCACAGTCCTTGGAATTAATATATTATCTTAGAGCAGACAATTACTTAATGATGGTTAGGGAGTTACTTAATGATGGGGTGTTCTTTAATGATGGTAACTCTAGTATGCAACAGGGTTATTTAGAAACCTGGATCCCTAGGGTACCAAGAAAACTTTCACACACACTGTAATTAAATTAGCAAAGAATTGCTTTAGTTTTCTGGTTTTTGTAGGATGGTAATGAAAACCTTTCCACCAATCTGGCTCAGAGCTGTCCAGATCTGACTCAGTTCATTGCAGCCCTGATGACTGTCTAATCTAAGAAAGGTTCATAAGTCTACCCCATGGACACAGAAATGAAAAACAGTTGTGTAACTCTCTTATTTGCCGCTCAGTTTTTCCAATTCTCTGTCTGTAGAAGACTAACTGACACCTGTAGGTATATGGGGAAATCCCTTAGGTCCAGGAACTAAATCAAAGGCATAAGGGTTCCTCCAACATGCATTTTGTCTAACCCCTATTAGTTACAGTTTCCAGAGGCTTTTACCCTTCAGTCTTCTCAGGTGATCCCTGCAAGAAATTGCCTGTGTTGTTATTAGAATATAACGTCTTCATATGACTATCCAACCACTTGCCCACAGCCTTATCTAGGTGGACGCTTACTGAGTAACAGTTCTAGTCACCCCTCATCAAGCTGCCTCCTACATCTTCTGGGCAGCGCTCTCTCAGAGGGCTGAATTGTTGTAATTTAATTTGAATTAGTTCATCAGAATTCCATCCTAAATTACCGATCCTAGTTACTATGGTCAGGAGGGATACGACCATAACAAGGTAGATTCTCGTTGGCTTGCGTGTTCAGAGGATAAACACGCAAACCACCAGAGGATAGAAATGCCTCCGATAAGCATCTGCCATTTGCTCCATTCCTCTTCCTCATCACACAGCTGTTTCTGTCTCTGAAGTTGCCAAGAGTATTAACACATTTTGTGACTTCAAATCCCAGCATATATGTCAATTTCTGTAGAAGAAATCATGGCAACAACAGTTCAGATAAATGAATATACATAAAATAGCTGAAAAATCTAGTAGCTATCTAAAGGCCATTTTAACTGCCAGTCTGCTTGCTTCCCTGAGAAAGTGGTGAAACCAAGGCTAACTCATTATTACTTCTTAGGGATCGCCTCCGTACCACTACCAACGTCTTGGGAGACTCCATTGGAGCAGGAATTGTTGAACATTTATCACGACATGAGCTGAAGAACAGGGATGCTGAAATGGGTAATTCTGTGATAGAGGAGAATGAAATGAAGAAACCATACCAACTGATCTCACAAGAAAATGAGAGTGAGAAACCATTAGACAGTGAAACCAAGATGTAGGGTAAAGAAAGCATGAGTCCAGTACTGCAGGTGTGGAAAATACTTTTTCCAGCCATTTATATCTCGAGTTCACGAAGTTCACTTATTCTTTGTTTTCTCCCTTTATGCTAGCACTGGAAAGAATTAATGAAAATACATTCCAAATCAGCAGTGATCATGGTATATGTTGGGTTCCCACTTAAAAAAAAATCAACAGGCAACAACACTGGTCCTGCTAGACAAGTGCTAACTGAGGATAAGAAAAGAGAGATTGTTAGTTAAACAAAAACAAAAATCAGAGTAGATGTTACTCAGTCCCATGAACCTTTTTTTTTTAATGAACTGGAACAAAAAAACAGATCACAGAGCCTGAAAATGCTTATATTTTTTTAAATACCTGTTTCTAACATCTATAAACAGGCAATCAACACTTCTAACTTGGTAACTATATCCAGCTAAATAACTTCACAGGATTCTTGCTTTTTATCTGATTTTTTTCTCTAGTGTTATACTGTTGTTCAGATACTAGCAGGACAACAAAAAGGACATTAATTGAAAGGATAAAAATGGGGAAGATACATAAACGAAAAAAAATACTCTTAATCAGCACTTTTACCAGCTGAGTTGAAATATTTCTGAGAAAGTTATTTTATCTAGATGCAGTTTGTCACATTAGCCCCAGCTGGTCTCAACAAAAAATTAGCCTGGTCAGCTCCCACTGACTTGCAAAAATTTACATATGTATGTATGTACCTCCAATCTGGATTTGCCTCCTTAATTTCAGCATCACAACCCAGCTGAACAAGCCATGTATGTAAGCATTTGTAGCAGCAAGGCCCTAGGCTGTATTGACTCTGGGACAGAAAATATGTCTTCATCTCTGTTTAGAAAAAAACATAGCATGCTCTGGGTACGCCAGTTACCTACTTAACAAGCAATAATAAGAACAGCAGGCAGTGCCAGCCTTCTGCAGAACGTGCAGAAGAGTGAGATGCTTAGATCCTAAAGGGACTGCATTCTAAATCTGCATCCCTGAGACCAACAGGAGGTTTTCTGATTGGAAACCTCCCCAGTGCTTGGTCATCTCACTGGTAAGTTATAGAGCTATTAGCTGGATTTACATTTTTCCATCTGGAGAAGGAGGCTCCCCATCTCAATGTGAAATATTTAAATCCTTGTGTGTTTATCAGTAGCATCTCAAAAAGAAAAAAATCTTTTAGAAAGTAAAACTAATGGGTGCTTTTTTACTTTTTACTAGGAAAAATATACACATTGCAAAACAGTAAATACTATAATAAATGTCGAAATTTTACTTAGAAAGTATTTTAAAGCGCAATATTAGAAGTTTCTTTCAGGGAATGGACAAGGAAAGAATGGAAAAAGGGAGATATTGCATTTGTAATCCTGTGGCTTTTTTTGTTCATTTGAAGATTATTTCCTGATGAAGTCCTTTTCTAGAAATATAAATTACGTATTTTTTTCTTTTTGCTTTGTATTATTATAGAGGTTAAACTGGAAAGTTTTATAATGCAGTTACAGCCAGGGAAATGAAAAAATATTAATTGACAGGCACAATAGTGTTAAGTGATCTTGTTCATTAAAATGTTTGGTTGTCTTCTTTCTCCTTCCCCCTACCAAAAAATTCTGATGATGGAAATGAAGGAGTCCCTTGCAATGTCCCAGCTGCCCCTCAAAAACCAGTCAACATGTTGCCTCTGTCACTAAAAGAACATAAGTACCATGTAAAAATAACTGAAGTGAAAATGTCAGTATGCTGGTTGAAGGCAAACCTTTTCCCAGGCAAGACTGCCTTTAAAGACTGAAAACTCCTGCCCATCTTCTCCAGTTGAGTAACTCAGACAATACAAGCAGCAACTCTCCAGTGAATGAAGTGAACAGGGTTTAATATAGAGTATTGAGCAGTCAAACCAACAAAGCTCTAAATGAACCTCTGACTGAGAGGAAACACATATGGGGGATTTTTTTGCTAACAGAATGCAAATGTAGGATACACACAGGCATTTTATGATATGTAATTAGAGATATTTTTATATAGATACTGTATTCAGAATGTGTGTATAAACATTAACTGTAGAATTTATGGCATAACAGTTTAATTTCTTGTTATGATTTTGTTTGGAAATACATTGCAAAGACAATGTAAATGGCTGTCTTTCTCTGACATCAGCTGAGAAAAATGAATTGTGTCACAAAGAATGTGATCTTTTTTTATACTAACTTTGTTTCTTATGGAAATCAGGTATTATAGAAAGATTCCCTTCCCCATCCCTCACTGGTTCTGCATTGGTATGCACCGAGAGTGGATTGAGAAACATTACTTTGTAGATGTATTTTCAATAAAAATAGTTTTACATTACTGCTTTTTTGTGATTTAGAATTTCTTTCAAAGGCTCTGTGATAGAAGCTTCTCACAAACTCAGAGCCAATGAACTCAGCATGTGGTTTCAGGAATTCCACATCAGGAATTTTATACAGCAGGGCATTGATATTGCAGGGCTTCCTCACTTCAAATACCTGCGTACAGTTTCAAGATCAAAAATAAATAAGTAAAGGGGGGCAGGGAGGAACATTAAAAATCAAAAGAACCAATGTTCATCCTACTTAGGTTCATCCAAATTCAAGAATATAAATTCATACTGATATCTGCAAAATACTAACAAAGAAGTGTTTACATTTTCATTGATTCAGCTACTGCAAAGCAGCATGTTCATTTTAGGTGTGTAATTAGATGGTCCAAAACGCCCATTGACTGCGGTATTACAGCGTCATAGCATTACAACCATCCTAGACAATATACTGTTTTTCTCACAGAAGTGTTTTGTAGTGGTGTCAGGGTTCAGTCAGCAACAATATCAGCTAGCAGTTATCTCTTTATGGAAGCGAATGTCTTGTCAGAAGGACTGGGAAAGTATAAAAAACACAAGCTGAATGACTTGCATCTGGAAAGTTGTGCTGCTTGGAGCAGATGGAGGCAGTGAGAAGTCCTGCCTTCCTGATCATACACCAACAAAATACTGGACAATGACCTCTAGGAATTCATCTGGGGTATCTTGAGTGAGAACAATATATAATGCAACCAGTGCTGTAAAAAAAAAAAAAA
>Ga0181612_129294_pt1 | contig 25504 bp, 13 predicted proteins | sample HoacroProtozoa21_FD_119630 | JGI IMG/M metagenome (GOLD analysis project Ga0181612, IMG submission 119630) | Hoatzin crop microbial communities from Cojedes, Venezuel. Combined Assembly of Gp0051906, Gp0051904, Gp0051908
AAGCTGCTGCATGCGTGGTATCATACAGTTACAGACAAAGTAGCAGAAATACGTCTAACAAACACGGTCATCTCCCAGGCTGACCTAAAGGACAGAGAATCAGACATGTATGACCAGCGCGGGGGCCTATACCCGACTTTCGCCTGCCCTCTCCGAGCCGCTGCGTGTGCGAGGCTCGCCGTCCAGACCAACCGTGCCCCACCACACGTGGACGTTCCTGGTGTTGCGGAGGGAAACAGCTGCGCTGGCGCGGGGTGGCAGGCCTGGGGCCAGGGGCAGCCCACTGCCCAGCTGCCCCCGGAGCTGCAGCTGCCTCCGCACAGCTCGAGGGCTGCGTCTCGCAGGGACCAGGCTATCTCCTCTGGCTGTTACTGTGTCAGAAAGGTCCTGCTGTGCACAGAGAGGGGCTGCTTCTCGCCACGAAACCTCCTGCTTTCTCCATATATTTCAATGGGCCAGGAAAGAAGGACTGCTGTGGGTTGTAAGCGTGTTTATCCAATGATGGATCCCGAGTGCATTGTACCTGGGTGGTTGCTGCAAAAGACCTGACAAAGCGGTGTTGATATGGCCTGGACGGGGAGCAGCTTGTCCAATGCAATCATCTTTTTGGAGCTAGCACCACAAACAAGTTTCTCTGTTGCACCGGAAGGCTTTGAGCTGAAATCATTTGAGGCTCAGAGCCTGCCGCCAGATGCATGATGCACATGCAAGTGTAAGCAGACATTCAAAGAAAGAGCAATGAGCAACTTGGGAAATGTGTAACCGGTCTTCCCTCAAGTAGACATCAATTTGCTTTGCAAACAGAAAGTAAAATAAAATAGTTTATTTCCACCTATTTATTGGCCCACTGCAATGAGGTAAACACAGAACACATGCATGTTCAGGGGTAAGATGATCTCACTATATGTGTTTATGTATATATATGTATATATGCTGGTATTTTTCTTCATTCTTGCCATTTATTGTTATTGGAACTTAACAAAGTTGTGATGGAGCTGGAAATTAAAATGGCTCTGAATATCCTCTTGCTGTTTTACATGGAAAAAATTGCTACTGGACCACCATTGTCCCAGGTTAGTTCCTTGCAGAGTCTGCAGAGGACTTATGAAATAACAGTCCCTGACATCTATTTTCTAATACAATATTATTCTTTAATATACAAATGTTTTCCTTTTTGGTTGTTAATAAAAGGAGTGAAATGGAGGCACGGACACTGCATGTGTAACTAAGGCGTGCAGGCAGGCAGGTGTCAGCTGGGCGGCATCCTGCAGTTCTACTTCCCTCCCAGTTCATGGCAGGGTGGTAATGTGGGCATGTAGCTGTACATGGGTCCTGTTCATCTTTTATGTGTTACGTAGTTCAGCCTGTCAGCTACAACTCCTGTATTTCATCACTATGGCTGCAAAAACAAATACTCACCGTAGGAATGAGGCTGATGAAAATGAAATCATTAATAGAAAGACATCCCCCTTTCCAATGCTAACAGTTACACCATTTAAGTACAGCTGGGCCAAGGGGGATAGGTTAAATCCAGTAGTCAATGAAACTTTTAGAACAACTGCAAGAGTTCTCATTTCAACTTGTTAGTACCATTCCTTCAGCTCTATAATGTTTTATCCTTTATCCAACATCCCTTTTGCTATCAGCTGTTATGTTACAACAGTTTTCTGTATTTCTGGTAAGGAAATTGGCAGCTGGGTTCTCACTCTGCAGATGTGTTTATGCATGGAGTCGACATTAGCAAATGCAGAGTCCAACTCTATTTTTTGGGCTAATCAAAAGAGTAGAGTGCTAATGGGAAGATTGGCTGAAAAAGAGTATAAACCCCACTGAGCAGGGTTTACAGTAAACTCCATATTCATGAGGTGACTATCTCCCTGCTACATCTCTGCTCATTACTACCTCTGGCACTGAATGTCCCTGAAATCAGCACTTGTATTAAATAGTTGTGTCGTTTGATTTGCTTTACCCATTTGAGAATAGTGTTCTCAAATAGTACCATGCTGGAAAAAAAGAGTATTTATACTTACTAATAATAACCATCATCCCCATTAATTTAAGTTCATCAGTTCCCATAAAATTAATGGAAGTAAGTAAAAGAAGTACGTGAAAAACCAGATCCTTGTCAGATCCACTCCAGAGTAATGACAAAACAAAAAAGAGAGAGAGACAAAGAAAGAAAGGAAAAAACCCACCACAAATCCACTCAAACACTACTTTACTGTTTTATTTGAATTCCAATTTAAAATACTTACTAGATCTCACGGGAAATTCTAAAATTTTACTGGTTTTATCCTGAACTGTGCTAAAAGTGTAACTCTATTACTGTTTCATGTAATGGAAAGTTTAAAATGTGTTAGTATGAAAGCACTGTGGTGACATTGCCAAAATGTTTTTCTTAGCTACCATTCAGATGTATTTCATAGTGACAAAACATTACAACACAATATACCAAAAGAAATATTTTAGCAATACTAGAATGAAATATTTTGACATTATTGGGATGAAAATAGAAAGTTTCAAATGAGAAAGTAAAAAATAATTGTTCTGAAACTCATGAGGTTGTAAAATCTCCCCTGACAAAACATTTCCATTTACACAAAACAATATTTTTCTCTCATAAAATTGTTCTCTTGACATGCGTGGGACGTTTCTGTTTGGTGTTTTTTTCAAGGAGCCCTAGGAATTGCACAGTTATTTTTTTAAATTTAATGAATATCACACATATAGGCCTGCAAGTAATTCAGCTTTGAAGTTAAAGGGAATGTCACTTTCCAAGGAATACAAATAAAACCATACATCTCTCTCTCTCTCTCTCTGCATGCTCCATGCTTTCACAGGCTCATGCTTAGCTCATTTTATGACTCATATTGTCTTTATCCGAATGGCCACAAGCTTATCTGCAGCCAAACTAATGGCAGAGACAAATGCCATCCCCCAGACCACTTGCTTTGCTGTATCAGGGCAGGGCCTAGGCACCTTCCCCCCTGCCCCTGGCAGCCGGAGCCTCGGCACCCTGCACACCTCCCCATGGGGAGGGAGGCGGGTGTAGACCCACCAGACAGGAGGACACAGGGGTCTACAGTCTTCATGTCAATATGTCAAGATTACTCGCAAATAGACTCTATCTGCACAAGGAGACCTCAGGGATCTAAGGGGCCGTTTAGAGAATCAATGTCTGGAACATCGGTTTTGCTCGTAATGAGAGCTTAAGCCTTCAACCTTGGCTTCTCACAGAGAAACAATCAACGAAAGAAAAAAACCTTCACATTTGTTACATTCAGGTTGATATATTTTTGGAAACATAAACATTTTTAAATGCATCTATCTAACATGTCAATTAACGTCAACTTCTTTGACAATAATTAAAACAAACTAGCAAGCATCATTCCCCCAGGAAAACAACAACATAATACTCTACAACAGAATATAAGAAGACAAAAGTGAAGATCAGGAGATGAAACATTTCTGTGCAAAACTTAGAGATGCAGCTCTCTCAAGTATCCAAGTGTCAAAGTCCATGAAATGAAAAGAATTAGTATGAAAGACAGGTGTTTCACAGGTGGAGCTGGCAAATCACTTCAATGTACCAATGTAAATTTGCAGGAACAGAGGATCTGCCCCAACACAGGAAAATTAGTCAGGCTCCTAATTCTTTGTAGGATTGAGATTCAAAGTTACACCGCCTTGAATATACCTTCTATATGCCCTTCCCTTTTCCCCTGTAAAAGGAAGGATCAAAGCTCTCTAGAATAGTGGAAACAAAAATTGACATTATTGACATGTTATTTTAATCAGAAATGTGTTCCAAGCTGCTGTTCATCTGGACATCTCAATTCATACAACTTGCAATGCTGAGTTGGCTGCAGCTCCTGCCTGGACAGGAATGACTTGCATTGATGGCGCTGCACAGGCTGTGATGCAAAGCCAGAGCAGGACGGAGCCCTCAGCTCTCAAGTCTGCTTTCAGTGTCCACGTCTGTTTGGACATAAGGGAGAAGCTGATCTGGGGGTGAAGTGACTTGCATGTTTGTGTCTGACTGATGTTCATGCTTTGCCATATGAAGTCTAGGAATATAGTCGTAACATGCACAAATGTTTTATTTCAGCTCCATAGGAGAAAATAATTTTAACCAAATTATGACGAAAGAGCAAAAAGAAAATAATATTAGTTTTTGAGGAATGAAGTGCATTGGCAATGTTTTTAACATATCAGTCTCACATTTTTCTCGATTCTGAAGCATTTTGCTCAACAGTTGAGATAATTAGGAACAGACTTATTGTTTCCTGTCCTTGGTGGCAGAATGAGAATTGTTGCTGCAAGGTATCTTTTTTCATTATCAAAATAAGAGCAATGCAAACAACATTTCTAAAAAAATGACAGTACTTCAATAATAAATTTTCCAGTTTAAACATAAATTAATCAAGAAGGTAGTCATTCTACACAGATAAAGTCAATATGTCTGCACATGTAGATCTGGCTTAAAACTACCCACACCTTTCCCAGCGCTGGAACAGTGCCAAGGGAGCCATTTTTCCTGCATTTTGCAACCCAGATCCTTTAGAGCTAGAGCAGCACCATAGCACGTTGCCCATTCTGGACTATCTCAGTGAATCAGCTGGAAACGTTACCAGGCAGAAAAGTTAAGGTTCTTTTCTGACATATTTTGTTTATATCACAGCCACATAACATGAACAGCTGTAACAAGGGTATCAGAATATATATGTACACTGCAAGCAAATCACTTTACATGTAACCCTTTATTCTTGTAGTGCAATTTTTGCACCAGTCCTGCAGTGAATGCAGAACAGGTGGAGTCAGCTGGCCAGCTGTAATCAATCGAGTTGAAAGGGAAGACAGAGCTGCACCAAAATGCACCTTATTAGGTCCTTCCCTGTTTTTGATTGACCTCATTAGAATTTCTGCTTTATTCATTAAGGCTGTGCTTCAGCAAAGCATGCAAGGCTGTAGTAACAACAAACACACATCTCAATGAGTAAATTGTATTACAGTTAAATATGTGCTTTACTGGTTTCCTGAATGGTTTTTTTAGCACTTTATTTTTCCAATTAAAAGAAAAAAATGTGAGAGAGCAAAATGCAGTCATGTAATTCCACAATTATTGTGTTGCCCAACTCAGACAGTAAAACTTAATTTAATCTTATCTAGTATGCTAAATAACTTGCAGAAGTTCCTAGTGACCTAGTCAATATATTTTAAAATGAGGGGAATGCTTATTTCAGATGTGCAAAACTCATTACTACTGAAAAAACATTTCATTTACATCATTTACTTCAAATTCATATGATTCTTTCTCTGTAGTGTCTATTCTTGTAGCGAATTTAAAATTCAGCTTGTGTAGGATTATCCATTAGAAACAGAAAGGGGGAAAGAGACAGGAAGAGTAAACATTTTTGTACTCAATTTGTTCAAATATAACTTGTAGGATTTCATTTCCAGTTTAGAAAATACCATCTGCACTGGAATAAACAGTAGCATGTTTAATACTGTAGTGGATTTTAAAAACAAACTTTTGAGGGAGCAATTACAGGTCTTTTCTGGTGACATTTATCTTGTAGCTTTAAATGAAGAGCACTCAGTATCATTACTGGGAATAAACAGCACATTCTTGCACTTGCTTTAGGGCTCAGAACTTACCTTTGCACATCAGACAGCTACAGAGTGACATTGCTAACCTGAAAAAAGGACAGAGAGCTTGACCTCAGCTTCTTGCAAGTCAAAAATTAATAGCAATATGAAGAACATAAGAATGCTCTTAGGGGTTCAGAACTTTATACAACTTTTCAGCATCCTCCAGCAGCATCTTCCAGCAGCACGTCTCCAGCAATGACCAGTAATCAATTTCTAGGTTGGACTCCAAGAAATGAGGCAAACACACAGCAATCTTCCTCATCATACCAGTCCAACAATCACTGGCTTGTCAACATTCAAAACTAGAGTTTAGATTATGTTTTTAATGCTTTTATGATGACTTTATCATCCAGCAATCTGTCTAATCTCAGTTTGAAGCTACATCTTTATGTGACCATGAACATCTTTGCTTTGTCTGTGCATCCTCATTGGTTTATCTGATCTGCAACTTTCCATCTGAGTTCTCTTAGTTCTTGAATTATGAGAAACAGCAATCAGTTCCCTCTCTACCTGCTCAGTTTCACTTGTGACTTTATAGTTCTGTCAAAAGCTCCCTACAGTGTCTCTTCTCTGGGCTGAAGAGCCCTTGTCTCTCTAATCCTTTCTCTGGGAGTTATTATGTAATTTTTTTCATCACGGATGCTCTTCTCTGTGTGTTTTTGGTTATGTCCTTGCAGAGGCAGTGAGACAGGATTGCCAATAATACTCAAGACCCATGTGCATGAAGCGCCATTATGCTTTTCAGCTTTGTTCTCTATTTTTTTCCCAAGAATTCCTGAACATCCCATTCTCTTTTGACTCCTGAACTAACATTTTCACCTGTCCAGTTAAGAGACTGCTGAAATCTGTTTCCTCAGGGATAATGGATAGTTTAGAACACCTCACTGCAAATGTAAAATTACCTTTTGCATGGCTATCTTCCTTTCTGACTTTTTCCACACTTAGTCATCTATACTACTGAGTTTGAACACACCCAGTGACTCAGTATCGAGAGTTTATTGACAATTGTATCAACAACTTTTGCAGCCCGGTATGCCTTCAGTACTACCAACAAACTTTGCCATTTCACTCTGTGGTCTTTCTCCAGATAATTTATGTATGTATGTAAAAATACATAGCCTAGTGTGAATCTTTATGAGACTTCAAGAGTGATTTACTGTATTGACAAAGCTGACTATTTATTCCTACCCTTTCTTTCCTATTTTTAGTGTTTATTTACTCATGAAAGAGTCTTAGAAAGAAACAATGATTGGATTTCTTTGATGGGCTGTTGAAAGCTTTTGGAAATACAAGTATACAATAGCAACTGATTATTGATTCTTTAAAGGATAAGCAAGACCAAACTTCTCTCTGTAAAATTCACATTGATTTTTCTCAGCAATACCATATTTATCCATGTACTTACTGTCTGTCTTCTACATTACATATTCTACTAATTTGTGTGATCAGTAGTCCCCAGATCACCATGCAACCCTTTTCAAAAATTTAATGTAGTAATTTTTGTCTTTTCCTTTGGTACCCAGGCCATTTTAAGAGAAAGCTGAGAAAGCTCTGTTAGTAGCATGCTATTTTTAAATGTTCAAGAGCCCTTAGAACTCTGACAACTCATTACTTTGTTAGCTTTTCCTGCTTTTATCCTATGAGAGAAATCCTCCACAACATTTCCCATGAAGTTTCTGTCATGTTCTCTTCAGAGAACAAAAATGCAAAGAACTGGTTCTGCTTCACTCAGCTTTTACACAGGTTCTTTCACCAGGAGCTCTCATGATACTTCTCAAAAGAAGTAAGTACAGTCCCTATTATAAAAAGAAAAGGGGGGGGGGGAGAAGCATTGAGAGATGAAGGGTTAGGTTTAATAAAGTACCAACAGCAGGACCAGATGCATAAATACCTTGTCCCTTCTGTGGTGGTTTAGCACAAGCCAGCTTTGATATGAAAGTCCCATAACTGTTTAGCATGTCTTGAGCCTGAGCTGATGCACACCCCCTCACTGGGGACAGGATCTGTCTCTCAAATCCCTGTCTTAATGTCTTGATTGTAAGGCTATGCTGCCCCCATATCTGAGCCTATTTTAAAGAGTCTTTTTATGGTAATTAAAAAAAAAAATTCAGGATTCACTTGGGGTTGCCCCAGATTAAAAAGGATAGCTAAAAAAATGTCCAAGATTTGAGAAATTCTTTTGTTTCACAAATAGTTATCACCCAAAATTGGTCCATACATATAATGAGCTTTAAATATGTTTCATGACTTCTGAAATAACTTCTGAACACTCATTGCAAGTGAACACAGTGAAGAGGGCACTTACAGAGCATGTTTTGGTATAAATTCCTGATGGCTATGCCTTGTGCTTCGGCAGTCTTCATGCTTGTACACTTACTGATGAACACACACCCCACCATAAATTAGTGCTTCCTTGTCTTGTATAAATAAGCTCCAGTAATTCTGTAGCTGGAAAGCAAGGAAAACAGGAGGGGTTAAAGAGGATTAGCGGAATACCAAAGCATCCTCTGTAATTACCTGCTAGAATGTGTTCATTTATTCTCATCTCCAAGTAACTTTTTTGCCATTCATGGCTGATTGATCACATAAGGACAGGGCTGGGAGCTAGGACAGTCTATTCATTATCTTAAAGGTTATTATAGTAGGTGCTCTTATTAATCAGACCTTCGACAAAAGAGGTATGAGATTGCCCACTGCCACTCAGAAAACTAGTGCTCGAGGGGACCACCTAGGCAAGCGCAACTCACACCAGCAGGTCAGCTCATCAAATTGCTAATAGTCCTATTAATTTGGAACTGAATATTAACAGCCTACAGCACTGGATCATCTTCATACCATTCTCGTTATATAAAGATTTCATTCATTTGGGATGGTAACAAGTGCACAGTATTAATAACAAAATTAAATGGAAGTATGTAAATTGGAAAGAGATATTATTGTTTACACAACAGAAAGAAGTATTTTAGTTTAAGTATTATTTAACAAACACTGCATATTACCATCTGAAGAAGTCGGATGAATGTGAGACAATGATTTGGCATTAGAAATTAAGGATTAGTATTTTACTTCAAAAGTAGGGAAGTAGAAATATTAATCGTGTTTCTTTTGTCAGCTGCAAATGAGTCCCCGTGAGTCTTGCTACATCACCACGATTACATCGGGCCTCTGAACAATGTCTGTGTCATTGTGAACATCCTGCATAGATTGCGTCGTAGACAGCAGGATGCAAGCAGTCTGCAGGAATCCCGAGTTTTGTAGTCTCTACAAGCTTAGGCAAGGGAGAGTTCCTAGTACTTCTTGCACAGCTAACCTCTCTAGAAATGCTCAGAGCAGAATTTCAGGCACTTAATAAATTTTACAGCTGAAAACTGAAGAGCTCTTGGCCCTCTGCTACCCAAGCAATTCCTGCAGATTGCTGTCACGGACCTTGGTGTATAAATTCTCCCTGTGTTGCACTTCAAGCATTGCTCTGTAGATATTTCCTCTGGAGTCACAGAAGATGCTCTACTGTAGTTTATGTTCTATATAATGTGTTAATAAAAGTGTTAAACAAGCCAGTTGTACCTAATACATAAAGTAGAAGAAAAGTAAATGTGTACTGATGCTCTTCTGTGCTGCTTCTGGTTCTCTTTATAGAATGGACATCAGTCATAGATGTAATCAGTATTATTTTTCCTTTCAATATGCGAAAACTTTTGGTCAAAGGAGCTCAGATTTATTTATTTATTTGTTGGCTTAAAGCTTCTGGTATGTTGTGTCCAGATAACTTTTTTTACATATTTTCAAACAGATGGGTACGATTTGACACAGCTGGGTTTATCCTACCAATTTCACAGCTTGGAAAAATCCTGACTGGGTTGGGGTAAAATGAGTCATAGATTCCAAAAACCATTTGTCGCTGTTGTGGAACTAAAAGACAATTGGTCCTGATTGGCGATTTCTGCTCAAAAAAGACATTTGCTTTGAAGGAGCAGGACTGCTGCAGATAAAAACATGAGGATCAGTCTCAGAACTGCTTCGTTTGAAGAAGTTAGGTCTACATTTCAGTAAATGGGAAATCGTTCTCTAGTCCCATAAAACTAAAAGGGTTGTCTTGAAGTGATCCTGTAACTACGATGATTCTGTAGTTACTATGTAACTACTCCAGTGCCAGAGAATAAATACTGAAAAAAAATAGAGAAGAGGTAATGTTTCAATAGCAAAACTAAGATTTGGCCACAACACCCTCTTTCGCTTCATAAACAAAAGAATACGGTAACAAAAAATTGTTGAAGAGAAGGAAAGAAGGGAGAAAAGAAGGAAGAAAACACCCTCTGTAGTTCTAGACTTACACCTATGAATTCATACGCTTTGTGGAAGACTTACTTGACTCCTTAGTCCTACTGGGCTCTGCCTGCTCTCAGATTGGTACCCTGGAGCAACAGGTAAAACTTGCAAAGAAACCAAGTCCAAGTGAACCAGATGGAGAGAGCCAGTCCATGCTCAGGATTTGGCAGAGTGGAGTTATGGTAGGAGATACCCATGGACTAAATTCTAAGCCTTGCTGTTTCCTCAGAGGGGGAGTCAGGCTCCCAGGTGAGACCAAGCAGAAAGGAATAAGCTCCTATGCAGATTGCCATCACTAGCAAGCTCCTGCTCCATGGAAGAGCTTCCTCCTTCTCAGTCCAGAATAAATTTTGCTGCACTTCCTGCAGCTGGATTTGTTCAATCTTTCTCTCAAATACAGCTGTAGTTCTGTCCTCCCTTTCTGAACAATAATATTGTAATTTTATGTCAACAAAAAGTTCTGATAATGATTTCTTATCAGCTTTTCTCCCAAATAACAAATGACCTCTCTTAACGTCCCCCTCTTCTACTCTGAAGAGATTGGCCACCCATGTCTTTATGGTCCTAACAGAGCACGATGTGAATCTTACAAATATTATTCTGAAATCTTAGTGTATTAATATAACACTGCTTTCAAGACAGATTCCGCTTTACCCTTTACTGCAGAACCCTGAGGAAGAGTATAATTGCTGTGCATTTCTCTCTTTTGATACATCAGTAAATTCTTCCTTCTTTGGTTGCTTTAAAAAATAAACAAACAATGCCATTTAGTGTATTTTGGATTAGGTAATAAATTCTCTGGTTGCTGAAATGAAGAGTTATTTTTTGATCAAGAAATATAAAAAAACAGGATTTCATATTCACAAAATCATTATTTTTTTCAGCTGTAGCATGACAGCATCTGCATATCAAAAGTTGAACCATGCCGCACTTCTTACCAAAGGGAAGGAAAGAGTATACTGGTATGCTTACACAACAAATCCACATATTTCCATTGTTGTCTTGATTTAAAGAGCACCAGTATTTAAGACTTAATTTAAGCTTTTGTCTTAAAGTTTCTGGTAAATGATACCAGTCTAGATGATTCCACAGTGTAAAGCATGATCAAAACTGTACAAGAAAAATAAATTCTGTAGTTTTCTGAAACAAGCGGGGGTGTTGTTTGTTTATTTGAGTTTATTTTTTTTCCCTACTAAATTAGTAGTTACCATCCTGGACTCTAGGATCTGCATTCATACGTGACCTCGTAGTCCACATGAGATTTGGGGCACTCTTAAATGCATCTTGGCAGTGGAACAGGGACCTCCCCCAGTGACCCCCCCTGGGCATCTCAGGCCCAGCATTTATTCTATAATTGATGCTATTCTGGAACTGTATTGTTGAGGCCATTTAAAGGTATAGTTGTTTATAACGACCTTCACCACATGGGACCTATTCAAAAAAATACTTTATGCCTTAACCATATGATTTCTTCCAGATAATATTAGAATAATTTGAAATGGAGAAAAAAGAGATTTAATGCTCTGAGATCCCCATCAAATCACACACCCTTGCTCTCATATGGATTTCCATTTTCGTGGGATGCAAACTGTATAAGAGAAAAGTCACAGAAGTTTCCTTACATATACCTCTTGGGGCTGATAAGGGTTGTTATTATGATTTGTTTGTTATTTGTTGTGCACTGACAGGCTGTTTGACTATTTGCAAACAAGATGGATGATGTTACCATTGTGTGACCTTACAGCCTACTTACTAATGAGTTAACACAAGGAAGCAGGGACCCCAGCATAATGATGTGCTTGCAGATTGAGAATGCTACTGAATTATTTGTGTTATTGCTCAAAAAGGCATAGGTGATTAGTACCAATTAGTAACTCAGCTAAAGTGGAGGTGGTGCTGTCAAATTGCTAAAATTTCTCTCATAATTGCTTCCTGGGTCAAACTCCCACCTGAGAAGGGATAAGGTTTTTCAAAGCTTTTCTATCAGTAAGTCAGGAAACAACTACTAAGCTAAATGGCGTATTAACTCAATTATATTGTATTTTAAACTATCTTCATTTTTATTTTTATCATATGATTTTAGCTGATTTCCTTTTTATGTAGGATGTAAACACAGACAGCTCATCAGAATGTGGGGTTCAGTGTGCTTGCTGCCAGAAAAAAGGCCCAAAGTGGTAATCACTTCCTCTGCAACTGACCTGTAATGTTCAAATAAACCAGAGCTGAAATTACTGGTGCTCTGAAAGAAGTCCTACCTGTGGTGGATGGTATGACAAGATAAAGACCTCAGAGATTAAATGTCTTGATATACTCTGTTATTAATTGTTCCACATTTTCTTATAGTACAGCAAACTCGTAACTGTTCATAAGGTCTTAGGTATGAGCCTAATACAAAGTATTAAAAAGCTACTTAATAAATCTAAAATGTATAAATGAACATAAACTAGTTTAAAATAGTTCTTTTATATGATTTGATGTGTGATTGACTACTGAAATTGTGGTCACTCTGTTTCTTGCTGACCTTACAAAAGCAAACCTATTACTTCTCTTTCAGTATATTTAAAAAAAGCTAAGTAAAATAAGATCTTTCTACAGTGATAGTTATATGTCATTATTCACAGACCAATACAAGGTACAGTTCAACCTTTCTTTGTACTGATGTAGCCTACTGAAATTCATGATAGTGCCAGTGAGCAACTGAGGTCAAAATGTGATCAATAGATAATAAAAAAGCCCACCCTGTTCCCCTATGAGAATATTTCTGAGCTAGTTTTTCTTCTGTTTAAAGATGAACGTAGTTTATTCCATTGTAGATGAGTTGCAGAGATGGGAACAAATACAGTTATAATTTGGTATTATTTTGATGGGTTTTTTCCTAGTCTTGATATAACTGTATATAACTTCTTTATAACACATTCATTAAATGGTTTCTTTTTCCAACAAAATGATCTTTTAGGTTACCATTTCGATGGAAGAACAGTTCGTCAGGAGCCAGAGTACCAAATTCCATTTGTGAAGGGCAAAGACTTCCAATCTGGAAGCTTGATAGTCCACTGATGGCTTATGCAATAATTGCCTCTTAATATTAAATTCAGCTGACAGTATCCTGTGCTATCAATATCAGATAGTTATTTATAGTTTCAGGCTTTTTAATAGTTTAATCACATTAAAAAGTAAAAGGTGTTGTTAGATGAAGGCAACGGTATGCATAGTGGAGCACCTTCATCTGTATAAACTTGTGCGTTTCCAACTAATCAATTACACAGTGCCTCTTCCTTTTTTCTCTGACTGGTAATGACTACCTTATTAAATAAGGTCTTAAATAGCTTGGTAGGACACTCACTGGTCTCTAGCAGGCAGACTGAGTGTCTGCCAGCTCCTTTGCTATTACATCTTAAGGTCTTTAACTGTCTGAACAGCTGGATGATTGCATATAGCACTGGCAAGCAGCCACTATCCCCTCCAAACCCCAATTAAAACTGCTGTCACAGAGCTAAGAAAGCACAAGCTGCAGCATTATTTTATGCAGCGATCGATAATAGTTATTTTTTAAAATGATATAGCACTATAGTTTCGTGTATGGCTGAACAAATATTCTTCTATTTGCAACTGGTTAACGAACTGCCAAGAATCCTCCCCAATGCCTTTGTCTTTTGATATTATTTGTCAGCTAACTCACAAGAATACTTTTCAGTGTATAGATTGTGTGCGGCAGTTTCTTGCAGTAACTGATGTTTGAAATTTCAGCTGCATTTATTAGTTAGAATTGGAAACAGAGTCCACGTGGTTGGTTTTTTTCTCTTGGTAGGAAAAGTATAGCTCTTAGGAGGGAGAGAGGCGTCTTCAGGGGATGATTCATCCACCCCTATATTAGTACGGGATGAATCACCCTCTGAAAGTTCTTATTGATTACAGAAGGAGCCTGAATGATTGACTAATCTAGACACCTAAATTTCAAACAGCAAAAGTAAGGTGATTCCCACTCTTAATATATAATGCTGACAGACAGTGATACACAACTGTTAATGGTGGGATTTTAATGGTAACCACAGACACACTATTATATAGCATACCACTGTACCAAGTCTGATTATCACTGAGCTAATCCCAAATTTGATTAAAAAAAGAAAACAGCAATGGTCTTAAATCCTGTCTCAATCAATAAAAATAAGATTTAAAACTGTGTCTAAGTATGATGAACTGTGACTATGGATATATTCTTTTGCTTTATCCTTCTCTTTATTTTCTATAAGCTCTACTTTCTTATCTATCCTTGACACTGCATGAGTCATATGCTAACCCAAGTTAACAAAGTTTTATTCAGTGGAAAAAATGCTACAGTCTGAGGTGTCATTCTTCTTTTATATATATAATATCATATATGTCTGTATGCCCATATCACTTCCTTCAGCTCCTCGTGTTGGCAAACTTTAATATTAAAGGACCTTCATATTAATAAACCCAAAGTATCTTTCTTTTACCTAAGCAATTAAGTTGACACCCTTCAAAAGAATCCTATTTGAATAAATCAGAGATTAGTTGTTACAGAATGCATTTTCTCTTTCTTTGCTGAACAGGTAGAAATGACTACTGTTTCTCAAAATTTAAAATCCTTCCCACTGCCTTTTACAGGAGCACATACATTCATCTATGACACATTGCTTATCAGAAGGTTTTTAAAATTTTCAACTTCACTGCTTTGTAGTAGTGGCATGAAAAACTGCTACAGCATACATAACTTTTGCGCTGCGCTGATGTAAGGTACTTGTCCATATTGGGATCTGCCATTCTGAGTCCATTCGAAGTCAACACTGACAGAATCAAGCAGATGGTACTGGAAGTTCTTTTCTATAAAGTTACCAGTGGACATCACAGGCTATTGTGAGGTGAGTGTGTCATGGCCTGAGTCAAGGAACAGTAGTAGCCATTTTGTGGGAATTCCAATATTTCAGGGTAACCCAGAATTACCTCCATAAATTTTTGAGAGACACTAGACATTTAAACATATATCTCATAAAAACCAAGAAATATACAAATTTTGAATTCTGCCTCATTGTATTACATCCTTTTTGTCTCATAAGGCACTGGGCCAACCTTTAAAACATTTCTGGAAAAAATCCAGCCATGCCTCCTACTTGTATATGCACTAAGAATATGGACACTGTTTCTACTTCTCAATAATAGGTCAGTCTGATTCATTGAATGCTGCTTTTTTACCTCTTGGAGAGACCTCATTTTGGTTGTCTGCTGTATTTGTTCAGGAAAAGCTCCCCTAAAGGTTTTCAGTGCCAAACTGATCTTGATATTGTGTTTATTATCCTGTATGTCTGGTATAGTACTTACTCTCATCTGCTATATCCTTTATAGTTGCCTGTGTCTTATGAGAAAGATACAGTTGCTTACCTTGGAAAATTTTCTTTCTATGCCTTTATAGAGAAACATGCCCTATTAATAAAGTAATGATTCAGTCTTTCGAGATTAGTTATAAAACCCTCTTATAACAATGCATTTTTCTATAATTAACTCTGTGGCCAAACCTTCTCCTAAAAATACTTCAAAGGGATTTTCTATGCTTCATGTGTGGTGAGAGAATGACCCTTTGGAAGTGAAAAGTTTAACCAAGGTCATGCTATCTGTTTTTTAATATTAACATATCTTAAGATACTTGTATAGCGACAGTGATAAAAAGAAAATAAACACGAAAGCTAAACTTTGTCATGTGAACAGACTTCAGTGAAGCATTTTTCATATTCATAAAAATAATGAGTTACCAGTAAGAAAGAGTAAAGCTCAAATTTTTCATTCCATGGAGAAATTTTATGTTTCAAAATGTCCTTAAATGTTAAATTGGAATGAAAAAATTTATTGTTAAAAGATTCCTATGGTGACAACAGTAAAAAACCACACTGATAATATTAAAATTTTCATTCTGTTTGTTACTCATTTATATAAATATATAGTTCTATTTTATTCTGTTATCAGTATAAATAGAAGTATATATTGACATGTAACAAAATAAGGGTGTAATTTAGTCCGTTAAATGATGACACTAGCAGATTCAAATAGAGATGATCAATCTATTTCCGTGCCAGAACACACTTACTTTGTGCCTGTTTAGCATTCATATTGCTTCTGTTCAGAGCAGCATTTCCCAAGCTAAGATCTTAATGAGTCAAAAAATGGGAAGGAAATTCCACAAAAGCAAACCTTTAGGACAGATTTCTGTTGCTCTTGTTTCCATTCAGTCTAAAATTCCTATCATGAGAAACGGAACGAGTAAATCAGACCTTCATCATCAGGTAAAAATGAGGAGCTGAGAAAATGAGAGACAATTTGAAAAAATTATACAAGTTCTTTCAAATCTCAGGAGAGGGACAAATTTTGGAGAAAGGTTTCAGGAGTGGGTGTGGAATGCTGAGCTGAAACGCTTTCTGTTAACCATCTCTAATTTCATTTTCTACCTCACATTGTGATCCAGGAAATCTATTCTCCAGCATGAGTCATTTTGTCACATTCCAGATCTGAAATGAATAATGCTATTAACATTTATGGTGTGCTCTAATTTTGCCGTATCTTGCAAAAGTCTGGGTTTTTAATCTGTTGTCATTGTCAGGAGTAACAGCTGACAATGTAAGAACATATGCTTGTTACCAAAGTAAAGAAAAATAATAGTGCCCTTTACTCACTTCGTAATAAGAGCTTATTCCAGTTTAAGATTTTTTAAAACGTCATTTAATCAGAGCAGGAGCTCAGGAAGACTGCTTTATTATTGACTCCTGCAGTGGCGATGAGTTGCCTATGTTAACAGAGACATTCCATAAAGGTTTATAAATTAAGTTTATTTTATGGGGTTTTGGCTGGATCTGAGCATCAGAATCTTTTGTGGTTTTTTGGACCCAACTCATGGGAAAGCCTGCTCCAGGCAGGCACTATAACAGGTGCAAGAAAAATATGAACTAAACAGCTAGCCTAACTTCTCAGAAGAAATCATCTTCGAAGGATGCGTTCTTAGAAGTGGAACACTACGTGAAAAAACAAAACCAAACTCAAAAAACAAAACTAAACTCAGTCATTTATGATTAAAACCAACCTTCCCAAACATTCCATACATATCTTTAAAAAACCATGCATCTTCAATTAACTTGTTTTAACAGCATTAATAAACTTTTAACAGTATTATCATGATGCTATGAATATTAGAAAGCTTGGCCTTTTGGAGATATCAGCTCAAGCATACGTCTATATCTGCATGAGAACTCCTGCCATAAGCCTCCTCCCCCTGTCCCTCCCCCCAAAAAAGAAGAATAATAACAAGTGGTAATTGAGCAAAGTACTTAAAAATTAGCCACTTGTACCTACAGTTTTTGTTTATAAAATCCTCAAATTGTAACACTGGAGGCTTGCATATGGGTACAGTCAAACATGATTCAGGTTGGCATATTCTTACCTGTCAACTGTTTATAATCCATTTCCACATCTACCTAAAGGTAGGCAATTGCATCGATATAGCAGTGCGTATACCTTAACTGGACCCAAATGTTTTATAGACAGTAGTTCTGTTTCCACAACAAAAGAGAAATTTGCACAACTGTATTTCCTAGCCAGTCATAATACTCCTTCATTGCAAGCATTCATTTCTGACAAAGGGCTGTCACAAAGTGTATATCTTTTTTAAAAATCACATCACAGAAAGGTGATGTATTTTATGTGGTCAAATGCTAGTGTCAGGCCTCTGCTTTTATTCTTGGATGAGGAAATTGCCTAAACTAAATGGAACCTGTTAAGAATCCAAAGCCATGAAAGATATTGTCTAACTGGAGAATGACTTACAAAAGAAAGTGAAGGTAACATCACTTCTTCACAACAGTCAAAAGTCAAACAGCTTACACAACGTCTAGGTCTTTTACAAGCAAGCTGAATACAATTCCTGCTCTCAGATCAAAAAAGATGTAGATCAAGCTGTTGAGATAAGCTATGACAAGTTTTTTCAATGCTAATGGAGTAATGGATGTTTTTGGAGAAAATGAGTTTTGCAGGATTTCTTAATAACTAGAAGAGGTAAGGTTATATAGAAGGAAGAAGAGGAGGTGAAGGTTTTGAGATGTAGTTCAGAGCTTGGTGAGCAGAAGAATTGCTAGAAGAAGAAAGAATGATTCACTTGGGAAGAAAGTAAGTTCAATTTTACCATGTTAGGACTGAGATGAATTCCGAATTCTATGGGAGAAATTCTTGGGGGTTTTTTTGGTGGTGTGTCTAAAACTAACTGGAAAAGAAGAGGAATCTGCTGCCTTGGTGGGTGACAGGTAAAGACATTGTACTACAAGCAGATATCCACTGAAGGAAGGTGGGGGCAAAGCATGGCATGGCGTTCTATACATTTAATAAACAATCATGTTATTCCTAGGAGTCCCTTAAAGCTGTGTTCACACATTCTGAGTTTCTACAGGTTGGGTGTTTGTTTTTTTTTTCTCTGTAGTCTTTTTTGGAATGATGAACTGATTTGGGTGACATGTACATTTCACTAACTTTCAAAAGTTCATCTTACCCCAAGGCACTACTCTACATCATTCATGTCTTGCTATAAGAGACTAGTCCTTAATTGTGTAATATGTGTAGGAGTCAAAGGTCTAAGTACCTGCATCAGTAAGACTAATATTACAATATTTTGTTTATGCTTTAAAGTCTCTTTTCCATGCTTTTGGCCATAGAATTATCATTTTATCCAAGAGAGTGTGTGTGCCAAGAGAGCCTAATAGACTGCCAGATCACAAGAGTACAAATGTACCCGGTGTACACAAAAATTGCACCTATATTACAGAGATACAAATGGTCACAGCAAGTACAATGTAGCAGAGCATCTGGAGCGGCCCACTATAAATGAATGAATTTTAAGACCTGAAAAAGTTAGAACAAGGAAAGGTGGAGTGTTTCTTGTTTAATGAGTGAATTTGTTCCCAAGGTGCAAAAATTATTTGCTTACTTCAGAATTTTGATATGCTGTTAAGATCAATACAAAATATTTATTTTATACTTGCCATTTTGTAGGTATTTTGTAGGTATGTGTGTTAAATACTATCATCAATTAATGAATTTTAATGAAGTGTTTTAACTAGATTCCTTCATACATCTGTAAATGGATATAAAGTGGACACCCTCCTTCACTGAACTTTGTGGAGTCACTTACAGTCAGTGAATTCAACTGATGGAGGATAGTTGGTGCTAGTATTCTCCCAGGGATGCCACTCGATATTATGCCTGGTTGTCATTCACACTGCCGTGGATGTTGCAAAGAGAAACAAAACTCGCAGCTGCTCTGTCAGTGAAGTGATTTGCCTGGTCTCCCACCTATGGGCGTCACTTTGAATGACATCATCCAAACTAACAGGGTGGGGTCTTTCCACCACTGCCAGTTTCTCTTAGGTGGTCTATCTGTTCTCAGAAGGCTATCACAGCAAGTGCGTTATTAAGATAGATTAAGCTCTCACCTCCTTTACCTTACTGCTACCAAACTAAATCTCTAGTTCTAACTGCTTTATTTCTAAAGCTGTCCTCTGAGGTCTGCTAGATAGAAAACTTCACAAAATGCAAAGCTAATAAGATGGATGAAATCCCTCATGGGGATTTTTGTGATCTGTCAAAATTCAGCATATGCAGAGGACAGATGATAAATATAAACCTATAGAAGTGTTCAAAGAAGAAAAAGTGGTCTATTTATTTAGCAAAGATAGAAAGGTTAATGAATTATTCTGCATGGAAGCATTATCTGCTATGGATGGTTAGGGCTCAAGCTCGCACAACTAAAAGTGATAAATGAGACCCAGCTACAAAATAATTGTTAGGTTATGAATGTCCCTATAATCCTTGTATGGGTTTGACAATATCAAATCTGTCTCAATTTCTTACATTAAATAGTGTACATACGTGAGAAGAAACAGCACAAAGCCTCACAAAAGTCTTTGAATAAAAGCTAATAAAAGCTTACTTGTTATCAGTGACAACGAACTCATTGCTTTAATAGAAGTTGTAATATACCTAAACTCCACCACAAGTATTTAATTCAGACACAACTTTCCTCGTTCATTCTAAACGTCAGATTTTCTGTACATGCAGGGTATAGTTTAGGTACCTTAATCATCTTTCAGTGAAAGTGGAAGCAGCAAACAACAAATCTGCCTTGTCAGGCTATAAGTGGTTTTTTATTGCTATTTCTCCCAGATCTACAGCTACCAACCACCAAGTGGGGTTAACCAAATACTGCCAAATGCTAGCTAGTATTAACTAGTTAGAACATGGAAGCTGTAGAGATGTGGCAAGGCTGTACTAGTTGCTTTATCCCAATTAGTATTATAGTCATTGAATATTAATTAGGTAGGTCTGTACAATATTGGTAAGTTTTGAAAACATGAGTTTCTTTAAATGATCCATATGTACTATCACAAGTACCCCAGTTTTCACTTAAAAACCAGAACAATTGGCCCCTTTCCGAATACTTTCTGACGTTTGAAAGGTAATGGGGTTTTAGCTTTTATATGCTTTTGAAAGAGAAATCTGAACTGCATCTTTCAACTCCTGAGAGAATCTGGCCATTGATGAAGATACTATTTTTCTAGTTTAAATGTAAAAAATGTAAAAAAATGTTTTTCTGGTGCAGCTTGGTCTAGTTTTAAAATACTGTGCCTTTTCACGTGCTCTCTTACAGATGATTCTTAGTACTGCTCGAGCTGGAGAAGCCCTCATCCTTGGGGTATTGAACTGGCAGGAAACATAATGCCTGCTAATACCACCTTGAGACTACAATTTATAATTTTTATGTCTGTTTGACCTAAGATGCTACACTAGGAGAAGGATCCAAGTCAAGCTCAAAGACTGCATTACCGGTAAATGTGAATTGGAGAGTCAAAACAGCCTGGATCTCATTAGCAACATTATGATATTTCCTGGCTCTAAGACGCAATGGGAAATTAGGAGACATGGCGTGAGTAGAAAGCTTTCTAAGATTTTAAAGTATGTGTCTCATCCTGCAGGGACTGAACTCTTCTGTGGTAAATAAAAGCCCATTGGCAGAGAACTGACATTGTCATCTGCTTGCTGTAGAGTACCACTTTGGCAAATAAAATCCCATTACAGGACAGTCTCCTAGTTAACCAACCCCATCACAGAAATCAGTGATTTACTCATCTCTCCCAGCTGCTAATTTTTAAGATTAAGAGTTGCAACTACTTTTTTAGTGACAACAGTCATGCCTTATATGAATAATTTTTATATATACTTGACATCTCTAGCCTCCATCCCTTGTGTGAAAAGACCCAACTTTATGAATTGTTTGTGTTTAACAGCTGTGCCGTGGTTCTCTTAAGCTCCTTTAAGTGAAATCACATTCATTTGTCAGAACTGAGACTGAGTAAATTAAAAGAGAAAATAAAAACAATTGTCAGCTGAGACCAGAAAAGCCTCAGTCTTCTCTGTGGCCTTCTAATGACGTATACCATAGTTATGTTTTGTTACAAACCCTAAAACTACTTCAGCTTCACCTTTTTGTCTCCATGACCTAGAGACAATGGAAGTCAGCATCTTGACCCTTCCATATTTAAAATTCTTAGCACATGCTGGAAAGCAACATTTTCTCCTCCCTGGTTAATGAACAATGGGACAGAAAATCTGAGAGACTGTAAGTATTAGCATTATGACTAAGAGAAGTAACAGAAATATACATACATATATATATATGTATATATATAAACCACCTAGGAAACCAGAATGCATTTTCTGTACATTTTGCTGTTGAATTTTGGTCCATTTTATCCAATCCTCTAAATAAATACATTGGTTTGGATCATTATACGCTTGGGGGAATGCCATAAAAATATACCACTAGTTGACTTACAGAAGGAAAAATATTACAAATTATAAACTAAGCACAGCTGGGCAATATCCTTGTGGGAGCAATTATTTCAGCATTATGAAAGGCAGGAGATTACAAACTCTGAAACGAAGAAAAGCAGTGACCTTTCTTCACTAGAAAAGTCTTGCTCAGTACATCTTGCCTGAGAAATGGGTGGTAACAGATTGATATACCAAGCTGCAAACACCATAATTAATGTGAATGACATTTCTTTAGACTTCAGGGAATCAGCTGCTGTTAAAGGTGTTTTGTCCTGTAGGAGACGGTAACTGTGATTGGGGCTTTGAATGAATAATTTACTCAAGGCATCCACCATCACCTTGATAAGTACAATTCCCTCACCATACAGCCTTTCACACAACCTCTTTTATGCTTTCAATCGTAATCATCAGAGACTAGTAGTGGTGCTCAGGGCGATGTCTCATATTAACTCAGAAATTCGTAATCTAGTATTTCCCAATATGAATTTAAATGGCTTCCTTATCTTTAGCAACAAAGATTTATTTTGTGAATGTTTTTTCTTGTTTATTTTGTAAATGATTAAGGAGAATAAAAAATAATGTAATTAGAAAGTCATCATAGACAGTGATGTTACTAATCTAGTTAAACTAGTGTTACTACAAAACCACCATATCAAAAGCCAAGCATTGCTGCATACAACACTGTATTTTTCTTTCTGTAGTGTGTACTTCCATTGATTAATAAAGTATCTCAGACAGCCTCCATAGATGTACCCTAGCAAAATGAAGTAGAGATCTGAGTACTTAGGCTATTTGTGTCGCTTGTCATTTTTTTCGTAACCTATGCTGTGACATAGCTTGGATATGAACTAATTCGCTTCTAAGTCTATTACTTAAAATGAATATACACCTATGGAAACATTCATGAAAATTCTGGTTTAATAAAGAAAAAGAAAACCTTAATCAAGAGGAAAAATTAATCTCTGAATCATAGATATGGAAAAATCTGAAATATCTGCAATCTTTAGCAATATTTGGTATGTAACATGCAGTCCTCATAGGGCCTGCCAGATAATGAATTTGGACTGCAGGTAACAGTCCAACAGACCTGCTTTTTGTTACTACCTGGCAGGATAAATGCCAAAATACAGTATGTCTCAATGCTTCTTGGATAGCCATCCTTATCAAGTATCACCTGTTTTGGTACAGGGAATTATTTCCGGGCTAGAAATGCAGTATAATCCAGACATAGATCAACATAAAGTACTTCCAAATCTTTGCAGAAACTGGAGAAGTTGGTCATCTGGGGAAAACTACTATTTATTTTTTTTTGTGTGTGTGTTTGTGAACGTGTAGTTGTATTTATTTCTCCATAGAGTACTTTGAGAAGCCTATCTAGCTATCCATCCTGTAGCATTTCTAAATGTACTTGGCATGTAGGGGATTTTAGTTTTGAGACTTTGTTCTCAAATGCTAACCTCAATGAAGATATAGAGCACTTCTTGGGACACCAAAAATGTAGTGTTTTAGTATCCCTGAAGTACCATGTTTTTGCTCTTTGTTTGGGGTTTTTTTCACTAATATATTTGTTTCTGGGAGACTTTTAGGGTGGCAGCCTACGCTGACCTCTGTCCATATGACTTCTGTTAACTCTAATTCTGTGACAAACTGTCTATTACTTCTTAAGATGAGACCCATACCATTTCCCAGGAGACATTTCTATTTTCCTTTGGCCCCAAAGAGAGTAAAACTTCGTATTCTTCTACTGCATTGTCCTTTACTAGACTAAAGAGCATCAGATACGGTTTTAGTTTGTTTTTTTTTGAATTTCCATACAGTAATAGGGTCTTTAACTTTGGTCTTTTGCTGTTGAAAGAAAAATCTCTCATAAAAGGTAGCTCTGGCACAGTGAAGAACAAGCAGTGTACATACAGAGAGTTTATCAAAACATCTTGACTTTTAATATGAGGAAATAAATTAATGATGGGAAAGTGTTAAAAGTAAAGTTGGGGGAAAGAGGTGAATTAGTCAAGCTAAATAATGCAGCTTGGTTAAACAATAACTGCAGTATAACCATCAAAAAGAGTTTCCAAACATACTCTGGAACTGTTTCCAAAACTGTGAAGGGTATCTTAGTGAACTGAATAGTTACATCCCCATTTGATGAAGTCGGAGCTTACAGAGGAGAACAACTTTGCTTTGTCAAGGAGAAATGACCATGAAGATCTCTTCTTCTGCTAATTTCTTTATTGGAGATTCGTTGCTATCTATCCTACCTGTCGCTAAGGTTTTTCTAACAGGCTTCCAATTAAGAAGTAGAAATTCTTATCCCTTAAAAAAAAAAACTACCCACCCTTGATTTTCATTACTTCTGAGTTATAAATCCTTGGGTTGACATCCTCATGTGCTCATGAAAGTTGGGAAAGGATGTTTCCTTTTATCTTTCCGTTTGACTGTATAAGCATCATTTAAAAGAAAAACAAACTAGAAAGTAATGGAACACTGAAGAACATAAATTAACTATTTTCCCTTCCATATCATAATCCCTTCCTAAGAGAGGTTGTATATTTTGGATTATTCAGACTAGCTATTTTACATTGTACTAGTTGTGTGTTACAATTTAATGAACCACAATTAAAGACAAGAAGGCTGAGCTTATAGTATGAATAAGAATGATTTGCTGTCTTAACAAGAGCTGGAACATTACTAGCTGGCATCTTTTTTTGCATAAGGATTTTGATATGGGTATCACTGTCACATTTGGTGGATTGTTCTCAGCTTTTATATTATTTTCAATTGTTCAATGCCTTATTTTTTATTAAATACAGCTGTTTGGGGTTTTGTAATTGTTAATGTTTTATCCATTGCATCTGACCTTTTGCTGGGGGGAGCGCTCTTGTGCCCTTCAAGGACAATGCCATTTTGAGTGATTCTCCTTTTGTTACTGCGATTTTCTTTTTCCACAGCCTTGTCAAGACTTGTTATATGATGTCATTATTGATTGAATAACTTTCTGGTTGTCACATGATTAGCTTTCACTGCATAAGAGAATTAAAATAATGACAATTACTCTTGTGCATCCTGCATTTTGTTAACTATGGAAATAGTAGCAGCTAGAGGGACAAGAATCCCAGCTTTCTTTTTCTTTTGGTGGTGATGAGGGGAGAAGAATTGACTGTTTAGTGTGTTACCTTATTTGTACGTTTTTACTTGTGCAATTGCCTAGGATACACTAATTTTGTCTGTAACTTTCATTTCCATTACTTTAAATAGGAAACCCCTAATAGCTGAAAGCTACTTCCCTTGAGCTTTACAGTCTTTCTATCAGAAATCTTGTTCTCAAGACCAAAGTGCAGCCAGTGGCATAACCCTCTGTCTCCTGTCTGTGATGAAAATCTAAGCTGTAGTCCCTGCAGTGGTACAAGCAGGATGTATGGTTCCATCATGTCGGCGTCATTGCAAGTTCTCCAAGCCCAGCATAATGGCAATCACTGTGAAACTGCGGTCACAAGCCATCTTTTGCACCATTTCCTGGAGAAACCAGCTGCCCATGGTTTGGATGGGTGTACTCTTTGCTGGATAAAGAGCTGGCTGAATGGCTGAGCGCAGAGAGTGGTGGTGAATGGAGTTAAATCCAGCTGGCAGCCAGTCACGAGTGGTGTTC
>Ga0181612_168414_pt1 | contig 25500 bp, 10 predicted proteins | sample HoacroProtozoa21_FD_119630 | JGI IMG/M metagenome (GOLD analysis project Ga0181612, IMG submission 119630) | Hoatzin crop microbial communities from Cojedes, Venezuel. Combined Assembly of Gp0051906, Gp0051904, Gp0051908
GCGTAAAGCCAAGATTAAATTCCGTATCCGGTAGGTAGGGCAGATCAGATCTAATGGCTGTGGAGGGGGGGCATGCGGTTGAAACGGCTGTGCTATTTCATTAAAGTGATTACTGGCTGCTTATGACTGAGTTAGTTTCAAGGGGTTGGAAGTTTATGATTGCTTGAAGTCTATTTATCTGATCTGTTTCTTCTGTTTTGAATGTCAGTCTTGCAGACTGTGGTTAGGGGGGTGAGACAGAAAGAAAACCCATTATCAGCAGGCAAGTCGCAGTACAGGGGCCCTGAATGCTTCAAATTTTAAAATGTTGAAAGCCGTACATTGATGCAAGCCGGCCGATGTCTTCCTGTCGAAAGAGGAAATATTCTGTCTCCAGGAGGGAAGATACAGAAACACAAGTAACGTGCTTCAGTTCTGCAGATTCCCAATTGCTTTAGAGTTTAGTGATTTGCCAAATCAAAGCCTGAATTATGTTTTTTGAATAGGGAGATTGAAGTCTTGGAGAAAAGGAAGACTTTACAGAATGTGCTGGTTTTCATGCTAAAAAATGTTTTTGTTTCTAATAATGGATCTTTACAGTGCTGGGGAGCATTCCTGTTTTCCTCAGCCTTTTTCAATATCCAAACATGTTTGCTGGGTTGAATTTTATATACAAGCTTTTCAATACCCTGCCCTTTGCATTGTCAGGAAGGTTGCAGGAGGGCATATTCTTCTCATATTTGTATTGGTACAGTTAAGTTGAAATCATTGAGAACTGAAGAGTGCAAATAGACCCTTAATATTATTTTAACGTGATTTTGTGCATAATTTAGTTAAATAATGCAAACAAAATGAAAAATAATTTCGAGGAAATGGAGAAGATATTGTTTCTCAATTTTTGCTTGGAAGATCTCTGGAGTGAGAGCTATACCCTATAAGGGAATTGGGAAGTTATTTGGCGACTTGCCTAAAAGCCACTTCAGACCTGTTCATGAATTTGGATGGCAAGCCAATGTCCATTTTAATTCACAGAAGTGCTTAGAAAAACAACAGAATTTATTAGCCTATATCCAGGAGAGGTTAAATTCACATTCATTCTGTGCTGGAGTAGTAACAGCTGCTGTGAGGATTAGCCTTTTGGCTGGTGGGATGAAAGGAAATATTAACTATACTGCAGATGGAAGTGGAGCAGGTTAACGTAACATATAAAGTAATATCGATTTATCTTGGATAGGTTGATTATATTTTATTTATGGTTTGTATTTGTAGTGAAGTAACAATTTTAAATAGGATGGTTTATATTGGTATACTTAAAAATACAGCACCAGCTTGAAGAATCAATGGTGCAAAAATTGGTAATGAAATAAAGAATCTTTCCTTGCTTTTGTTACTATTTTGAATGCATCCCAGGACAGTTGCTGTTGGAAATTACAACCATCTGATGACGAGTGGATGTCCCCTGTGAAACACATTGGTGGTCTAAGTCTGGATTCTATTGGAAAAGTGTCAATACAAAATCACCTCCACAGTTGGCATTAATTTCCTTTTTGTTGGTGGTTTTGGGAGAGCAAAAGGATCAGATGGCTGCCCAGAGAGAACCAGTTTGGTTAACTTCTCAGGGAAAGAGAAAGCAAATGAGGAGCTTAGGAGCTTGCATTGTTGCTTTGCATATTGAACTGATGAAATAAGGGTCTGTAGTTTACCAGTCTTTCTGAATAATAAATATGTCAAATTAGTAGTAAGAAGTTGTTAGGAAGGAAGAATTCTTTCTTGGAAAGAATGCAGTGAAAAATACAAAATGTAAGGGTTGGTAACTGTGCATCCAGCTGCTGTAAGAAGAAACAGTGAATCCAGTCAGGCTGTGTACATGTCCACAGTTGATGACATCACCTTTTAAAAATGAATGGTGGGTTCTCTTGTTCCTGATAAGAAAGAATCTGGCAGTCCTGTGGAACGTTTTTGAGGGACATAATGGACCAGCCTGGAAGCTCTTTTTACTAAAGCTGCATGGATTAGTCTGAAGAGAAATTATTTTTCGCAGAGAAGGCAGAGAGTGCTGACGTAAGAGAGGTGACAGAAACCTTATTATATTATCAAATTAGTTTTTAAAGGAATAATATATTACACATGGTTGGTTTTGTTTCCCCATGTACATAGATGGAGTGGGGTATTTTTTTTCTAAAATTATTGGGGTGCTCATTTGTAATATGACTGTCTATTTTCAGGCATGTTATTGCAAGCATCTGATTTGCCAGTTTGTTTAAGGGAGAGTGCATTATTTTCTCTGGAACTGCCTTTTAAGGTCTGTAGCCACAGATTTGCGTTGCCATCCAGAGCCCTGGGTAGCTATTTTGATGGTGGTGGTGAGGATGGTGCATTAGCCTTTGTTAATACATCAAAGTGGCTATTTCCTTAAGGACTATATAGATATCTGAAGCTGGCTTATTTTCAAATTTATTTCATTTTGGTACTGGACAGCAGGGACAGATCAATGTGGCTGTAGAACTCTGTCCTGAGCTGCTGGGCCAAACTTACCTCCGAGGGGCAGAGTTATGGGTAGTTCTACTGGACAAAGCCCATTTTTACAAATGTTAACAGAGATGCTCATTGAAACTAGGGAGTTGAGCTCAACTGTAGCCATTATCATCCTGTGTGAACAGCTGCCTTCTGTTGCCTGTCTAAATATCTGTAGTGAGAGGGGATGAGTGGTGCGTTGTGCAAAAGTCTTCCAAGTTTATTCCTTTGGTGCTGTCAGTTTTAGCGAGTCCTAATAGTAAGCATAGGTTGAAGAGCAAATATTCCTCTAGGTTTTATTTGTGCCTTCACTATTTGACATTTGTATTTCAAATTTGAAGGAAAAATGACAAAATAGAAAACATTATACGTGCTGTTTGTTTTTTATTTTCAGTCTAGTTTCAGACGAATTTATGCTATGCACGTGTGCTATATTCCCGTGGGCCACAGGGGGGCAAGACTGAGACTTTAAACATGAAAAATGAGCGTGCCTGAGTAGTTATAGTGGGTAACGTAAATAAACTGTTTTCATTAATTACCCAGATTTGCCTCTGTCTCACATAAAGCTGCCATAATCTCACTTTAATAATGATAAATTAGACGTATACAAATACTGTCTTCAGTAACTGAGATTACATACATTATTTATAGTGGGGATATAAATCCTGCTTCAGTTTATATTGTTTTCTTTGTTGCACTAGAAGGGCTTGAGCCAAAGCCCATTAAAGCCGTTGGAAGACCTTCCCTGACTTCAGCAAGCTCTGAATTAAGAGTCTATATTTTTCAAATAAATTGTATTCTTCCTTTCTGCTCTTCTAATACTTATCTTTTAAAAATGAATTGTCAGGAAAAAAGTGGTAGTAAATATTCAGTATTATTCAAAGTAAAGTAGGATTTGGGTAGTTGTTGTTTTCCCCCTTCTTAATAATTTTTTAACCTTCCTCTCATTCCGTCACTATTTAAAGTCCTGTCCATCTGAATCCAAGCTCTCACCAGGTCATTGTGAACTATATCTGGTGTCCAGCACAAATTATTACCTTTATTTCCACAGTAAAAGGGCAGATTTGTTGATCCTGGCAGATATGTTGGCTCATTTGGTACTCGGGGAACAGGAATGTTTGGAGGAGATGGCATCCTCCAGTTCAAAGGTTGATTATAATTTTTCCTTTCTCTCCTGTTGCTAACACAAGTAGTCAATACCTTTCTCTCGTAATTGTACTTTTATCTGGTTTTCACTAACACCTGATGGAATATTCTGAAACCTCGACAGTTCAGATTAAACCTAGATGTGTATTATGTGTATTGCCTGGCCTGTTGTCAAAGGCTTCATAAAGTCCCAAATCAGAAGTGTCCGCTAGTTACACTTTGTCATGTTTTGTCTCTCTCCCAAAGTATTCTGGAGATGTGATATTCCTGTTTTTTTTAATTCAAATTTCATCAGGACTATTGTATCATTTTATGGTATTTCACTGAATTATTTTATCAATGAATTTACCTGACACAGAAGCATATCTTCCTACTTATAAACTGTTCTAATACCTATTCAATGGTAACTGCAAGATTTTGTTTCTTCCAGCCATTTCTCATAATAGCTGATTTTATTAACAGAAACAACCACTTCATTCTTCAATTCTTTCGGAAGTAGGTGGATACATTTTTCTGCTGATGACTTGTTACAGTTAAATAGATTAATTTTTCCCCAAACTGGTTCAGTCTCTGTCATAATTTTCTTTCTTTGTTTATTTTTTTTTTTCCCAGTTTAAAGAGCAGTTACCTCAGAACCGGCCATCTTGTTACTTAGTGATGCCAAGAAACCACTCTTAACTGCATGACATTTCCTTCTCATGTTCTTTTTGCCTCTGATACTCCATCTGTCTCTCAGATTCTTTCACAAGTTCTCTTCTGGTTTATGTAATTATTTTTCTTTATATCTCCTCGTTGTTCTTCATATTGCCCCAAGCCTTCCTGTTTTCATCTTATATTACTTTGAATTCGTCTGGATTTGTTAGGATTTGGTTTGTCACCTTGTTTTCTCTTTCTTCTTTCCCCAAATTAATTTTTCATGGAAATAAGCTCCTGTAGCTATCTATTTATCAATATGCATTTTTTAATTTACTTTTTTGTTGGTAAGGGCAATGTGTACCTTTGGCTTCCTATTATGTATTTAAATAGCCTACATGACAGGGCCAACTTTTTTTTAACAAATTTCTTACCCATACCAGACTAAAGGACGTTTTTACACCATTGAAAATAAAATCCCCTCTCTTCTAAAGGTGACTCTGGAGGGAGCTTGGGGTTTTGTTGGTTGTTTTTTTTTTCCTTTCCTTTGGAACCACAATGCAATACAAATTAAATTTGTTTAGGCAAACCCACTGTGCATTTAAAAAAGTCATTATAAAGACAGGATCCTGGGGGTCTGACAGAAAAGCTAAAACAGCTGTGCTCTCCAGTACAAACAACACATAAATCTACAGTATCTTCTCTTCGTGATCAAATAAATGAAAGAAAAGGCTCAGAAAGTAAAAGATACTTTTATCTCACAGAAACAGAGCTAAAAGAATTTAGTGTCCGTTTAAATCTCAGCCATTTCTGTTAGGTTGTTAAAATCTAACATTTTTTCATTTGTTTTAAGCAGAAGTATTTTGATTTGCTAGCCAAGCAACTCTATTTACTTATTTGACATGAAGGTTGTCTTTAGGTCGAAGATTAAACGGTCGTTCAGCTGTTCAGTGAAGAGCTAAGAACTGTTCTTCACAAGAACAGTTTCCAGTTCTGTTTATTCTTGTTACTTTCTTTCTATCCAAGTAAATCAAGAAAATCCTAGAAACAAACACAGACTCAGAATTAACTTGGTCAAATAGTTATCAGATTGTTTCCCCCATTTATTTCCAAATAAATCGCTTGACATTTATTAGGTTGCCCACTAGAGCTAACAGGAAGACTCCCATCCATTTTTGGAGAAACTGTCTGAGTATGAGATGTCACTAGATGATTTCCAGAACAGTGTGGACAAAAATGATTCAGCTGGTGCTATACCTGCTTAATCTGGGGCAAAATATACATGTATACTATTTACAAACTGTTTAAAAACTGCGCACAGAATGAGTAACTGCATTTATGATGCTTTCGGTTTTCAGAAAGTGTGTATATGGGTAGAAACCTGTACGCTGTGTTACCACAGCTCTTTCTCTTGTGTACCCGTAATCCCTGTATGCTTAGCCATGCCATTTCGCAATACGTGATATGATCATTAATATATGCCAATGTTTGTACGTTTGGACTAGAATAAGTGCTCGGATCTTTATGCTGGCACGTATTACATATCTAAATAAATAATGTAACTGGGCAGCTGGAGAGATCTAGTAGTGGCTTTATAAAATGTTTCAAGGGAAAAAAAACAGCAGATGGCCCAGCATGCCAGGAGAACTGTGAGTGACAGAAACATAAAAACCACAGGCCTAACTCTGCCCCGTGCACTGTATGCATGCCCCTGTTTGTCAGAGGGGTGAGTGTATGAGACACGCAAATTGTGGGATTTTTTCCTTGTTGGGGAAGGGCAGGAAAAACAGCCTTACAGCAAGCAAGTAGACTGAAAATTAAGGTGAACAGGTAAAAGTGCTAGAGCTCCAAATGTTTGTATCCGGTTAGATTCCCCACCTCCAACTGCACAGCAGAAGGGGAGTCTTGGTCTTCCCTTTTATTCACCCTATTCTGGGCTGCCTGGTTCTTATTCCTTCCCTTACGCCCAATCCATACTCACATACCATATATTTTCATAAACAGTCTCAGCTTATTAACCAACTGGAAACAATAAATAATTTTCTTGCAGGTTATTGAGCTGACTCAAGCCACAGAGGGGTCTAACGAGTGCCAGAGCCTCTGAGGGAAAAAGAATGGAAGCAGGATCTTCTCATTTTGTTAGCAGCAAGCCTGCAGATTGTGCAACAGCGTTTCAGGTAACTGTAGCCTCAAGATGCGGTTTTAATACTGGCCAAAACTGATCTAAGCCCATCCTGCTCCCTCTGTTCAAGTCCTCCCTCAGGCTGTTTTGCTTGCTGGAAACATTTTGGTCTTCATGACAGTCGCTAAACTGAGTCAATGATTTTCTTCTGAGTTTAGATTAAAAGCATAATAGTTTGGGCTATGTACAAATTCAGGATCTGACTCTGAAAGGGAACTTTTATGCTTCATGGAAAACCAAATTGGATTCTGTCCCCTTTGCCTCCATGCAACAGCACAAAGATTTAAAAAACGTTACAAGGTATTACTGAGGTTCAGCCAATCCACATGAGATTTTACAGTAGAATTTTGCAGCACTGACATTGCTTCATTTTTCCTGTGTGCTCCAGTGCAGCAGAATTACTTCCGACCCAAGTACCGTTTACTTTGTAAGTAGGCAGTGGAATTTTTGATTGATACTTATAAATTGAGTAGGCTATTGCTTGTGGAGTTTTAGTTTACATCCAAAACCTAAAAGGACGATTGGAGAGCTGAGGCAGCAGAAAATTAGGTCTGATCCTTTGAGCAACAGAGCAATACAAGATCAGCGTTGTATAGTTTTGGATAACTGTGTCTGAAATTAACTGTGCATTTGCTATGCATATTTCAGCCCTGAGGGCCAAATGGTTGCCTTTAAAGCAAAGAAAGCATCATATTAATTAGCTGCTCACTCTCCCTCTTCTTCCATCTCTTTTTTTTATGGTGTACCCAATCAAAGTTCCTCTAAATGCTGGTACAATATGTGATTCCATGCAATATACTGTATGCTCTAAATATGATTATAGCTTCTGCTTAGGACAGTTAAATGATGCTTACTTTATAGTCAGACATTCTTTTCTTTCTCCTAATAATTTCCTCAGTGCTACTCAAAAAAAAGAATGGTGATTCAGAATAGTGTCTGCTTTGTTAATTATTAGATGTGATTGTTTTATCACGTAGTCCTGTATTTCTGAAAAACAAAACTAGTCCGTGTTTATGATTACGAAAGAATGTGGAATACCCTTTGGAAGTGCCCGCCGTTATTCCCTGTGAGGCCACAGAACACTAGATGGCAATGTCTGGCTGCGTGTCATGCATAGGGACAGCAGCGGAGAAAGTCGCTCAACACCTGAAAGAATCCTCAGCTTTCAAAAATATTTGTAATACTGCCGGTTTATTATGAAAACAATTAAAAAGTGTAAATGCTCGATTTTTACACTCTAAAAATATTGCAAACCTTCTTTTCCTGCACTATGATTACGTGGGGAACATTTCCTAAGGAGTTAGACTGCCGAGTACATTTGCTCAATTTTTTGGTCTGCTGTAAAGCTCTGCAATCGATTAATCTACCAAAAGGGAGAATTTTCAGTTCCTGATATCATCAGCATGCTCTTTACCATAGAACAGCTAGGAAGGAATGACAGCTAGTGTGTTGCCCTCTTCTATCTCCTCAAATAACCTTTTACTCAGTAGTATGGCATTGATGAAAACAGACATTTTAAAAATTAAGTAAAAGCAAAAGGTGTTATTTAGCAACAGCAACCTTATACCCTAATTTTAAGCTGAGGAGTCATCGCAAAGACAACCAGTGCAACCGTTGTTACTTTGTCAGTATTTGGTTGGTTTTGGATGACTTCAAAACAAGTGGTTTCAAAAACAGTGATCTTCCACAGCCAACATGTTATTCAGAAGGGCCCGATACTGCATAGGGTCTTTAAGAAAAAGATCGAGTGCGTTTTGGTAATGTAGTTAAATCACATGTAGTGAGTTGTTACTTTTCCATGTCATGTCCTGCCTCTGTTTCACTGCTTTGGGTCTCTCTCTTCGCCAGTCTGTGTGGGTCACTTTTCATCACGATAAAACCAAGTCCTAGCTAGTAGCTGGGTTCTGTTAGTAATTGCCACAGACTTCTTGGTGACTCTGGGACAGTCACTTTCCCATTTTGTATTTCTTAATTTCCTTAGCTTTAAAATACAAATTGATTGGATTGATAATAAAAATGAGTTATCATTGTGTTTATTACTACTTTCATTTTCATTAGTCCTAATGAAATATATTAATTTTAAGAAATTATTAAAGTGTTTCATGAGTTGCTGTCGTGTAAGTCTGAGGGCTTTTGACCGGGTATTATTTTAATTTCTAGTAGAATTTTGCATTGACCGTACAATGTCTTTTCAATTTTTCCAAACAGCCCAACTTTTTAAAAAGCTGCCTCTTTATCCAGCAAGTCTCACTCTGTCCTATGTTTGGCAAAGTTAATTGTCTCACCTTATAGAAATATAGGCAGAAATAATTTTTAGAAGAATGAGATGATGATGTGACTTTAATGTGCCTCTGTACAATTTTGCATGTAGCGTATTATTGCTGTACAAACAAGAGGGAGATTTTTAATGGTGAGGACCCACCAACAGCATTACAGATGGACATTATGCCTAAGACACCACAGAATGTTACATTCCCTCTGCCCACTGGTGTGTTTTCAGTAGGGCAGAAAGGCTGTGTGTCTGCCTCTTGGGGCAGGAAGATTAAAAGGCTATTTAACGTTCTGCTCCAGTGAAACTGGTTGAAGGACTGTCCATGGCTTGTCATTCCTGTTGGATTGTAGGACTCAGTGATGGTAGGGTGAACGTAGTGCTGTCTCATTCTTGTTGTAGGCAATGCTGCTTTCTATGCCGAAACGGAGAAGCATAGCACAGAGCAGTCATTTTATTTCCGTTTCCTCCCCATTGTCTTTTCCATTCTACTGCAGCAACCAATGCTGTCTTGTGACAAACACCAGCAGTCACTCCATGGTGGAAACACGGCTGACTGAGGGGGGAGACTGTGGGGAAGAGGAAGCCTGCATGGGAAGAAGATGGTTTATTTAATTAATTAATGACCCTTCTCCACCCTCAGTTTCTTTTTTGCTGTTGGGCTCTCTACTCCGTGTTCTCCACTCGTACTTTATTTTGACATTTTTAGCCCCTCATGCACTTTCTTTTTTTCACCCATTGCCCCTTTCTCTCCACTGCTTCTTTTGCTGGTAGCCGGACATGCCCCTGTGGCATTTAGTTTTGTTTGTTTGGGTCTGATACCTGTCCCCACCAAGAACTCTTTTTTTTGAGTAGTCGTAACCACTGTGAAAGTATAAACTGTTACCTCTGGTGGCTACAATCCTTTATTTCCAAATGAGGAACACAAAGAAGGAAAGCCCTTGCCCAGAGGAAAGGAGATTTGAGACTTTCTGCAGTTTGCAGACTGATCAACTGTAAAATTAATACTGAACATTTTGGAGAGCAGTACTGAAGTAAAACAAATATCACCAATCAATCATGAAAGAATTTTCCTGAGGTTTGAACTTATTGTTTGTCTTTCAGTAATTCAAAATAAAATCAGAATCCACACTAGCCACAGAGTTGCCTCCATCCTCTTACAAAGTAACCAGTCTCTTAAAACAAGCAAATCTATATTATGAGCAGATGTTAACCCCAAATTTTGTCCCCAGTACCTTAGAAGCCCAGGATCTGGGTTTCTTCCCTGTGACAGGGGAGGAGCATGCACATCTCGTGCTGGGTTAGAGAGTGATGAGGCCCACCTGCTCTGGCCGGCTGGGTTGCTCCGAAGCACTGCTGCTTTCTGCAGCCGGCCAGCTTGGGAGGGGGGGAACTCCAGCCCACCCACTCTGCCCAAACACCGCTGCCAGGAGCCCACAAGGCCTGCCTAGGCTACGGTATGGTTTGAGCTGAGCGACAGCCAGGGACACAGATACGGCTAGGGAACAACTGCTGTGTTTCGGGATTATCTTGATCACCAGAACGTATCCCGTCCTTACAGAATGAATTGTTTCCCCCTGTCCTTCCCACTGACAGCACCAGAACAGAGGACGCGAAAGTAATTGTGCTGTGTCTGAGGAGGTGCCCGTGCCTCAGGATTCCCAGCTGGTGGGGGAACAACCCTTCAAAACACCCTTTCCAGATCAGGTTGTTTTGATAGTAGCAAGACTAAATGCTCTCAAGTCGGCTGCTTATGTTTGCAATGAGAAAATGGCCAAGCAATAGCCAAAGCCCCTCTCAGAAACAGTACACCCTAAGCTGTGGCAGACAGACATCCTTTACAAAGTCTTAATGAAAGTTTTCAACATTAGTGCTGTGTATGTGCTTGGGGGGGGAGTTAGCATGTGCAAATGCTTATGTACACACACACTGTGCAATGCTACACAAGCTTTTAAAATAACAAAGAAAATACTATGGGATGTGTATGTTTTGTTGGAAGAAATGTATTTTGTGGAAAAAAAATATATATTTACTCTGTTATGGCATAAGGCAGGATTAGGTAGAGAGAAAATTTCAGGATGTGGGTGGCCACAGTTGAAGGTCTTACAGTGAGTGTTCAGTAAAATATCCTTGGAACATAAAATTAAAATAAATCAAGAATAAACTTAACCAATGTATCAGAGAACATAAACAAATCTTGATGATAAATAAATATTCTGAGGAAGCCAAAGTGCAATAATTAGAAAGGGATAATTATGCTTTCTCTCCTTTCTGGAAGAGTTAGGTAAGATTTTTTGTAACTTCCTAAATACATAGTGAAAATAGCTAGTGTAAGATGCCAGTGAAAGATGATAAACCTCTGCTGAAGTTTATGATATACAGGAATCTACTCTGGCTGAAGGCCTGTTCCATGGTAATAAAGACAGAGTAAAAGAAAAAAATAAAAAATATTTTTAAAGTTTTATCTGCTATTGCATGTAAAAATATGTGGAAAAGTCACATTTGGTAAAGCAAAACAGTTACCATACTATAATTTAGACAGGAATGGTGGTAAAGCATGTTATCCAATTATTGATGAAGTTGTCTTAAGCTCATAGCTTTTCACACAAAAACAGTGTGTTCTAAAATGCAAGGGGGAAAGATGGTACATGAATGCAGTTTTTCAGAAGTTTTTTATCTGCGTTCTGTACCCGGGTTCCAGCTCAGGCATCATTAATTACCTTGGGCTGGGCTTCTTTGCCACAGAAGGCCAGGAGTGAGCCTTCCTGGGCCATTCAGTTAGCTATTGCAGCAAAAGTAAGGCTTCTGACACAAACAGAGCATCTGAGTGTCTGGGCTTGTGTCACTAAATGGTCAGACTGGTGCTTATCTTCCCTCAGCTCTCGCTGCTTTTTTTCATCAAAAAAAAATTATATAGATCAGTGAATAATTGTAAATGATAATTGTAAATATGTCAAGGGCAATACAAGCCATATGCAAATGCGAGGTAAATGCTTATAAGAAAGAGGACTTTTAGTAATTGTCATAGAAGCTTAAAAGTATTCAGAGATTATTAAAAAAAAAAAAAAGGTTTGTTTTATTCCATCCTTCATCCAGTTCCAGATAATTTGACATTGTCGTGTTTCACATGAAGTGGTCACAGTTCAAATCATGTGTCTTTAGCAGCAACCTCTATGGTTAGCACTTCTGCTGCGTGTGGCTGCTGGTTGTTGACCTGGCCCTGAGACACATGCGGTGGTTGGCAGCCATAATCCTTGTGCATGTTCTTTTGCTGAAAATCAACTTTGGTTGTAAGGAAGTTCATGGTGTTTCATCTCTGGATAAAGTTTTGCAGAACTGGTGGAGGTGAACACTAAAGAAATGAAAACTCTTTTAAGGTAAGGTCATATAGAAAGGATGTTTAAATGTTGGCGCATCAACCCGCACATGTGCTTGTTATATGTCAGTTCCTACTGGAACAAAATTAAACTGCCCTACACAGGCCTGGCATCTTTTCAGTGGTCAGGTAGTGAAGCCCAAATAAACAAGTTATATTGGAGAGATCAATATGTGGTGGGTCTTTTTCATTTTGCATTTTTATTAATAAATAGTAGGCTGCTTTGTGATAAGAATATCTTCTTCCTTTTAGACCAAGTGTAATTATTTTGTTTTACCTAGCAGTATTTAAGAGTATCTTACAAAGATTTATATAAACTCTCTCCTGTTTAGCATGTAGACTTCCAGCAATTACTTTAGTCTCTTCATAGCTTGGAAAAAGCACACAACCTTGTTAGAGAATCCCATATTAAATAGCAATTAAGGGAAGAGAATTCAGGAAGGCAAAGTGTTATTACTCCAACTAGAATTTGGCCAGAACCTACCTCACTATGATTAGATCTTATTTCCTTACACTAATTAAGATCATTCTGTACCCATACCCACCCTGAATCAGTATGAAAGCCATGACTGTGAGTTGAACATACCGTCTGAGACACAGGCACCCCTAAATAGCTGCCCGCAGAATTCCGGGAATCAGATTTGTGTGTAAAGCGATAGCATGTTTTGGAGGAGATTTTTTTTATTTTTTAATGTTTGTGAGTGTTAACTTTAGTTCTTTTCTGAGGTGCCAGTTTTCTAGGAAGGACAACAGATGGACACTGTTCTGACGTCAGTTTTCTGTTACAGCTCTGTGGAACTCAAGAGAGTTTAGATTTTCAAGGAATGCTATGAGATAATAAACTATTCTTGTGATATTTTAACAAAATGATATTGTTGTCAAAATACAGTAACAGCATGAAAAATATTTACTAAAAACTCTTTGCATTTTTGTCTTATATGGTAAACAATCTGGTCTTCTAATCCCTTCTGGATAAGTGTAGGTTCATGCCCATGCTTAGAATGCCCTAGTCATAACCGCAGTGGCACCTTCATCCTGTCTTCTGATTTTAGTTTTTGTTGTACTGTATTCCCAGAAATCCGTGTCAGAATTAGAGGCCCATTGTGCTGTGTGTCACGCAAACGTACAGTAAAAAAAGACATACCCCAAATTTGATACTACGGTAATTGAGAGACTCTTTTATTGTTCCTATTATCACACTGTATAGAAGTCTTCCCAAGATGCTTTAGACAGTATGACCGAGGCTAACACAGAACAGGGCTGAAAGGAATGTTTGGCTTAGAAATTTTGTGTCATTATTGAAACTGTAGTAAGGTAGAGACTTTTTATTTTTCTTCTCTTAAATGAAGATGTGGTAAGTCTTATTTTGTATTTACAAACTGGAACCTGATTTTTATATTCCTGGGAGACAATGGAATGTGGGCAGGAAGCGTGTGCGGTTGAGGAGAAACGCTGTGGTGTGCCACATCAATTGGAATCCCTAAGCCCCGAAGGTATAAAACTGTGTAAATTCCATTTATAGTAGGTCAGTAAGACCAGCCCCAGGTAGGCTACAATTGCATTTAACACACAATGATATAAAGTAATAGGGAGAAGATTTAGTAATGCGAGTGCTAGAAAATATGGATACATGTGAACGAGGTTTGTGTGAAGATAGATGGATTTGAATTCTTAAAAGCAGAAAATAAAAGCTTAAACAAAGTGTGTATCATACAGAAGAAATATTTCATAATCTTTTGCTTATGAGTAAATATTTGTAGAGATTTGACTGACTTGCATCTTACGCTGTGCAAAACAAGGGGGTTTTACCGTAAACTTAAATTTCCAACTGCCTGAGAAGATTCATAAAGATTGTGATACAACACCAGAGGGAAAAATTAATTGGAACAATAAATGTCAATCGGATACATTTTACTGGGACAGATTCTTAAACGATCTGCACCATGTCCTAAAGCAATAGAACTTAAACTGGAGACATCAGGAAGATGTTGGTTTTATACCTCGGGTCTGAAATCTGTTTATTGTTGACCTCTTTAGAGTTACTGTGGGTTTACACAGAAAATTTATGTCCAGGACGTTTTTTTGCTCTGGTGTCCTTAGGGCCCTTAAGAAGAGAAAAGCACATTGTCAGTTACATTGTTCTGTTTTAATGCTGTGCCTCTTTAGGATTAGTGTAACATTTAATGTCTTCTGATGGGTAATTAGGCCAGACTTGTTGCTGGAAATGTCCCTGTAGGTATGCATAGGAGGTAGTTAAGAGGGCTGAATGCTGGGCCCAAATCAGAAGGTTCTTTGGTTTGGCACAATGTTGGAATCTGCTTGGTGGCTCTGCCACCCTGGAAGGTGGTTGAGCTGTGGGAGGGTCAAGCTCCTCATGGGACTGAGGAGGAAGAGTGGATGAATGTGAGCAGACAGATGCAGCCATTGCAGTGTAATGAAAGAATTTGTAGGGATGCATTTTGCTTCCACACCAGAAGGAAGAGACTTACAGTGGACAAAAGGAATGTGTGGCCCTGTATCCTGAGCTTCCTGTTATGTTATAAAGCTTTGATTTTGAGGTTTGCATTTACATCTCTATTCAAATCCAATTTCAGTCCTGAGCCTGAAGCTCAGGTCACACACTCTTATCTTGCTTCCTGTTTTTTCTAGAGTTGTGCTGCTTATGGGCCAGAACAGAACCAGCATTCACTTGTTTCCAGTTAGGATGTTCAGTGAAATGACGAGTTTCTCACAATTGCCCAGCAGATCCAATTGAGAGCAATACTGGAAGAATAGCAACTGAGAAACCAGGTGCCTCATTTTCAATGGTTAAACGTAGTTTCAGGTCTCCTAGAAATTTAATCAGCGCCTATAAAGACATTTTGTTAACAAAAGCTGTGACTCAGGGTTGTATGGATGCAGCCATATGTTGTCACATTTTTCATCTTTTAGGATGATTTAGGAGATGGGGATGCAGTATTATGTTATGACCCTAGAGTCTGATTCCAGTCTTCTGTTTCTCTGCAAATGAAAGTTTGAGCAAGTCATTCCTCAGTTTAATATTTGATGCACATACTGAAATACATCACTTTAGAAGTTTGGTAAATTCTTCCTCACACAGATCAAATTCAAAATAAGGCTTTTCTAGACTGCATTTTCCATTGCCCAAGATACTGGTTTTTATTTGTTTATTGACTATAAGTAACAAAAATTATAAATGCATGAAGTGGTCTGTTAGCATCTAAGCATCTACTAGCATCACTGAAACAAGTAAAAATACCTACTGTGATTTAATGACCATATTGGCTAGCAGGTAGGAAATTCAACTGAGCAACCTTGTTTGCATTATGTTTCACTGAAGTTGAGAACAGCACTGAGCCCTTGTAGGTAGCAATATTTAGTAGAAACAAAATAGCTCAGAATGTAGGGGATAAAAATGGATCATCTGAGAGCACTGGGCAAGTGACCTAAAAGACAAGATGGTTTATTGTTGTGGGTTAGTTGTTTTAGTGTTGGGCTAGTCCTCAGAGAACGGGTGGAACCCTTGCTCCAGCCAGAATAACCCAAAAGGGTATGAGCTCACAACAGTAACATGTGGGATTTATTTTATTTTGCTCAAATCTGAGACATTGAGCCACCCTGGCCTGATAAATAAATCTGACCTGTTGAAATGACCATAATACTTTGTGTAACTGAAAACTCTGTTCTAATTTTGTACAGTATGTGAAGATATCTTATAGAAGAATGAGTAGCTTGGATTCCTACCACTGTAGGATAGATTTCATGAAGAAAGGGCTGTGTGTGAAAATTGCAAAGAAGGTATAGTTTATTGTCTATTTTCCCCTTAGTTTTTTTTCTTGGAAGGAAGCAGGGAAATGGAGTGTCAGCTTCCAGTGAAAATAAATTGCTGCTTCCTCATTCCACCTGTGTAACAACTGCGCCAGTCAATGGCCGGAGTGTATGTTCTTTTTATTGTCTCCCTGCTAGCTGCTGGCAAGGGGTTATGTTGCCTGCCTTTGTATTTGTACTTCTATTGCCTAGCCTACTTTTTGATCATATTGTTTCACCTTTATTAGATCCTGACTTTGCTGATGCTTACATACAAAAGTTGCACTAATAGCACCTTGCCTTTTGTGTTAATTAGCTCACACTACAGAGGGGTTGCCGAGATACGGGTACAAGCTGCTCTGAGGAAAGCAAGCCGCATGGCTGAAGTTAACCCCACAGCACTTTCTCAAAGCCACACAGGAAATCTGTGACAGACCCCAGAATATGTCCCAGATTTCCTGTCTCCTCCACTTGTGCTGTAACTACAGGGCGCATAATTTCTTAGCTGAGGAAAGTGTTGTCCAATATTATCTTTCTTCCTCTGGTATCCTATTGCTTCAGTTTACTACACTAGTTGCTGCCATATGTTATGCTCTGGCAGTTCATCCCTATGACTCTTTCATTGTAGTATTTTGTGGAATATGCATGCATATTGTACAGTGAACAGTATTAATGGAGTAGCAGTACACTTCAGCATAGTAGCAAATAAAACTCAAGAAAGGAAGGTATTACAAGTTAGCCATGGAGTATTTGCAAGTACAGATGATTTATTATCTGATTCTCTCTTCCAAGTAAGCTGCTTATACTGCTAATCTAAATAGCATTCAGAGAGGCAGTTTTGGTATGTATCAAATGATAGCTGCCTTTGCCAACATATTTTTATAGAGTTAAATGATTTTAATAAAATAATTTTCATTTTTGCATATGCCACTTTGTACTTTGGAAAATTCATGCAGTCATGCTTAGTCATTCCTCTTTAATGAATTATAAATTAGTAGATGCAGCATTATCAATGTAAAGTAATTCATTGTGGATCTGTAACTGAATGAGATGCTCTTAAGATTTTATGACTTTTACTATGGCTTGATAAATCAAAATTAGAGGAATCTGGTGTTCTCGTTAGGTATCTTAGATGTTCATGTATTCAGATGTATTGCTGGATGTCCAATTTCTTTAGCTATTTCACTGCTAGGTTAAACTTTAATAGTTTTCATTCTGTGCTGCTCAATTCGCCCTCATATGGTTCTTCTTTAGATAACATTACTTGTACAGATTCCAAATGAAGCAGAATCAGTAATCTTCAGCAAGTCTTGACAGCATTTCTAATGCAGTGCAGCTATGGAATTTCATTCTGTCTTCTCAGTTTCTAAATTATATCTAAAGAACTGACTTACAGTTACTAACAGTAACATAGGAACAAATGAGCTTTGCTAAACATTTTCCTAAAGGGTGACGTTTAGAGCACTTATTAAATGTGTAATTGTTTTAAATGCAAAACCTATGTAGACTTCAGTAGGAAATTCCCCAAAAGAAGCAAGCTGAAGGTTCTTGCTTTACGGAAGTTTAAAAGCGGAAAATAACTTCCGGAATATTTTGGGGTGTAAGCATTATCTTTTTTGTTCTGAAAAAAAGAAAACAAAATCATCTCATGTCAGCCATTGTCACAAGCTGCATCTGTCTTTAGAAGTAAAGTAAGGATTTAAAATTCTCTTTCTGCTCAGTGATGTCAAGGTCAGTTTTGTTGCTGAATTTTGTGAGAGGAAGACTGGGTCCTAGAGGCTCCGTCTTAGTAAGGTCCTTAGGTATGCAGCAAACTTGCAGCATACGTATAGTCCACTTGAAGATATGATACTGTACACAAGATAAAAGTTGCATGTACATCCGTGTTCCAAACAACAGATACTTAGAAAACAGGCTGTAAAAACATTCTGAAAGAAAATGGACACTTGAGGTTAGAATAAATAGAAACATGAAACAGCTGTAGCTTCTAGAACCAGTTTATTTTTAACCTTTTTCCCTTTCTCGTAGGATTTTAAGTCTTTGTACTGTGAAGCATAGTGATATATTAGCACGTAAAGCATAGAATGGACAGGTGAGAACAGCATCACCAAGCTGTTTGGCAATTGATTCCTATAGGCGTCTTGGAATATCCTACTCTTTTAAGTCTAGCCTACTAAGCCATTCATTAAACCCACCTAAGAGTAAAAATGAACAGAGATTGTGAATATATTAGGCAGAAAATCTGAACTTAGAAGTTTTTGTATGTTCCTGTAAAAATCTGCAGGCATTTTTTTTTCAGATTACTGTAAATGGAGAAGCCAAAGAGTGCAAAATTAGCTAGGCCTTTGCAGTTCACACACAAACTAAGCTGTGGTGATCAGTGGTCCAGAGGCAGCATGGCCATACTTGCACAATTTACGGTGTTATCAAACCGTGCAAGCTGGAGCTGACTTTGTACAGAGAAAATCTTGTCACTCTTCCTGGAATGGTCAGCCCAGTGGAGTGAAATGCAAAAACGTTCCAGTGGTTTTGCAGGAGGCCTAAGGCCATTACAAAGGTGGAAGGATACTGAAAATTTGGAGCATGATGGTGTTCATTCCCCCCTCCGCCCCCCACCAAGCTTTGATGAACGTGAAAGTGGAATGGTACAGATCTAGATATTGAACTCCAACTTAAATCAGAGTAAAGTGGAAGGCTCTTAAGCCAGGTGGTTATCAAATTATTAGACAGTAATACAGCATCAAGAGATGCATCACACAAAAGACAAAACTTTAGCCTGAATATGCTTCTGAAAAAGGATACACTATGGTTCTCAATTAATTTTTCATTTTATGGAAGAGAAATCTGTAGATATCCTACCTGTCATCTACTTACCAGTGCTTTATATTGATCTCAGTATTTGCTATTTATGGTGTATAAAGGAGGGTAATAGTTCACAACAGACTTCAAATCAGGTGTGTGTGAACTGGCACCTGGTTTTCGAAACATTTTTCCACAGCTGCTTGATTTCTGAGCTGGGGATGCTAGACTACATGAGCTACCAGTCTAAATCCTGACGGGCATGGAAATAACCATGTTAGCCTTTCAGTCATTCTTAGGGTATCTAGGAAGCCAGTCCCGAATAGAGGCACAGTTTACAGCTGCTGAGTAGGTGGTCCTGCATGCTGAGGAGCTTACAACCTGAATTTTCAAGGTGGATGCAGTTGGGAGAGGGATATGATAATATGCTATCTGGTAACTGATCAGGAAACTGTACTTTCTACTTAGAGGGAAAAATGCCTCCCTTGGCACTTCTATTTACTTTCCTTCATCTCTCACCTGATTTCTGACCATGTTTACTATAATATACATAAAATAGGATATAGTAGCCCCAGAAAAGAGTAGAATAGTCCCAAAAACAAGGTCTGCGTGCGTGGGAGAGGTTCACCTAGTGCAGATACTAGACAATGTCCCCTGGTACATGGGACAAATCAGTACTTCGGCTGGATGCAAGACAGTCTTGCCAGTAAAATGCCTTGCAAATGACTGAAGGCATTTGTCTCCCAGCTGCTGATGCCCAGTGCCTCAGAGGGCAGCCAAGCTAGCAGAGCTCTGTGCTTACACTGAGCTGCTGAGCTCCATCCACAACGAAATTTTCATTCACTTTTCTAAATCAAGTAATTACATTCACAGGAGTGGAACAGACTGCTAAATGACTACATTAATAGGATGTTGCCATGAATTAACAAGTAAGATTAACAGGAGCGGAATAATGCTTAAGCAATTATACATGAATGGACATGACACACACTTTCTGGTCTCATAGCACTTAGCATTTAGCTTAGACTTTGAACATGGAAATGTATTTACAAGCTGTTACTCTATATATGAATGATGACATCGTTCTTTCAAGGTTGGAGATTTAGATACCAACAAGTTTTTCTGGCCCATAATGGTCAATTCCGGGATCCATTACTTTGCTCCTTACTTATGATGGGCAAAGCACTACCATTCCTCACCCTGCAATGATACATTACCCCACAAATTAGTGCCAACTTCTAATTAGACCCTGTAATGTATTAAGGAATAACAGGAGTTGCTGGCTGGCCACAGATCATCTTGAAGGGATAAGTAAGTCTGAGACACACAGGATTTTCACTGACAGCTTGACCTGAAGTGCACCATGTTCATTTGATAGTTGTCTCTAGCCTCCTTTTAATCTTAGTAGTTTAAAAATACTTAATAAGTCTCTGTAGCAGCAGTATTGTTCTTAAGATTGTCATGCTTTATAAATCCAAAGTAATAGGATTAGCAATTTATGTCATTATTTTGATTGCAATTAAGACAAGTTAAGAGAATATATACCAGTTCAGTTAGAACGCTACATCTTTCCCATAAAGTACTCCTCATTTAATCTAGTTGTTTACAATGGTTCTGCCTGGTTAATGAAACTACATGCAATAGTGGTGTTACCATAAACCATTAGGTCTTTTTATGCTCTAGTTTTCAGTAAGTCCGATTTCTTTGTGAAGAACAGTTGTTATGTACTTGAACTATCTGAGTTCAAAGACATAATCAACAAACCTCACAGATCTGCAGTCAGCAAGCTGTCTAGTTCTGTGAGCCTTGGTACTGACTGCAGAATTAGAAATATCTCTAGTAACAGCTGGGTGCATCTGGAGAGTTACACAGCCACACTTTCTTTCTTCATCTCATTACAGCTGTTGGTTTCTATCTTTACATTTTCTTTCCAAATTGATCCGAGAGATGCAAATAATTTTTAAAATTTCAGTTTGATTTCCCAGGTGAAACTTAACTGACATGCTTTTCAGGGCTGGAGATAGAAATATAGCCATAATGTAGCCATATGCACTTCGCAAAGTGAAGGAAAACTCAAATATGATTTGCTTTGTGTATATAGGGACATACTCATAAAGCATTAATAATGCATATCATAAATTAGTATCAACTAAAACAATAAAAGTGTAATCAGCAACACTTAACACAGGCACAGAAGTTCAGTTTTATATGTGTGGGAAGAACATACACCTTAGATGAGTAGTATAATAGTTGCAATCAGAAGTACTTCACCATGTAGTCAGCACATACAGTAACAGCCATTCTCAATTTACAGGCTAAAATGGCTCTTTTTCCTCCTAATTCCCCTTTGTCCTTCCTGTGCACTCAATCATTTGGAAGCCTATTTCAGAGAGTGAGACAGACCCTTGTTTTAATACCTTCCCAATTTGCAAAGCCAACAGTCCTGGGCAAGATCGAGCTGGACTGACAATATGTTTCTGCAGTAAATGCAAATCTGTTCATAAGTTGCAGCAAGTGATCACCTGAGGAGCTATATAACCAAACATATATGCTTTACAAATAAAGCAGGTGGCTGGAGAGTCACCTCTGGTAAGACCATTCCACTTTATTGTCAGAGCATACTTTTCCTATATGCAGAACTCAAAGAAGAACACCAGTTTACTAGACAAGGGTTCTGCCTTCTGCCAGTGGATGCAATCTCTGAGCTGAGGAATATGATGTATTTGGTGGCAGGAAGGGAGGCAGGATTTGAGGCAGTGCAGCTGCAGTGTTTTATCAAAAAGCTTGATAGTCTACCTGTTGCTTGAGCCCACTAGTTTGTGAATTTGTTCATATGTCAGCACTTGCAGTTTAAGATTCCTCAAGTCCTTAACAGCATGAACTCTGGAATTGCAGTGATATTTCCCCCCCCAAATAATACATGCAGTTCTGCGGTCTCTGTAAAGCAGTCATCTGAAGCTGTCAGGTAGGATTTCTTTTCTTCAAATGAATGTTTTACTCCGTTAACTACTAACATGTAAAGTCCTTTAATTGCCAATTGTTTATTTTGTCTAATAATTATTTTGAAGATGAATTTTTAATCATAGCACTTAAATGATTTTATAGTGATTTATCATTCAACCATATGTATTCAGTGCTTTCATGTAGACTGATTATCACTAGTGTAGCATTCTCTGGAAAGGAAATCACTCTCCTGGAATAATCTGTTATTGTCACACTTTTTGAAAAAGGTTTAATTAAATTATTTTCCCAGAAAGTGAGCAACGATATATGTAAAAAGTAACAATAAATAATCAAGAACTGCTTAGACTAGCAGCTGTATCCCAAAATACTTCAGACAGACAACAGAAGACCAGTTTTCTTGCAGAACTTTTTGGCCTAAGCTCTTTTTAATCTTCAGGGGCATAGAAGTAACACCCCTTGCATGTAGACGAAATAGGTAAGAAAGAAGTTCTTCCAATTTGTGACTTTAAAAGAAATGCTGTATTGCTTGCCTAGATGCTTTGGAATCACAAAAAGCATTTTTAGTTTCTTTCCAGTGGATGTTTCCTTTTGGCAAGGTTTGTTGCTTCTAGCACACTGACCCTCTCTTAAAAATCTGCCTGAAGCTTTCTTGGTCTAGAACTGAGTTCAGAATTTGTGCAAGCTTAGAAATCAGTGTTCACAAAGAATAGCCATGGTAGCAGCACAAGTAACTTCTGAAAGACTGTCGCTTAACTGGAAGGGTCAACACTTAATCCTCCTTTTTGCTCCCCTCTTCATGCTGTCGTTAGTGTCTCCTCGGTGTGCAGGAGAAACTAGATCAGAAGTAAGGCAACTCAAACCTACTAAACAGCTATTTTAAGACATTCTTCCTCCTGAAGCCACCACTCTCCTTTACTAAAGAAAAGGCTGCTTTATATAGCGTCCCCGTTCTTTAAGTTTCTTAAAATGATAATGAGAAGAGCAGGGCATATCTGCTGAGTCAGCTGCTACTTTATTATAAAAGCAACTGGAAGGGGGAATTAAAAAAAAAAAGTAGAAATACCCTGGTGTAGAGAGTTCACTGCAGAGTCAGTTCAATAAAACTTGTGCTTCCCAGTTCTGGCAATGCTTTTGGACATTTCAAAGGGCTTGATAAACAGCAATAGCCTTGTCTCCCACACATTAAAGCTTCATCAACGACATTATATGAAAAGAAGAAAAACCTGGCAGAACAGTAAAGCAAAGGGTAAGGTGTTCCTTAGATGGGTCAAGGTGCTCTGAGTTCCTCTTGCTTCACTGAAATAACAGCATTTTTTTCTGGCAGCAGAACATCTGTAACCTCCGTCTGTGTCGAAGCAGCACATCTGTTCACAGTTAAGGGTCAGTACCCATACAGGAAGCATAGCTGTACGGCACTCAGAGATGCTGGACCATAGCTCACAAAAAGCATTTTTAAAACTTTAATTTGTGAAGGGACAGGAGGATAAAATGAATGCAAATCAGATTCATTAGAGTTAAAACCTCAAACAATTGCTTTCAACCTGATGAACATCTACATAGAGCTGTAGACAACAATGGTAGGGTTTTCATTCAATGCTGTGTTTTTTAATTTGTTTTACTTAAAAGCCCTGATTCTAAAAAATACTGACAAATAAAATTTGTATCAATAATGCAGCAAACCACAAGATGAGCCTGGTGGGCTATCTGATCATACAGAGTTCATAGCCCACCATGTTTTCTGCCCTGTCAACCCACAGCTGTTGGCAGTGTTTCCTCTCTGTCAGGTTGCTTCCTGGAAATACTTCTAACTTCTGAAGCAGTATTGAAGCATACAGCACACAGTTTGCTGTGATATTAAAATCAGTACACCATTGCCAGAGTTGCCCTGTAAAGAACACATCTATTTCCTTTGGTTCTGTTACCTCTGAAAAACTATTTTGAGAGGATTAAGGTGTGTATTTTCAATCCTAAAATATGTAGGCCTGTGTAGATGCAGCTGTCTAATTATAATATCTGCCTTGATCCAAGTTATTCCATGTCTGCTTAAATTGAAAAATGTAAATATTTCATAAGAATAGTAGCACCAAAACCTTTTATCCTATGTCAGGAAAGACATTAAAAGGCAAATTAGAAAGCTAAAATTTAAAATACATTTGTATTTCGTAACATCATCTAGTGACGTTGTTCAGAAGAATTAATGGACCTTTTTGAAACAAAAGTATTTATATAAAAGTAGACTGAGCTGATGTTTTCCCTTGGATTTGTTCTGCTTCTTCATAACCTTAACTATGTGGCTGACTTTCTCCACCTTAAACCTATTTAGTGAAATCCAGTTTTATTGCTGTAAGTTATCAGCTGACAACATTGAAATTTGACTATAAGATGCCTCACCACCCAGCTATTTGAAGTATAGTGTTAATCTTTCATTAAAAAGGAAATTACACTTCCATTTTCCCATTTCCTTAAAGCACTGGCACTTCAGCATTAAAGTGTTCTAGCAATGTCTTTTTTGTGAACTCCAAATTCCATCATGAAGGCCTTGAAGAAAGGTCACTGCTGTAGAAAACAACTTCTAACACACGAAAAGTTGTAATTACTAAAGCAAATTAATCTACTGGCTGATCTTTCTTTCTTAATTGGTAATGGTAACTTCTAAGAAGAATACTCATCGTGAAATTGTACGCATTCATTTGTGTGGGCGGGAAGTACGGTGTAACCATAAGAAATAATGTGTAAGATATGACTAGGACATAAAAAAGCCAAAGTTATTTACAGAAAGACATATTACAGAAAGAGGTTTATAATGCACTCATCTCTGACTTAACTCTTCTAACTGCAGTTAATAAAATCCCTGCCCTTCCCAGAGTTCAAAGGGCAATAATGTTCTTGCTGAGAAAGTTGTAGCTGAACCTCTAGCTCCTGAGAGTTAGGTAATATACTATCCTGCAATGACAATTTTGTATCTTTGTCATATGAATTTTGTCTGACATGTCTGTCCACTTGCCAACCATATACTAGACACTAGAGAGTCGCTACATTGCATTAGACAAAGCCCTGCTCTAATGCAGAGATTCTCTAACCCATTTAAGCAGTTACTGCAAAAGTGCATAACTGAGACAGTATATTCAGTCATTAGGAGACAACTTGATGCTGGTCTTAATGTCAGAAAGACTGATGTTGATATGTACTAACCTGTCATTAATAAACTGTCTAACCATTGACCCTTAGACAGTCAAAGACAAGTCAATATTCTAGTGAGTCGTCTTCTAGATTTTCTGATAAATATTTATATAGGATTTGTGATGCGTCGTTCTCCACTGGTGTTAAATTCTACAAAAGCTTGAACTCAAGCCCAATGTTTGTGCAGTTGCACGTGGAGAAATTCTTCACTAATTATTGAACTGTACAACTCAGTCCTTGTAAGATGCTTGAATAGCAGCATTTTCTCCTGTGTGAAGTTTTGGATACATTCAAAGTACATGAAAAGAAAATTAACAGTAGTAATCACACTGAGGCGTGGTATAAAACTAGAAAAAATTGCAAATATTTCAGTATTTTATTAATAAATACTAGCAGTTTATTACTTACAAGTACTTGAACAGTAACAGTTTAAGGTTTCAGTTGATATTAAAGCTCAATGTAAGACAGTGGGATGAGAGCAAAGAGTAACGCAGCAGAATCCATGCTGAAACCATGTATTCTGTTGTTTTTGTGAGCTTGATAAATGAATCTTTGGAATAGTTTGTCACTCAAAACTGGCTTCAGACATCACTTCCTAAAGACCTTAGTGCACAAGCCAGCTGATCCTATATATGGATTGCTAGCTTGCAC
>Ga0181612_108908_pt1 | contig 25476 bp, 16 predicted proteins | sample HoacroProtozoa21_FD_119630 | JGI IMG/M metagenome (GOLD analysis project Ga0181612, IMG submission 119630) | Hoatzin crop microbial communities from Cojedes, Venezuel. Combined Assembly of Gp0051906, Gp0051904, Gp0051908
CTCTGCCTTCTCCGCATCCTCCGTCACCAGGACACCCGCCTCATTCAGCAGCGGCCCCACGTTGTCCCTAGCCTTCCTTTTGCTGCTGATGTAGTTGAAGAAGCCCTTCTTGTTGTTTTTGACATCCCTTGCCAGCTTCAATTGCAGGTGGGCCTTGGCCTTCCTCGTCGCATCCTTGCATGCTCTCACCATGTTTCTGTACTCTTCCCAAGTGGCCTGTCCCTCTTTCCACATTCCATGGACCTTTCTCTTCTGCCTCATCTCTGCTAGAAACTCCTTGTTTAACCATGCAGGTCTCCTGCCTCCTTTTTTTTGCCTATGCTTCCATGCAGTCATACCATATTTCCAGGAGCAGCTACTTGTCTGTATTATGGAGGAATTTCAGTTTAAAAACTGAAATGTAACAGACCCGTCAACATGTGTACAGGACTTGCAGTGTCACAAGGATAGTTTATGCTTTTGTGAAATGGGGGAATTAAATCCATTTGCCTTTTGCAAAGAGAAGATAGTATGGGAGATATTTAAGGTGTCTTAAATCATCTGGCTTTTTCAGTGGCTGTCAACAACAAAGGCATTAAGACTTCATTTGTAAGCTTTATCTTTAGTGTAAAATGGCAGCAACTGACATTTAAAACTGTCTGGTACAATATCCTGTGTGATACGGGCAGAAGCCTCAAGAACCTTATGTTGAACGAAAACTTTTTTCTTTCAGCTGTCCAAAAGTACAAAGGGTCTGGTATAAGAAATGCACACATTCTCTTGGCTTGAATTTCAAGAGTGGAGTTGCTCAGGGTCTAGATATTTTATATTTTTTGATTGAGTTTTGTGAGATAAAAGGGACCTGAACACAGGGTAAAATTATTTTTCCCTCTCTAGATTATAATTTCTGGCTAGTCTCTGTCCCAGATTACTATTCAATACAGGATTTTCTTACAGTATAGAAAGCTTGTAGCAAAAAGTTTCTAAGTTGCTCACAGATTAATGATTTTATTTTCTTTTATATCCTTAAATTTTAATCAGTACTGTTTCCACTGTCAGCTGTCAGTTGAGCCAAAGAAAATCTAGGCAAAGGAGATCTTTTTTTTTTTTTTAAGTTTCCGCTCATAATGATCATGGGTTTTGTTAATACTTAATGAGTACAGGTAAGAAAATATTAATCAGCAATCACATTTCTCTTTGAATAAGGTAGAGATAGTAAAGCTGTTTTAGTGCAGTATTTTTCACATCATAATAAAAACAGAAATGCAGTTGTAAATGATCATTTTTCCTTTTCTATTTGACTTGTGTATTCTCCTCAATTCACTGCTTCATCTTGATGATTCATGAATGTGTGTGTATGCATGTGTGTGGCTGTGTGAACTACATTTATTTACATATTTGGAACACAAAAATGATAAGAGCAGCTGCTCAAAGAGAGCATTCCACTGCATCAATTAATGTTGCATGCTAAATAAGATCTTTAAATCCTCCACACTAGTCTTGTTACAAAATAATTAATTTGATTCAAATGCTAAATTAAGTATGGCAAGGAGGTGTTTGGGTTAAAGTTAAGGAGGAAATAGACTGCAGCCTTGGAAAGCCTAGAGCATGTTTTGCACTGCACCTTGAAACAAGCTTTGACTAAAGAGTGAGTTAGTTTGTCTCTTTGATGCCTGCATTACCGAGTCAAAGTCTTCAGAGCCTCATGAGGGTTCAATGACAGAGAATATTGTAGTAGCTAGATGTAGGACACATAGAATATAGGCTTTTTGATCAAGTTGTAATAAACAGCTTTAATTAATTGAGCTTCCCAAAGGGGATTAAAAAGAAGTGAAGAACTCCTGTTTTATTATTTAAGATTCAAGCTATCACCTTCATTAGGCATATTCAGAGTTTATAGCTAGGATCCATTACGGGTTCTTTTCAGTGGAGATTGCACTTGCAGTATACCTGATATATTTTCTCTCTTTGGCTTGTTAAAAATAGAAACCTTCAGGTCTCATCCGTGTTTCAGAACAGTTATTAAGTAGTCATGCTCTTATTTCCCTTCAGACACACATCTGTTGACTCACAAGTAAAGGGAAAAGAAAAAGACAGAGAAAATAAGAAATTTATACTGGTAATGTACTGTATTCCTGTTTAGAAATCTATCTTAATTCAAATGTCTCTGCTGTTGAGTAACCAGCCATTAATGGCTGTGGTTTTTGTGTATGACAGATCACCATTGGAGGTGTTCCGATAATTATTTAAAATCTTAGAGGCGTTTTATTACTCCATATAATTCTTTACCAGGAAAGGTTTGTATTGTACACTCCAGTTCAACATCCTGTGTTACTAGGTTACCTCGCATCAGATAAAGACACCACAGGAGTCTGATTAGAAATCCCCCCATGAGTTATTAGAGCAAACAAAATCCATCACTCTCCCAATGAACCCGCAAAAAAAAAATGCAGTGCTGTCTCCTTAGCTAATCAGGATTTTGAAACAGCATTACTTACATCACTCCTAGGGGCTTAGCCCCTTGACTTCTTACCTTACTTTGCAAGTACACAAGTACTTCATTTTACCTGCGTACTGAAAAATAAACAGCTTGAGCTACGGTCCTGATAACAGCAACAGCTTTTAAGATCTAACAGGTGATGAGTGTATGGAAAAAAAACAAAATTTTTTAATTTCTTTTCATAAAGATATAGTGCATAGTTCAGCTGTTTAAAAAGTCTTTTCTTCTTACTGTATGTTGAAACTTAAAATTTACTATTAAGCATAACCAAACACAGCCTGGCACAGAGGACTCTGAGGTAGTTTGTCAGCTGTCAATTCACCAGTGTTGTTAAACACCCCTAAAGCTTCCTTCAACTTCTTTTCAATCATATGAAAAATGTTGCAGTGACTACTAGCTCAATACTTAAAGAGAAATTTTTGACACTTTAGCAGAGGGTTAAAGTCCTTAGAGGTAAAAGAAATGAATAAAAAAAAAGCACCAGACTTACAAATCTATATCAGAGCATCTTTCTTTAAAAACATAAATTCAGTGTGAAACATTAAAATAATGGAGCTCTAGTAATCCTACAAGAAAGTTCCAAACTGCTAATGTGGAATACTCTCCCAGAAGACTGTAATTGTTCAAACACAACAATCCAGAGATGAGGTAGGGAGGAGAGAAAGAAAATTTAAGCTAAGAAGAAACTTGACTGTGATTCTGTGAAAAACAATAGAAAATTTTATTTTACAGTGAATTAGAGAATTTGTCAAAAAAAATCTAATATTCATCCCTTGATATACAGTATCACAGAATGGTAGGAGTTGGAAGGGACCTCTGGAGATTATCTAGTGCAAACCCCCTGCCAAAGCACGTTCACCTAGAGAAGTTTGAACACATCCAGGCTGTTTCTGAATATCTCCAGAGAAGGAGAATGCACAACCTCCCTGGGCAGCCTGATCCAGTGCTCCGTCACCCTCAGAGGGAAGAAGTTCTTCCTCATGTTCAGATGGAACTTCCTCTGCTTCAGTTTGTGCCTGTTGCCCCTTGTCCTGTCGCTGGGCATCACTGAAAAGAGTTTGGCCCCATCCTCCTGACACCCAGAGGTTTCTATAACACATTTAGAGGCTTCTACAGCCTTTTCTTCTAACAAAGAAAGTTTAAATGCTTCATCTATTCAGTAGCATTTCCAATCCTAATGAAACTAAGAGAACAATGAAGAAGCCGCAACAGAATACTTTCTCCTCTTTTGTCTTTGAACCAGAATACATATGTAATCTGCTTTTGGCTGGCAAGATAATTAGCTGAAGGCTTGAGATTGGAAAATGATTTGGTGACACTCTTTGAAAAGGAAGGAGTCAAGCACAAGAAACCTCTCATACCCAGGGAGTATTACTAGCAATGCACCTTAAACATGATTCATTTCTTCAGATGCAAGCAGTTTAACCTAGCCCGAATTATAATAAAAATTAAAGAATAGCATGAACGCAAATAGTTTGGGCACTCTTGAAAAAAGAAAACAAAAACACACCACTACATTAAGAAAAAGTAGAACAACAACAATTATCTGCCCTTCAAAAGGTATTATGTTAGTGTCTACCCCGTTAACTACCATTGGTCTTTTGGGTTTTTTTTTTTAGATATATTAACATTATTCCTTTCTTCTAGAACAGGGAGGACTGTGAAGTGATGAGACTGTGATTTTAACATCTTGAATGAGTGAACTTGTACTGCACGAATAAGGTCATGATATAGGTCACCAGCAACATTATTTTCACTAGACGGGCAATAAGATCTCAGATTTGACATATGACTTCACTGTCACAAGATGTTAATTATCCCCACTGAGGTAATATGCAGGCAAACAGAGAAGTGCATGTTCTCTTTTGATTTATTAGAAACTGTATTAATTTACAAGAATAAACACAGCACTCATTAATTTCAAATACTGCAATTTAACTACACTGAATTACACCTGTTCCTTAGCTCCACCACAGAACAGAAAGGCATCAGGTAGAATAAAAATCTGAAAAGGATTAAAATACTGAGTCAGGCCAGGGACTACTGCCTTTTTTATTTAACGCAGGCATTGTCTATTACAAGCAATTTTCTGACGGCTATTGCTCTTGCATAATATGCTGTATGAACATGGGGAGGGTGGGGTCCCAACAGCCCAATTCTTTTAATCCACTGAAGTGGAAACAGTCAAGAACAAATGGAAAGCAGAGATCAATTGCTCCCACTGGCGATGTCACCAATTATGAATTTTGTGGAATTAAAATGAATTTACCATCTTGGCTGTGTTGTTATGGTTACATTGTGTAACATTATGAAAAGCACATTCATCTCATATATAAGATTAGCTGAAATAAATGTATGATTTTTCTGCTATTGAAATACTGTACATGGTAATGATTCTTGATCTGTTCTAGCAAGATGTCTCAGGCTCACTTTTTAACTAGTCACAGAGCAGCTGCCAGAAGTATCAGGAAGCAAATGCAGCAAAAAAGGTAAAATTCATTCAGCCACACATCAGCACATCTGGTACAATCTCCGACAGCCGCTGAGGAATCTGACAGCCCCATTCTCCCACCCTAGTCTACCTCCAAAGGTGAATTGCCTCGCCTTCGTAGGGGTTGCTTCCAATTATATAGTGATGGCAGGAGGGACACCAATTTGGTCTTCAACTTCAAACACAGGCTATGTAACTCGGTGATCCAAGTATCAGGTAAGCAACACCACCCTGCAGAGACCAAGTGTCATACAGGAAAAGCAAACATTTTGTTATTCTTGATCCAGCCAAGTTCATAGCCTAATGTTGTACGGTAACAACCAGACCACAAGTGATTGCAGCGGAGGGCTAGACACGTGGCAACCTCCACTGTACAACAAGGGCTTACAGACCAGGAGCAAGGAGTAACATTTTTAACCATTTCTAGGAAATTCAACAATACTTATTTACCACAGCTTCTAGACAGCTCCAAAGAAATTCTGTCTTTTGGGTTTGTGGAAAGAAAAATGCTTCTTATGGACAACTGACACTCCAAATCTGCCAAGTTTATGTTTGGAAATGAAACAAAGAGAAAGTAAATGTTTAATTACATTTAACAAGATTTGAGAATGGAAGTCAGAAAACACATATAGCTATTTTGCAAGCTAACATGGAAAAAAGGCTTATCTGCATCACTAGCTCCTAGCAGGGAAACGATTGCTATGGCACACTGCAGGCAGTTTAAGTCACAAGGGTCTCTCTTACATTATGCTGATGCCAGGCACATACTAGACTTATTAAGGAACAGCATTACAAAGGAAATAGGAACTGGGAGAGACAAAAGGAGGAAATAAAAGCTCTACAAAACTTTAGATTCAAGCAGAAACTAAAACTCCTAATAGCATGGGGGAAAGCAGGTAATTCCAACAAACCAGCAGAAAGATGACTTTACAGGGTGGAAAGAGAGGTTGCAGGGGGCAAAACGTTGGAGAGGAAACCTCCACGATCAGGACAACACTGCACGATGACGCTTTGCACAGCCTGGACTGCAAAGAAAGGGTAGAGGATTTGGTTAGAAAAAATTGCTTTTATCCAGTCAGCTAAGACCGCAGTGATCCACAGCACTTAAATGGAAGCAACTGTACTATCTGCTGAAGTACCAGAGTTTGGTAAATTACTTCAGATATATCAAATTCATTAGTGGGCACCTAGCAGCATTGATAATCTGCTTCCTGTAACGGCATTTCATTCTAACAGGTAAAGTACAGATAACGGTGCTCAAACACAGTTATGGTTAGTATTTTAGCACAAACAATAGGCAAGCCACAAAAAGTAATGTTTCTCCTTGGATCACATCTACCTCAAGATCTGCATGTTTGGTTGGACTCTCTCACTCCACCATTTCAGGATAAGTGTCTCCTGTGAACAGGCTTTTTTGCAAGACTGAGGTCTGCTTTCATCTTTTATTCTTATCATTTATATTGCTTTAAGAACCGAGAATCAAACTCTATCAAGCTAAACACATGCTGGGACAGCATTCTAGCCAAGAGTTGAAAACCTTAATACAGCAATTACACAAGGAGGGTAAGGAAAAAGGTGATGAAATATATGTCAAGAGACAAAATAACTTGTTCAGGGCCCAGATCAAAAGGACCACCAGGCAAACAATTGTACAGCCTACAACCAATGCGTCTGTGCTACCTTCTGCTCCTGAACTGAAGTCAGGAATATCTCTGAAGAAATACAGAACAGCGCAAAGAAATTGTGTGAGTTTTTTCCTAATCTGGATCAGCCAGTCATACTGCTAATAATATTCTTCTCAAGGAGCCGAGGACAATTTTCTGTTGAGTATAAATACGAACTGCCCTCTCCTGGACAGAACTGGAACAACTCAGATATGTCATTAATGCAATTTCACGTCTATGGGCTCCAGAAAACATTAAAACTATTTTAAACACCTGGAAATTCTTTGGGGGTGGACACTGAATCCTCCAAATAGCATCCAAAATTTCACGTTTGTCTGTGAAACCTAATGTCAGGGTTCATGCTCTCTCCAGTCTGATCCAAGACATCATCAGGCAACAGCCATCAGACCATGGTAATACACGATAATGGTTTTTGAGCTATAAAGTTCAAGCAGGTGATGGGCTATCACAGATCCAAGACCTACTAAAACTTGAAGCAGCAACAACAGCCCCACTCGAACACAACCCGCATCCAAACACACCCACTGCTACCACTTCTAGCAAAACGAGGGGACAAAATGTTTGGGGAAAACCCTGCTCCAGAAGGTCCCATTTGTGTTCCCAATAGCAGTACTGCGCAAAACAAATAAGGTGACTATGCAAAGGATATTCAGAGACATCCTGCAACGAGGCCAAATCCAGCAAGCTGCTGAGTAAGTACCTCCCATGAGGTACCGAGTGCCCCTGACTCCTGCTTGAAGTTATATCGCAGAAGCCTTGACACTTTCGGACGCGTGGAGGACACCCATTATTTCAGCCATTTGAAAGGGAGCCTGATTGATATAAGACACCCGCAGGGGCACTAGAAGATGGCTGCAGCCTGCGCAGTGACATGGGAAGGTCAGAGGGAGGTAGGTAGAGGGACTACGCTATGTCAGATTTAAAAAATAAATACCCCCCTCCCCCTCCTAGAGCTTTAGAAATGACCTACATATCATTTTGTCAAACAGTTTCAGTGGCGATACGGGCCAACGCAACCGTCGTGACAGCAGCCCTGAGTGGGACAGAGCGGTGCGGGAGATGCAGACATGCAGCAGAGATTGCTTGCCTCTTCCAGTATACGGTTCCTGAGCTCACAGCAGCCAAATGTTGTACTTGGGACCACAACAACAGCTTTCTATTTGCTACATTTTAAAAATATTAAGCACCTTCCATCAATTAAGAAGTTTTTTAACACACATATACCCTGTTAGACCCTATTAGTACCCTATAGCTCACCAGATGTATGGAGTGAAAGAAGCATTGCATTCCACTAGTTAGTAAACATACATAAAGATATATTTTTCACTGTGGTTTAAGAGGGTGAAGACAGGTAAATTACAGAAACAATCCTATAATATACATTTTCTGCCTAGAAAACCTAGTTTCAGAGTCAGTATTTCTAGAAATGTAAGCACTGAAACTGCACTTTAGTTGTCAGTAAATTCATTATCACATTAACTAGGTCTAAATTATTAAACCTTAATGATGTAGGTTCTCAAAATGCGTTGGGCTTTATTTTCCCCACACAGAATCAATGTTAAACATTAGCGGTATAAATTAAGTAATACTTTACCATGGCATGCTGCTGCTTTGAATTGAGTTACCCTAGGAAGATGTATATTCATGGCTACAGGCTCTCTTTGGCCTCCTAGCGAGGATGATATAGTTTATTGTAACAAATGAGCAGTCGACCTGTAATGATTTAAATGATGTATACATTTTTGCCAGTGAAAATGTACCAGTGAGGACCTTTCTGCTTAAGGGAATGAGAAGAAAATAGGAGCGTGTACTATAAACATAATTTCCATGAAAGCCTGGGGGAGCATCTCCCTTTACACAGTTTAGAAGCACGGCGCATATCACAAAACATTTTAGGACAGTTAAATTAATAGAATATAGACTCAGGCAAATTTGAGAAAGATTTTTTTTAAATCAGTACTGTAGATTTAATCCTGTGCTGCTTTTTTTTGTGGCCTTCAATCTGAACTGTGCAAAAGACAAGTTAGGAGACTATACAGTCATTACCTTGATGCAATTTATGGGTCCTTAAAAGAGGAAAGTATTTATATTGCAAAGTCATCAAAACTATTGTCACACATTATCGCCGGGCTTTCATTTCTTCTGTTGCTATTTCTTTTACTCATCCGCAGGGCTTTAAAATTGCAATGAGTAGTTTATCTGATAGTCTAAAGGTTACAGCAGTCCACATTTTGCAGTGATATTTGAATTAGAGAAAGCAAGGTAAAATATACTTCTCATGTCGCTTTTCCAGGATGCCTAATATCAGACTTAATAGCCATGCATGCTACCTTGTCAAAGTCATCAGCCACTATCCCCACCACACGCTATCAGGTTGAGAAGAACAAATTAAAGACTGTGATAATCCAGGCCATTTGCTACAGATCCCTTGGCTGAGCTGCCATACCCAAAGACTATCTCACCTCATTCGGAAGTGCAAAGTGAATGCCAATTCTGCCCAGATACAGAATCAGGGACTACTGAACCGAAAAAAAGCTATGTGATAAACCTAGAGGTGAGAGACTGCACACTCAGCGTGACAGAGCGCTGCTTTCTCCTCCACTGTTTGAAATACTAGGAAGAAATATTTCCCCTAACTACCATGAAGTACAAGAGACAAGTTACCAGGGACAGATGACAAAAACTTAGGCCTGACCCAGGAGGTAAAGAGAGAAGAAAGGAGGAGACAAACTTACTAATGTCAGCAACATGGTATAGTCCTGCAAACGGCACATGAAGATGCAGATGTCTCCTACCTCTGACAATACCCAAGCGATCCAGCTTTCTCTCTCATTTAGGTAATAATTACACAACGCCTTTTTTAACAAAATCGTGCTAAGCAACATCTTTCGAAACTGAAAAGGCAGCTGATGTCCTACGTCCCTGTCAGGGTAAGGAATAAATAGATACACAGGCCAAGTTCCACCCCCAATCCATTCGAAGAAAACACCACCAATGCCAGTTGGACCAGTCGGGGCATAAAAAAATCACACCACAACTTTATACAGTGGCATACAGAGTTCTTTTCTCCTGCTGGGATTGCATGTGGGATGGACTTCTGTATCTAAGACTACTATTCCTAACTGCGTTCAAGGACATCAATGGAAAAGATGCACCCCAGCGTTGCCAGGAAAGCAGAACACTGCCAACATATGGCAGCAAGTTAGGCATTCACGCCGTGGTTTAAGTCAAAACAACCACGTACACGAAAAAAACCCAAATGACCCCCAACCTAAAACCCAGGAAGGTCTGGGAAGGCAAAAGGAAGGCACAACTGCATTTTCAGCTACTATCAAAAATATTTTTACCTCCTCTGCAAAAACTTGGAACTGCATTCACATACTCTGAAATTACTTATAGGTAGCCAGTATTTCACAAATGTGAATCCATGCCTTTAGTCATTTCACACCTGGTTTCCCTTTTTCTATCCATTGTCGAACCTGCAAATGCAACCGATACTTAGAAGTAGGGATATGAGACTTGACCTTAGCTATCACCCATATTAGATAGTTGATAACACATTAAGAAAAAAAAAAACAAACCACCAAGCACCAGCACACACACCAAAAACCAGCCACCCAACAAAAATGTTGCTGTGTCACTGGCGAGTTTTGCTCTTTCACACTTCAGTACTCCCAACACGCAGAACTTCAGATTGATCTTTTGTTTTGCAACAGGTTCGTTTCGACTAGAGACCCATTTTCACGCATTTTATTGGTCTAGGGGTAAGCAGTTCCTAGAAAGCCAACAGTGAAACATAGACTAGTTTCAACAGTCTTATCCTGCCTGCAATAAAAGATTACGCTTTATGGTATCCCCTAGCTGGCTTCTATGGACTCGGATTTATGAGTTTCTTTTGAAAAGTTTGATTGAGTAAGGATGCTAGCTTACGAGGGGCATCATCTCTCAAAACTAAGGTATTCACGAACATCTCTACATGGTACCGTACCAAACGTTGCTGGTATACATCAAGTACGTCCAGAAATGCTTCCATAATACTGTCTGTTTATATCTGCACCTCTGCTACCTCCTAAAAGTTACCATGTAATAGTTTCAGCTTGAACTGAGCACTTTCTCATTCACATATCATCAGATATGGTTTGAGTCAAAGGCTGCTTTCAGTAACATTTGTCCTAAAGAAATTGGCTTAATGGAATTACAAATCAATCTGCTTCTACACTAAAATGCTTCTTCAAAAAGGAAAAGAAAATTATATGGTGCTTTAAGAGCCTTCTACTAACTAGTGCATGTTGTACCAAAAACATACTCTTTGAGCTGTAGAAACTACCATAGTAGTAATTGCGGTCAGTAAGACGCAAAATAAAACCAAACCTGGATTTCCATTTAAATAGTATGCTTACAACTGGAATTATTTGTATGTATGTATTTCCTCTGGGGTTTCATTCCTGACACAGGGGATCTTTAGCTTCTGTAATCCTATTGCAGCATTTTTATACAACAGCAATTCAGGTACACATTATAGTTTAGAGCACATTTCTTCCCCATGGGAATGAGTTTTCCACTCACGTAACTTTAAGTACATAGAGTGCTATTGCCAGCCAAGTAGCAATAAAGCCCTTCCTTGACTCCTTTGGTTCAACTTCTCACTGGTTAAGCCACAGCTCTCATCTACCCATTTCACTTGTTTCATAAACCCAGAAAATGCAGCAAATTGCTTCCCTGCTCCTTCTATCTGAATACTACTCAGAGAACTTCTGAAAGGGTCTGTATTCAGTTTTGTATTAAAACTGCTCCATCGGTGCCAGTATCATGACCAATAACAGCAGAATTAGGCTGTGCATCTCCTGAGTGGTTTTAGGTACCGTGACAATATGACAACAATGTGACCAGGTTTGAAGGTGTAACATTATCATCTGTTTACACAACCTCTAACAAACAACAGCTTTCTGTTCCCTGTAAAAAGGAAATCAATCTAAAGAATGAAATAGAGGTTTAATCTATCTCTAAAAAACACCCAAGGCTCCAAAACTTCATCATGGTAAAGCCGCAGCTGGACAGAGAATGCATGTGTGCACCACTGTCTCACCACTGAGAGGAATAAATTCAGAGCAAACAAAGACTAAACACGCCAGTTATTAGGCCACCGATCTCTAACGCTACCGTCATACCCATGCCACCTATTGCAGAGAAATTAAAAAATATCTCCAAGTTAAAACAACTTACATTGAACAATATTCTTTACTTCTGTAACGGCAATCTCTCAGGGTCTCCAGCATAAAGCCAGGATACTTTTATACACAATTAAAACCAGAAAAATGGTATTGATACCAACAGATTGACCACTTCACTAAGTTAACACACACCTCAGGAAACAGGGTGTTCAGAAGAAGGTACTCCAGAAACACCAGGGCAACCACAGCAACAGGCTACAGTCGCTGCACGTCGACCATTCCCACAGGGAAAGAATCATAGGTTGGAAAAGACTTCTAAGATCATCAAGTCCAACTGCCAACCCATCACCACCATGCCTGCTAAACCATGTCTTGAAGTGCCACATCTACACACTTTTTGAATGGCTTCAGGGACAGCAACTTTAACACTTCCCTAGACAGCCTGTTCAATGCTCTGCAACTCTTTCAGCAAAGAAATTTTTCCTAAAATCCAATCTAAACCTCTTCTGACAGAACTTGAGGCCATTGCAGATTGAGACACGGACAGGAGGACAGTGAAACATCCGAGACGCAGGAAAACGTGGGAGTTGTGTTTGGCTGGCTCAGCTCTGGCACTGCTCGCGGTCCAGATGAGTCAGCTGTACATACAGAAGTTGAACTGCCGTGGCGCAGACATAAGAGCAATGTAACACCCAAGCACAGCAAAGGTCTCGGAGCAGAACATGGGGAGGAGGTCTGGATAGCTGAGCATTTCAGGCTGGGAAAGGTGGGTGACGTGATGGGGCAAGATTAACAGGCAAATACAAAGCCTCCAAACCTGTTTATCATCGCATCGTTGCGTTACAGCATATTCCAGTGGTCCCACTTTCAACTGTCCAAAATCAGACACTTACAGAAATTACAGTATTAAACCGAACATTCCATCCTTCTTTGAAATCAAGTTTAATGTTTGGTGCTACTCCATCTGTCTGCCTTTTTTAACAGACATTTCATTATGCGACTATTGGATAAATTCCAGATCTTAACAGAAGATGGAGAAAGTATAAACCCATTCACATAGTCATAGCTACCAGTTCCTACTGTGAACCCCACCATCACATGCAAGGTGCAGTGCTACTCTGTGGCAGGTTTTTTTAGGTTACTCTGAGTCAAGCAGAATGTCATTGGAGACCTTTTCAAAGATCAGTTACTCTGACAGGAAAATGAAATTATCCTGTATGTTCTGACTACTCGCAGCAGCACCTTTACATTATATGTATGGTTCTTGATTGCTCTTCGTGTGGGCAAATTGCAGAGCACACTATTAGGGGTTTTCACTTTTACGCAAAGGACGGGAATTTATTGCTGGTTTTATGCTAACATATTGGTGTTCCGAGTATTTATAACATATTGTTGTATTTGTTATTAATAGAGCAGTGTACTGGGAAGGGAGTAAGAAACAATAAAGCTCTCTCACATCTGCATTCATAGTATTTAAAAACAAGATAGAACATACATAGTCCACAGGGTTTACTTGGGGAGATGTGTTTCCTGAGCAATTTCATCATTCTACCGGGGTGGGGGTGGAGGGGTGGCTGAGTAACTGGTATTGTTCGAATGCAGTAGTGAAAATAAAATAAATTGAGAAGCAGTATTTTCTATGGGTTGGAAAGTGCCAAGACCCCAAGTTCTGTCCCATATCATCTATATGCTATGTGATACTCTGTGGGCCAATTTTAGCAGCAGTTAACTGCCTAAAGACGGTACCTCATGGGACTCCCAAAGGAGCCTCACCCTTGACCACCACGAACATCTCCCTGCTTATGAAACAGAAGCAGCTACACCACAGACTGAAGCCACAAGCAGTCTGAGGAGCTCTGAGAGACAATACCCTTCAAGCAGGTCTAGTGCAAGACCTCATCATATACAGAACACGATTCCTTGGCAGCCTGCGTCAGGTGCACAGCTGGAGTAGCGTTAAGTGGAGAGAAGGCTGCATGAACCCCCCTTCTCTAACTAGCTCAATTTTCCCAATTTCTACACCAAACTTCCCTTTCATTACCTGCAGGGATCTCCTGATATCGCTGCTCTGCCTGTTCTCATAAAGCCAGAACCGGCCGCTCCTGAGGTTTGTGTGTGGCAGGAGCTCCCCACCATCCACAGGGCAGAGACCACTGCCTGCACTCCCTGCCGGGCTGCCCATCCTTGTGCTTCCTACCAAACTGCCTCACGCCCCTCCTGAGGAACACACGCCCACCCTTCCAACACTCTGCCAAAGCAAAGCAGCCACGAGACAGCAGCATTTACTCCATGCTTTTCGCGGGTTTCCAACTCCTATTGGGAGAGGAGCTCAACAAACCCGAGAAACATGCGAGTGGCACAATCTGTCAAAAGACTCCTCAAATTCGCACACCAGCAGCCACCAGCACGCATGAAGGATTTTTACATATTCTGCCTGAAGGCATTTTGGTGGATGAAAGGTGGGTAGGTAGGGCAGAGAACTGAGTAAGAGAGAAGGAATATCATATTCTGCCTCTACCCAAGTAATAGCCTGCTGCAATGCCCCTACGCTTGCATGTGGTTCCTCCCTCATCTCAACTTCTTACTCTGCACAGAAGCTTATTTCCAGATTCCGTTCTCCCATTTCTCTAATCCCTTGCAAAAGACACTTTCCAAAACCTCGCCTCCTGTTCACACTCTCTACCCATCCTGCAGCCCTCCAGTCTTCTTAGCTCTGTTCCCAAAAGAGGTATATTTACCATTTTATATCAGATGCACAGGTAATTTTTAACATCATGCAGCTACTGGAGTGACCTTGGCCTAAGAAATTCAGTTAGTCTACAGGAACCGGTGATGCAAATAATAAAATTATTTACTAAGCATTAGCAAAAGGAGAAAAATACGAGAAAGCACGCTTGTGCCTAACTGGCTGTACAGAGTCTAATTTATGTGGCTTTAGCTGCTAAGGTATCAGCAGAAGTCAACGGCTCTGGACCTGAAAACCCGGGAAGATGGGTATATCACAATAACCAGAGGACCAACAGTTCAGTCCCTTTGCTTAGACAGACTCGTATTTGTGGGCACGGTGGCAAACCGCGTATGTGTTAGAGTCAGCTCCCTGAGCAACATTTCCTTTCGTGCCATTTTTTTGGCACAGAGACGTATCACTTCCTGCGGGTGCCAGAATGGTTTCAAGCATTTGTGGATGGAAACACTAAACTATGCAGATAAATTTCAAAAGATGAATGAGCATCTGCACTCCAATATAATTTATATGCAATAATACATGTTATTTATACACTCTGAAGGCTCTGCGAGCCAAAACATCACCATTTTGTCTATTTTCCGAATGTATAAATAAGACATCGGATTGTAGAGAAATTATATTGGAGTGCAAAGGCTCATTTATCTTTTGAAATTTACTTGCATACCCTTTACTCTAGGAAAAATAACACCATCCAGAATTTACACAGAAATAAAGTCAGTCAGATGAAAGGCTCAATCTGAAGCGTTATGGTAACAAACTCAAATTAAGTAAATTCAGCCTTTTTCAAATTCATTAACCCCCACCATAAACTCAAAACAGTTTAAACTATTGGTACACAGAAAACATGATGCAAAGGTGGGTCAGGTTAGCTGAAAACAAAGAACTGCTCTTGCAAAGAGGGCCAAATTTTGCTTTTGCTTACACCAAGGTAACAGGCATGAGTTGCAAGTTATTATTCTAGCTTTGCACCGATCAAAGTGACAACGTCATTTACTCTGAGGAAAGAAACACTTGCTCAAGCTTTGAGAATCTCTAAAAACTCTAGCACAGGTAAAGTAAGTTTTGTTCCTAACTCCATAGCTCTTCTTCACTATGTGTAAGAAACTCCTGCTCAGAAAGAATCTATGTAATATGCCTGCTTGTTACCAATAATTACAAATTCACTCTTCTCAAGTCAGCTGATTAGAATTTACATCCTTCAGTTACAGTGTTTGGAAGAAAATATTTCAAAAACACTTTCAGAGTGTTTTTCTATATCAGCTTCAATCTTTCTTTAAAATAGAGCCAATGGCTGAAGGATAGATTCCTCTGTCCCCTTTACAACCACTGTCTGGTTCCTTTTTACACAGCCTAGTCTTTTAATGCATCACCCACTATGGTTTCTGTTCCACGTCTAGAGCAGATCCACAGTCTTCATGACTCAAGGTAGGGTTATCAGCTTCTGTGTCAGCTGAGAATCCACATCAAAACCTGTCCTACTGCTATTCCCACTTCTCCTTTCTGGCTGTCTCTTGTGGATGAAACACATGCTGCTCTCAAATTCATACTGAAACATCTTCTAAAGGCTTCTACATCTCTCTATTTTTCAGTATAAAAAAGGCATTTAGTACATCAGGTAGGAGAGTTCAGGGTCCATGACAAAGCCACCAAAACGCACATGTTGTCAAAAGCCTAATCCAAACCCTCTGAGATTAAGGGAGACATTTCGGTCCAGATATCAACAACTAAGCAAATGCTTATGCCTCATTCTCCCAAACTGCTCTCTCTCCTAACGCTTTTTAGCCTTTGATTTCTCACACCGGAATTTAATTGCACCATTACCTTTAATGCAGAAACAGCACTGGGATTTCTCGCTTTCATAAGCAAAGATTTGCTAAGCTATATGAAACTGAAAAAATACACCAAATCCCACAGGAAAATGATACTTTTTAGATTACTTCTCTCTTTAAAAGCTAAAAAAATAAAAAACACCACACACAAAAAACAGAGAAACCTCTCTGGGTAAAAAAAGAACCAAGTCAAAGAACAGCAAAGCAGGATTCTTTCTGTTGTTTCGCCTATATGGACAAATCGAACTTCTGCACTACTCAAAGAAGCAGAGAAGGATAAATCAAAAGAACGCAAAATTCCCTTAGTCTGGAAAATCCCTTTTTCAACATAGCCAGTTTTGAAGGAAACAAAACTAGAATCTAGGTTTGCTGTTTGCTGGTTAAATACAGTGCGGTATGCTAAAACTTCTGCTGCAAACTATACAAGTAAATAACTGATGTTTAAGTGCACTGTGGGATGAAAGCTTTATAGATCCAGAAACATTTTTCATCTGCTTAGTTTGCAGCACATACCTGCTTAAGGCCTTCTGGCAACATCGCATGCAGCTGCAGTCGGGGAGTTCCCAATCCACCAGCCTACCTCTGTATCTTTCTTTTTCTGCAGATGCTATAATCTTTTTTTTCTCTCTACGCACCTTCCTAGTACCAAAGAGCAGAAGCAAAGCTTGATAAAGTGACAACCGAAGACAAAGCATTTCTTAAAATCTAAACAGCCAGAAGCAAACATAATCACAATCTTTCCATACCTCTGGTAGGAAGGCAGTACATAAATACAGGAGCACCTCATTTAAACTACTGAACTGAGCTTGGTATCCAGGTTTGGGCAAGCTGTCTTCTAAGGATCACTTTTCTTTTCAAGACATAAAAAGAACATCTACAGGTTCACAACTCGTATTTTAGATGTTTATTTTACACTGGAAAATTAGGAAAAAAAAAAAAAATAATGCATCTGATGCAGCTTAAGTGGTGGCCTGTGTCACATGGTGCTGTTTCTTCTCTTAGATTGGGGGGGTTCCTCACCCAGCTGTACCAGAACCAGCTCTGCAAACAATTTCAGCAGGCAAATGCACACAGTCCCATGGAAGCACAGCCACTAGCAATGTCCTCTCTTAGCCAACTGACCATAGGAAACCATATAAGGAGTTGTGAACCTTGGAAAAGAAACACGAAGCAAGACAGACACAAGATGAGCAGGAACTATGGTACCATGTTTTTTTACAGATTTATAAAATCACATACCAAGCCAGAGTTATGCTGGGCATCATGTCCAAACAAGCTGGGTGGGTCAGTCCAGGTGAAGGACACCTGGCCAGATAGGTTTGGTTAGGATCAGAAGTGGAAGAAAGGAAGGGAGGGGAAGTCCTTTTTAGCCAAATGAACACGCAGGATACCTTTTGCACATATGCAAGGAAAAGTGAGCACAGCAGAGGTGCAAAGGTCATACTAACGCTTACAAAGACTGTTTTTTCTTAATTATTCTTCTTTAAATTTGGGAAGGGGGTGTTGGCTGGGGTTTTTTGTCTCTGTGGTCTTACCTGTGAGAGAAAAGAGATGGTGGAAAATGTATGTAGCTCCGCTCCAAAAAGCACACAATTGCCAGCCCTGTCAGAAACCTCTCACTGTAGTTTTGCAATAGCTAAGAAAAGATTACTGCCTGTGTTTCAGTTAGGAAGCAGAAAACAGCAGCAAGACTCCAATCCGGCAAAATCATCATTTGTATTATTGTATCATCTAGGGGCTTCTAGAGTGGGAACACTAGGAGGGTACAGTCAGTAGCGACTATCCCCCTAAGTGCTACCATTTAGATAAGCACATACTCGAGCGATAATGCATGCTGAATTGGATCAGTGACTTCTTGTCACTCCAGTCACCCACACATGCCTTCGCCTCTGGTTTCCAAGCCTGGAAGGAAGGCTACACGCTTTGCACGGAGACACAAACCCTTTCTCTGGCACAGAGAGCTCACAGCTGAACACCCACCAATGTCACCACACCATCGCCACCTCTGGGCATGGTTACAAGACAGGTATGGCTGTGGAAAGCTAGACTTAAGCTAATCTAAAAAGAGACTTGTTTTAGCAGTGCAGGGGCTAATTTCCTCTGGTTTGCAAGCAGATCTCGCATCCAACACCAAGCTCTGCGCTGCCATGGCCAGACTGCAAATGCTTCAACATGCTGCTCTGAAGCCACCTAACGCAAGCAGCTCTTCATCACCAGCTCTTAGACAGCCCTCCCCCTCCTCCTCCTTCAGCACCCCCTTGCTTTGACAGGTACTTCACCATGGAGAGGGGACACTGCCCAGGAGCTCCTGGGAGCACACCGAAGGAATGTGCTGATGGAATGACAGCTCAGATAACCCAGCGGGTGGAAGATGAAGATCTACTGACCCAGCTTCACCCAGGGAAGGCGCAGACAGAGTGGACAGCAGAGACGCCACCTCCAGCAGCCTGTGACACCACGCAGGGCACATTCTGGCAACGGCGGGTTCTTCCCACCACTGCTCCCCACACAGTTTGCCCTCTCCCAGGCCAGAACATCCCCAGCACAGCCCTGGCCTTTGCCCACCATCCTCCAATGCACTGGCACTGCCAATCTCCACCACCTTTTCCTCCCTTCCCAGATACAACCCAACTCCCAGCCCTCCCTTTGAGGATGCTTCCATTTGATTATAAACCCTTTTGGGCAAAGATGATCTTTTATTATGTGTTGGTACAGTGCCAAGAAAAATGGGGTTCTGATCTCAAGGCACTGTCGTAATATAAATAACAATAATTCACTACTACTAGCCTTCAGTAACTTCAAGAGTTTCACCAGGAGATGGTGAGTCATGCTAACATGCCTTTCTACATCACAGAAATAAATCATTTTTGCACATTCCAGTATTTTGGGGATAAGTAGGAGGAAGAGAAGGAGAGAGGAAACGCAAAATGAATCTAAAACACATTTGATTCTTTAAATTTGTAATAAATCCAAATGATTTACCAGAACATAAAATTCTCACATGCAGAGTCAAGGACAATATTCTATTCATGTGCAAGAGTCATTTATTCATTTATAATTAGATAAAATGAACTACAATTTTTTAAGAAAAAATTTGCATGTGGCAACAGTAATGTATTACGGAAGGGTGGCACTTTGTTACATCCATTTGTTAGTCAGGACACTGGAGCTGCAATTTAATAGACAAGAAATAAGTACAGTAGAGGAAGGGAAAAAATTAAATTCCGCGTGATCAGCAAGGTTTCGAACAATCGCTAGCCAACTGAAGTGGGTGCCATATCTATAAGTCATTTTGTTTTATAGGCCATTAGGATCTCCTGAGAGAGGCTGCATGGAGACCGCTGCTTTTTGTTGAAATTAAAATGTCAGAGAAAAAGAAATAGAACAAAACAGGGAATCTGCAATTAATTACAAGGCCATAAAAATTCAATAATCAGGAGGCAGTGCTGCTGTAGGCACAGCGGTATCTGATTCAGGCTAACAGGAATGGAATACATTAATCTTTTCAAATTAGTTTTTTAATCTGACGGGGATATATAGTGACGTGTTCTTTTACTGTCTGAGCAGAGCTGCTGTCTAATATATAATGCTGAGTGTCTGGAATTAGGACATCTATAGCCATTTTGTGACTACAACATTTTCACGGAATTTATTCAACCCTATCCGTACACCTGTCCTACAGTAATCAGGCAAAACATGTTCAAAGTTCACATCCTAGATACTGCTTATGAAAAAGAATTAAAATGCTGGAATTAAGACAAAATAGCAGGTCCCCAAACAAGCTTGGCTCAAGACTGCTTACAATGAGTCTGCTCCTTCAGGATACCTCAGAAGGCTTTGAAACTGCGTTTCCGGTCCTTGTCTACATTGAATTCTCCTTTTTTTTTTTTTCCCCTCCCAAGGTGAACTACAAAAAAACTGTCTTCACACTTCCACGTTTTGCATGCTTTAGGAGTGAAGCCCTGAGAGTTTCATAGATTAGGGGAATTTCTTACTTCTCCCTTTCAATATCAATAACAACCGTCAGACCTATGCCTCTCCTGGCGAAGGCTTCACCACTCTTCCTAGCAGCCCTTTTAAGTAGTCCAAATGCACGGTACAGGTTCTTACATGTTACTTAGACGCTCAGGAGATGGATGAATACTTACTAGACACCAGTTATCTAGAGCGTGTGTTCAGCCTCAGAGCTGCAAAGACGTACAAAGATTATTTGACATCGTTCTTTTTTCAAACAACTCTCTTCCTCTCCTTTGTTAGGATTTACCCTCTATTTCTGCTAAAATTACATTCATTATATTTTCACTCATCACTGGATGTGGCCAGCACAGAGACTGTCCTATTGAACAAAAAACCCGGAGTCTGTCCCCTCTTTCCCCACCTGCCCAAATATCTTTCTAAAATTATGTACCTAAAATTATGTAAAAAAACACCTGAAAGACTATTTCAACATCATCTTTCATATGATACACGGTGAAAAAAGGCACACTTTTCAGCTTGTTCATAGATCACTTTGCATGTTTTACGAGAAGAGTCTTTTTACATAGACTCATACTTTAACTTCGCACTATTGAAAACAGGAATATGATTTCCAAAGCCTACTGGCTAAAAACTTTCCTGCGGGCGAGTAAAATCACTGCCATCCTTTGCCCTGGGTGCACTGGGCACACTGGTTTTGCTCCATTCAAGGTTTCAATTCTGTAACCACACATCCAAACAAAAAAAAAAACCTCCCTAGGTGAACATTAAATGTCTAAAACTCAGGTTTGAATTAAGACTTTACATCCTTAGCTAATTCTATTTTTAGTTTACAGATTTTCCTCCCACCCATCAAATTCCAGTGCAGTTACTTGAATAGCTGTTTTTCAGTTCTTTACAGTGCCTGGATGTAGCGTAACATCATTTATGCATCCATTGCTTTTTCCTGCAAGGCAGAATAAATGGGCATGGATGTATCCTTTCCATGGATCCTTCAAAAGGATAATATTATGTTGGTGTGGGGGTAGATGAAACAAAGGAAGAGAGAGTGAGCAGCAAGTAAGCAAGACCTAACGCTCTGAGACAGGCTTTACAGGTTAAGAGAAATAGTAGCTCTATTTAGGAAAAATATTCCAAGCATGGGAAAGGGTAGGAAAATCTTCCTGCAATAGGCATTCATCATTTTCTATACATCACTTTTCTTTTAAATCATGATGATAGCAGAACTCTACCTTACGTGGTTAGTTTATCTAACATCCTTTTCCTATAAGTGTATATCCCTCATAGGTGTGCACAAGCACATTCATACTCAACGACAACAGAGGATACAAACTTACCTCCAGCTAAGGTCATCAACTATTATGAGTATTACTGTGGCGGGAATCTGCCCCTAAATCTCCAGGATGATCTGATCTGTCCTAGCTGTCTACTATCCCTCAGTCTTTAAAAACCAAACACGCTTTAGAAGTTTTGATGCAAGGTAACTACGTTCTCCCATCATGACCTTCCATAGGAAATTCCTCTCATCAGAATGGGTCCCAAGATGCAGTTTCCTGACTATGAAAGCCATGTGTAGTGATAATACACCCACGAAAACGACTGAACGCAGCACTCATTCCATACTACACCACGCTGGTCCACAACAACTTGGACAGAGAAGAGCACTGCGCATGACAAATTTCAGGGGGAATTCAGACAGATGTAATTTCCCGAGCCACAGCATAGCCACCACACTGTGGGTCCTCATCTCTGCTACCCTCATGTTGTCTCATGGGAGGCACTGAGTACTGAACAGGACAGGGAGAATTAACTCTCCTTCGCCCATCCTAAAGGCGGCCTTCATTAGATGAAGTGAAATCAGAGCTAGGACAATTGGCTTAAAATGAATACATGAAAACTTTTCCCTGTATCCTAGTTTCGGCTGGGACAGAGTTAATTTCCCTCCCAGTAGCTGCTGTGATTTGGATTTAGTACAAGAAGAACGCTGATAACACTGATGTTTTTGGTTGTTGCTATGAAGTCAAGGACTTTTTTCCCCAGTTTCTCATATTCAGCTTACAAGCAGGTGTGCAGGAGCCAGGAGGAAGCACAGCCAGAGAGCTGGCCCTAGCTGGCCAACGGAAATATTCCATACCATAGACAACATGCTCATTTTATGACTGGGGCCTTGGCCAGGAGGCAGGAATATGTCTTCTCTGCTGCATGCGTTGGAATCCTCCCTTATCGAGGAATTTGAATTTTTCCCAGTGTTCCGTCTTTTGCAGGAGTTTTGCAAAATTCACAAAATCTGTGAGTTCGGGGTTCCACAATCGCTGTTCTGGGACTGACTGTGAATCGGTCATTGGGTGGTGAGAAGATTGTATTGCATATAGTTTATTTTGCATGTTCCTTACTACCGTTATTATTAGTAGTATTTACTTTGTTGTCTTATCAAACTGTTTTCATCTCAACCCACAAGTTTCCCATTTTGTCCATTTCTCATCCCCATCCCGCTAGGGAAGAAGGAGGGGGTGAGCGAGCAGCTGCCAGATGAAACCACAACACCCTGTTCAATAAAGTGTTATGAGCATATTGAACAGAATATTACTTCCATAAACATTAATGACTCAAAATTATTTCTAGTATCTTCATTGCAGGTTGCCCACCACAAGGTGTTGAATGCTCCAAACAAACCGGGTCTCCCTACTCATTCAGCTGGCTTTTCAATCACAACTGGACAAGCACAAGCAATTGGACTGATACCAAAAGAATTTTTTTTCTTCCACATTTACAATGCTTCCAAATATACTACTGCTGTTGTTTTAACAGAAACAAAGTAAGCACAGAGTTATCACAGAAGGGGCCTGAACACAAGAGAAATTCATTTGTTTAAAAATTTGAAAGAGAACTTTCAAAAATCCCCAAACTTTTTGCATAATTGTCCAGCTTTGCTGGAGACAGTGTAACTGTCTACACTACATCCTGACAGTTTTGAACACTGCTTCACGTCTGTGCAACTCTATTTCTAATCAGCAACGCCAATAGCACTAGAAGTCAAGCCAGCGGCATTTAAACAGGAGAAATCCCTAGCCCTAAAGTGAATAAAGCTTGGTATGCAGTGGCTGTAAGCTGTGCCGGTATCCCTACACCTCTGTTACAACTGGTGAAGCTGAACCAGTGAGAGCAACTGGGAAAAGGTTTTAAAGAAGTCTAGCTTACATACAGCATCCGCAGCAAAGCATGGAATGGTTTCCTTGGCTCTTTTTTCTACTGTCCAGACTCTGAGAATAAACAGATGTCTCTTAAAACACGTCCTACTTGCAAGAGACAGCCGCCTTAAATTCACTTAGGACAATGACACATTCCAGGGTAAATATTCATTGTGACTTATGGGGAAATTAACCATGCGGCTCTGATTAGCAATAATAAAGAGACAGACAGCCAGCATCTACAGCTCACTATGAATATTAAACATACACTGTCCTTTCTCATAATTCCTGTATTTTAACAGAAAAACACACATCCTAAAAACTGCCAAAAAGGGAGAAAAATAATACTTTGCTGTTATCTTGCATTCTGTTCAGCTGAGAAAGAAAACACTGTTTAAACCTTGCTATAGCCATAAGACTTGCTATATTTATATACAGATGGTATCCTGAGCCATCTGTTATATCAGAAGAAAACCTAGGAGTTTGGAAGTCTAGTTAGCCATCCAGTTGTAAGACACATATTCCTGGTGTTATCAAAGTTCTGGGTTTTTTTAAATAACAGTCTTCAAAATAACGCACATGTTCACTATAAGATATTGAAATAAGATACCGAAAATAGGATATTATTACAAGTTGATAAGACAATAAGGCATTGAAGTTTTACTTCACCAACCTGGAAGCCTTCTACAAGATAGCTAGTTCAGTGGATGCAGGAACAGCAGTGGATTTTGTTTCTTGACTTTTGCAAGGCTTCTGACACTGCGTGCCATAACATTCTCATAGACAAACTGAAGAAGGGCTAGACAAATTGACAGGGAGGTAGACTGAAATCTGGCTGAACTGCCAGGCTCAAAGAGTTGTGATCAGCGCACGAAGTCCAGCTGGAGACCAGCCACTGATGGCATAACCCCAGAGGCCAGTACTGGCACCAGTACTATCTAACATCTTCATTAATGGCCTGGATGACAGCAAAGAATGCACCCCAAGCAAGTTTGCAGATGATAAACTGGGAGGAGTCCTTGACAGATGAGATCATCATGCTGCCGTTCAGAGGGACCTTGGCAGGCCAGAGAAATCGGTCAATGAGAATCACTTCAAGTTCAACATAGGGAGATGGAAAGTCCTGCACCTGGGGAGAAATAATTCCATACACCACGATGGTCTGGGGGTCGACTGGCTGGAAAGCAGCTTTACACAAATGGACCCTAAGGTCGTCCAGCCGGCAGACAACAAAATTGACCATGAGTCAGCAATCCGCCCTTGCAGCAAAGGCAGCCAGCAGCACCCTGGGCTGTGGTAGGAAGACAATTACCAGCAGGTGAAGGGAGATTATTCCCCTACACTCAACACCAGTGAGGCACATCTGGAGGGCTGTGCCCAGTGCTAAGCTCCACAGCAGGGGGAGGGGAAAGAAAAAAAAAATTACATTCACAGACTAGAACAAGTCCAGCACAAGGCCGCAAAGATGACGACAGGACTGGAGCGCCTGTCATACAAAGAACAGCTGAGAGAGTTGGGACTGTTCAGCCTACAGAAGAGGCGGCTCAGGAGGATCTTATCCATGTGTATAAATACAGAATAGAAGTGAGTAAAGATGACAGAGCCAGACACTGCAGTACACGGTGAAAGGACAAGAGACAGCAGACAAATTGAAATACAGTATATTCTATTTAACCATTAAAAAAACCCACCAAACAAACTTTTTACCATGGGGCTGATTAAACACTGGAAAAGGCTATGTAAAAAGGTTCTGCACTCTTTGTCCTTGGAACTGCTCAAAATCTGACTGGACACGATCCTGAGCAACCTGCTCTAGCTGACAATGGTCTGAGCAGAGAGATCCTTTCCAACCTCAACTACTTTGGGTCTCCGTGAATGGTTCTCAGTATTACATACGTATCATAAGAATGAC
>Ga0181612_140308_pt1 | contig 25475 bp, 29 predicted proteins | sample HoacroProtozoa21_FD_119630 | JGI IMG/M metagenome (GOLD analysis project Ga0181612, IMG submission 119630) | Hoatzin crop microbial communities from Cojedes, Venezuel. Combined Assembly of Gp0051906, Gp0051904, Gp0051908
GCACGGGCACCGGTACGGGACGCTGAAAAGCGAAGTGTACGAGCGCATGGAGAAGGGCCAGAACGTGCTGCTGGACATTGATCCGCAGGGCGCGAGGGCCGTGATGGAGAAAGAGCCGAGCTGCGTGAGCGTGTTCATTCTTCCGCCGAGCTATTCCGAACTGCGGGTCAGACTGCACACGCGGAACACGGAAAAGCCGGAGGAGATTCAACGCCGGCTGAACAACGCCCGGGGCGAGATTGAGCAGATGAACCGGTATCGTTACCTGATTGTGAACGATGATCTGGATCTGGCGTTCGATCAGCTGAGGGCGATTGTGCGGGCGGAGAAACAGAACTCGGTGAGATATTTCCCGGAGATCGGGGAATAAGGACAGGAGGAAAAGAAAGATGTCGATTGTTGATCCCAGTGTATTGGAACTGCTGAACCATGCGGACAGCCGCTACACTCTGGTGGTGGAAGCCAGCAAGCGGGCGCGCGAGGTGGTGGCCGGATCCCAGCCGATGATTAACGCGGAAGGGATGAAGCCGCTGAAGGTGGCCGTGGAAGAAATTAACCGCGGACTGCTGAGCTATGACGCCCCTGCGGAAGAGGAGTAAAAAAGAATGAACCTGACCGGCAGAGAAATTGTGCTGGGCGTGACGGGGGGCATTGCCGCGTACAAAAGCGCGGAGATTGTCTCCCGTTTGCGTCATCTGGGTGCGAATGTCAACGTCATTATGACGAAGAACGCGACCGAGTTTGTCGCGCCGCTGACTTTTCAGACGCTGAGCGCCAATCCCGTGGTGACGGACACCTTTAAGGCGCCGGAGTACTGGAATGTGGAACATGTGGCGCTGGCGAAAAGGGCCGAGGTATTCGTGATTGCTCCGGCGACGGCGAATATCCTCGCGAAAATGGCGCACGGCATCGCGGATGACATGCTGAGCACTACGGTGCTGGCGACGAAGGCGCCGATTCTGGTCGCGCCGGCGATGAATACGGGGATGCTGACCGCGGCGGCGACGCGGGAAAACATGCGCGTGCTGAAGGAACGCGGCGTACATTTCTGCGGTCCGGACAGCGGGCTGCTGGCCTGCGGGGACAGCGGCGCCGGGCGCATGAGCGAGCCGGAAATAATTGTGGAAGCGATTGATCAGATTCTGAACGCGAAGAAGGATCTGGCCGGACGGAAGGTGCTGGTGACCGCCGGGGCGACGAGGGAAAGGCTGGACCCGGTCCGGTTTCTGACAAACGACTCCAGCGGGAGAATGGGGTTCGCGATCGCGGAAGCCGCCCGGGACCGGGGCGCCGAGGTGACTGTGGTGAAGGGCAGCGTGAGCGTGAACGTGCCCGCGGGGGTCCGGGTCATTGAGGTGGAGTCCACGGAGGATTTGCTGGAGACCATGCTCAAAGAGTGCCCGGCGCAGGATATTGTGATTCAGGCCGCGGCGCCCGCGGACTACCGGCCGGCGGAGATCGCGGATCACAAGTTCAAGAAGCAGGACGGCGAAGAGCTCGTGCTCCGGCTGACGGAGACACCGGATGTGGCGAAGGCTGTCGGAGAGCGCAAGCAAGAAGGACAGATTCTGGTCGGGTTTGCCGCGGAGACGCATGACCTGCACGAGAACGCGGTGAAGAAACTGGACAAAAAGAATCTGGACATGATTGTGGCCAATGATGTGACGAAACCGGGAGCCGGATTCGGCACGGAAACAAATATCGCCACGCTGATCACGAGAGAAGGCATGGAAGAGCGCCCGCTGCAAAGCAAACGGGCGCTGGCGGATGATATTCTGGACAAGATTCTGACACTGAAATAAATCAAAAAAAGCTGCCGCGCAGGCAGCTTTTTTGATGTCCGGGATCAGTCTTTGACGGTCTGGTCAAAGGGAAGATCGATGGCGTTGGTGCCATCATTCCAGAGACGGTCGAGATTGTAGAAGGCGCGGTCGTCCCGGTGGAAGATGTGCACGAGAATGTGACCGTAATCCAGCACAATCCAGCGGCCTTCCCGGGCGCCGTCATTGCGGCGGAGCGGAATGCCCTCGGCGGCCATGAGCTCGTCCACATCCTCGGCAAGGGCGCTGACCTGGGAGGCGCTGCGCCCGGAGCAGATGACCATATAGTCGCACAGGACGGTCAGATGCCCGACTTTGAGGGCACTGATGTCACCGGCCTTGTGATCGTAAAGCGTTTGAGCGAGTTTGACGATAAGTTCCTGATCCTGCATGTGATACATCCTTTCAAATCAATCTTTATTTTTATGCGCGCCCCGGACTTCCGGGAGCGTTTTCAGCCAGTTGATGGTTTCCTGCGTCCGGGGATGCAGGTATTTGCCGCGGGAGCGGACATAGTCGGCGGTGCCTTCCAGACTCATGAGCAGAGCCCGCTCGAGAGAGAGCTCCGAGAGGACACGGACCTGCTCCAGAAGGGGGTAACTGCGCCGGGTAGGCTCAATCGAGTCCGCCAGACACACGCACATCGCGAGCCGGGACATGCCGGGGCAGCCGGTGCTGTGGTACATGATGGCTTCAAGGACCTCCGGATCGGCCATGCCGTATTCATTGCGGGCGACCCAGGCGCCGACCAGGGAATGCATGAGGGCGTTGCTGGAAAGAATTTCCGGATCATCCGTGAGGGAGTGTTCAATCGCGATGCGGCGCATTTCCTTGAGGGGCATGCACTTGGCACAGTCGTGCAGGAGACCGGCTTCCTCCGCCTGACGGGGGTCAATGCCGTGAATCCTTGCGAGGCGGCGGGCATAGTGCGCGACGGAAAGGGAATGCGTAAAGCGCCGGTGATTCAGCGCGGCGAAAAGCTTATCCATCCAATCGTCCGATTCGTCAATGCGGCGGGGCATGCCATAGAGCCCCTTGGCGGCACAAAATTCCCGGACAGGGGAAAAGAGACCGGGCGTCGGCGCGCCCCGGGAGAGGGCGGAGCGGATTTCCGTGGAGGAAAACTGCACCGGCTTCATATGGATCATCCGGAACTTGCCGCCCATGGCCGTGAGGCGTGCTTTTTCGGCGTTGAACTCTTCCAGAGAGGTATCGCCGGCGCGTGGGCAGACGAGGAAGGTACACAGGGGCAGGGCCTCCTCGTAGCGGACCCATTTATGAATTTTTAAAAGCCCGTCCGTGCCGATGATAAAGAAGAGGTCGGCACGTGGGTGGGTGGTCTTCAGCGTGAGCAGGGTATCCACGGAATAAGCGGGACCATCCTGATCCATCTCCAGCCGGGAGGGGATCAGACGCTCGTCCTGCGTGCAGGCGGCGACAACCATTTTCCATCGGTCTTCTTTGGAGACTTCGCAGGGCTTGTAGGCGTCATCATTCGCGGGCACAACAAAAAGCTGATCCAATTTGCAGGAATCCAGCACGGCCGTGGCCATCTGGATATGCCCCTGATGAATCGGATCAAACGTGCCGCCGAGGATGCCGATGCGCTCTTTACTCAAACCAGTCCCTCCTGTTCACTACTATTATAAACGATGAAAAGCGCCGAGGGAAGAGGAAAATTTCTGAAAAATCATGAAAAAGAGCTTGATTTTCATGGCGAAAGGTGTTACTATAAATCCCGGCGATTTTTTATCGGATCCTAAGGGGAGGTGAACCACGTTGCCGAATATCCAGTCCGCCAAGAAGCGCGTGAAGGTCAGCGAGAAGAAAAATCTGCGGAATCGCATTGTGAAGAGCGAAGTGCGTACTTCTTTGAAGAAGTTTGACGCCGCCGTCGAGGCTGATCCTCAGAAGGCTCAGGAGCAGCTGTCTGTCACGGTTGCCGCGATTGACAAGGCCGCGTCCAAGGGCGTTGTGCATAAGAATGCCGCTAATCGCAAAAAGGCCCGCCTGGCGAAGCAGCTGACGAAGGCTGCCACCGTGTAAGCCTTTTCGCTGTTTCATAAAACCCCTTTCATGTCGAAAGGGGTTTTCGTTTATTCTTTTAAAGTTGTTACAGAAATTTTAAAAAAATGTCAGATTCTGACTTTCAAAGCATGGGGATTCATGATATAATGAAAACAGCGACGCGAGTGAGGAGGTGCCCGGTTTGAGCGATGTATGGACCACGATCAATAATATGATCTGGAACCTGACCCATCGGTTGGGCATTGTGGATATCCTCGATATCGCGATCATGGCATTCATCATCTACCAACTTCTGATCCTGATCCGCAGAAGCCGGAGCAGCGCCCTGCTGAAGGGTTTGTTTGTGCTACTGATTGCGGTGCTGTTCAGCTCTTTGCTTGGTCTGACGAGCCTGAACTGGCTGATGACGTCCATCCTGAACAATGGCGCGGTGGTGTTGCTGGTGCTGTTCCAGCCCGAAATCCGTAAGGCGCTGGAAAAGGTCGGGCGGACGACGCTGCTGACCAAGGATCAGCGGATGAATGATCTGGACGAGCAGGAACGCATTGTGAATGAAATTATTCAGACGATGACGGATCTGAGCCACCGGCGTGTGGGCGCGCTGATTTGCATTGAGCAGCGGACGGGCCTGCAGGATGTAATTGACACCGGGACGCGGATTGATGCCGAAATTTCCGCGCCGCTGCTGGAAAATATTTTCGAGCCGAACACGCCGCTGCATGACGGCGCGGTGGTGATCCGGGACGCGCGCATCGAGGCCGCGGCGTGCATTCTGCCGCTGACCGAGGCGAGCGGTGTGTCCCGCGAGCTGGGAACCCGGCATCGGGCCGGCATTGGGCTGAGCGAGAACAGCGACGCGACGGTGCTGATTGTGTCGGAGGAAACCGGGACGATGAGCATGGCCCGCGGCGGTCAACTGTTCCGCCCCCTGACGAAGGAAAACCTGCGTTCCATTCTGGAGGAAATTTATAACAGTGAACCTTCCCGTGTGATCGGATTCCTTCACGGGTTGAAGAAGAGAAGGGAGGGGCGCGCGTGACGAACCGGGACGAAAAGAATCAGGAAAGTCTGAAAACCCGGATTGGCGGGACGCTGCGCCGGTTTTTCCTGAATAATTTATGGTTCAAGGTGCTGGCGGTGCTGATCAGTATTGTGCTGTGGGCCGGGCTGATCAGTCAGGATGAGACGCTGACCCGTGAAAAAGTGTTCTACGGGGTGAGCGTAAATGTGTCCGGGACGGACACGATGAAGCGGAACGGGTATATCGTGGTGAGCGATCTGGATGAGGCGCTGAACGATGTGACTGTGGTGGCCGCGGTGCCGCAGAAGCAATATGAGTCGGTGGATGTGTCCACCTATAATATCCGGGTGGAGCTGAACCGGATCACCGGCACGGGGACGCAGGAGCTGAAACTGCTGAGTACGACATCCTCCAATTACGGACGGGTGACGAGTATTACGCCTTCGAGCATCACGCTGGAGGTGGAGGACTATGTGACGCGGTACCGGATTCCGGTGTCCGTGAGCGTGACGGGGGAGACGCCGTCCGGGTGGTACATGTCCTCACCGAGCGTGGATCCGCCTTTGGTTGCGGTCAGCGGACCGCAGACCCTGGTGAACAGCATCAGCCGCGCCCGGGTTTTCCTGAATCAGGACGAGGTGGAATGGGAAGAGGGCTCGATGGTCATGTCCGCGAACCTTGTGCTGTACAACCGGAGCGGCGAGGAAGTCGTGAGTGACCTGCTGGAGGTCAGCTATGAGAGCGTCGCGCTGGACAGCGTGGTGCTGGAAGCATCCATCCTGCCGACGAGGACGTATGATGTGACCGATCTGATTGACACGCTGAACGATGTCGCGGACGGGTATGAAGTGGTCGCGACACACATCAGCCCGGAGAGCATCACCGTGGCCGCGCGGAGCGAGGTGCTGGAGCAGATGAATGAGCTGGCGCTGAGCGATCATTATGTGGATTTGAAGGGACTGACGGATACGACGTCCTTCCAGATTAAAGTTTCCAAGCCGAGCGATGACGCGATTCTGTCCAACGATACCATTACGGTGACCGTGGATGTGGATCCGATCGAAACGGAAGAGACGGAGAGTACGAACGAATAAAAGGAGCTGAACGATGGGTACGCTGGCGAATACGGTTTTTCAGGCCCTGATGGGCTGGATCAGAACGCTGAGCGTCGAAGTCTGGAATATGGTCACCTCCACCGGATCCACCTCATTTCTCGGGTGGATCGGGGAGCATTGGAAAGGACTGGCGGTCGTTGGCTGCGCGCTGGGCGTAGTGATCGACCTGGCGGTGTATCTTCTCAGATGGCGCCCGATGTGGGTGTGGCGGTCTTTTTTCAGAAGGCTGAAGGAAGGCCGGGCGGATGAGGACGAGGAACCGGAAGAAGAGATTGAAGAGGAAATTCCGGAGGAAATTCCGGAAGAAGTGAATGAACCGGAGCCGGTATATGAAAAAGCGAATGAACCGCTGACCTATGCCCCGGTGACCCCGGAGGGGACGACGGCCCGGTTTGAGCAGGCGATTCGCCCCCGGAGGAGAAGAAGAGTGAATTCCCTGATCCGTGAGAACGATCAGGAAGTATATGCCGCACCGGACGAACTGATTGACCAGAACGAGGCTTATCGTCGCCCGGTGTATCCGAGCAGCTGGCGGGCGGACGAGGGAGATGATGACTGAGATGAGTGAAATCTCCTTTCCCCGTTTTATTGTGCTGACCGGGAATTACGGCAGCGGGAAGACCGAACTGGCCCTGAATCTGGCGGAACAACTGAAAAGGGACGGAAAAAGCGTGACGCTTGTGGATCTGGATATCGTGAATCCGTATTTCCGGAGCGCCGAAAAAAGAGAAGAGATGGAACGCGCGGGGATTCGTATGCTCGCGCCGACCTTTGCCATGACGACGGTGGATATACCCGCCCTTCCGGCGGAGATTCAGAGCGTGTTTGAGGTACCCTGTGATCATGTGATTTTCGACGTCGGCGGGGATGACACCGGCGCGGCGGCGCTGGGACGGTATTATCCGAGCTTTCAGAAATATCGCGGAGAGACGGTATCGCTGTTTGTGCTGAACGCGAGCCGGCCCCTGACTCAGAACGCGGATGATGTGACCGATATTGCATCGCGGATTTCAAGCCGGGGGAGACTGGGAATCGACGCGATTATCAACAACACCAATCTGGCGGACCAGACCGTGCCCGCAATGGTCGAAGAAGGAGAAAAATTGGCGAGGGAATGCGCAAAACGGCTGGGCGTTGAAAAAGTGATGACGAGCGGGGTTCGCGGTGTACTGGATCAATGCGAACTGAACACGCCCTGCTTCTATATGGAAAGAAAAATGGTTCCGGAGTGGATGAATATATGAGTATGCTTCCGGACGCGTTTATAAAAAGAATCCGGGAACAGCTGGGGGATGACGCGGCGCTTTTTCTGAAGGCGATGGACGAACCTTCCGTACGCGGCATCCGGATGAACCCGCTTCGCTCCGCGGAAGTTTTCCGGGATGCCGCGGAGCGGATTCCATGGCAGGAAGACGCGTGGTATCTGGGGAAAGATTCTGAAGCCGGGACAACGATTGCCCATGAAGCGGGCGCGTTTTACCTTCAGGAACCCAGCGCGATGATTCCCGCGGCGGTGATGCGGGCGCGCCCCGGAGAGCGGATTCTGGATCTGTGCTCGGCCCCCGGCGGGAAGGCAACACAGATGGGCTGTGATATGCGCGGGGACGGATTGCTGATCTGCAACGAGCCTGTGGGAAAACGGGCGGCGATTCTGAACCGGAATATTGAGCGGATGGGCATTCCGAACGCAGTCGTGACGAGCGCTTTGCCGGAACAATTGTCCCGGTCCTGGAAAGAAGTATTTGACGGGGTGCTCGTGGACGCGCCGTGCTCCGGGGAAGGAATGTTCCGAAGACTGCCGGAAAGCCGCGGAGAGTGGACAGCGGAAAAGGCGGACGGGTGCGCGCAGCGGCAGCATGGGATTTTGAGTGAAGCCGCGAAGATGGTGCGTCCGGGCGGACGTCTGGTGTATTCAACCTGCACCTACAATCCCGCGGAGAATGAGCAGCAGGTGGAACGGTTTTTGAACGAAAATCCGGCATTCCGGGCGGAAGAATTTTTTCTGCCGGGGATGGAAAAACCCTCGGTCATGTGGACCGCTTGGCCGCACAAGGTGCGCGGGGAAGGTCAGTTTGCCGCGCTGTTCCGCAAGGGCGGGAATGACCGGAAGACGCTGAAGAGTGAGTTTTCCGCGCCGGACAGGACAGTGATGAATGTCTGGCGGGAAAGCCGGACGGGTACGCCGGAGCCGAATGCCGTGTTCGGGCATACGCTGGTCCGGGTGCCGGAGACGCCGGAGACGCGGGGCATCAGGGTGATGCGCCCCGGATTGCAGATCGGCGAGGTGAAAGGACGGTATTTTGTGCCGGACCACGCCGCGGCGGTCGCGTTTTTCCCGCCGGAGACGGAAAGGGTTCCGTTGAGTGACGGGGAAGCGTGCCGGTATCTGGCCGGGGAAGCGATTGCCGGGGACGCGAAGGGCTGGGTGCTGATGACATGGCAGGGCCTTGTGCTCGGATGGGGCAAGGGCAGCGACGGGATGATCCGGAATCATTATCCGAAGGGACTGCGGAACGGACTGATCAAAGCGTGAGGAGTGAACAGGATGATTCGCAATATCGTGTTTGACATGGGGAACGTGCTGGTGCGGTTTGATCCGGACCGATTTATCGACCGGGAGGGCATTAAAAATCCCGCGGACCGTGAACTGGTCCGGCGGGAACTGTTTCAAAGCGTGGAGTGGGCTCAGATGGACATGGGCGTGCTGACCGAGGACACCATGGAGCCTATTGTGCTTCCGAGATTTCCGGAGAGACTGAGGCCTCAGGTGAGCCGGATGCTTCGGAACTGGGCGTATCCGCGCGAGATGATGCCCGGGATGGAAGAGCTGGTCAGACAGCTGAAAGAGAGCGGATACGGGATTTATCTCCTGAGCAACGCCAGCGTCGCGCAGCCGCATTACTGGGGCGAGATGCCGATCAGCGAATGTTTTGACGGGGAACTGGTATCCGCGTTTGTGAAGGTCATCAAGCCGAATCCGGTGATCTACCGCTTATTTACGGAAGAATTCCGGCTGAAGGAAGAGGAATGCCTGTTCATTGACGATCTGCCCGCGAATGTCGCCGGGGCGATTGCGTGCGGATGGCAGGGCATTGTGTTCCACAGCGACCCGGAGGAACTGGTGACTAAGATGCGCGAAAAGGGTGTAAACATCTGATCAGCGGTGGGCCAGACCGCGCGCGTCCTTCAGCCCGTCCGCGAGGGCAAGAATGTCTTCTTCTGTGGTGAAACGGCTGAAACTGATGCGCAGGGCGCCATCAATCCGGTCCGGCCGCATACCGAGGGCTTCAAGCACATGACTCCGCTTGCCTTGCTTGCAGGCGGAGCTTTTTGATACATAAATTTCACGGCCTTCCAGGAAATTCATCAGGACTTCACTGCGCCAGCCGGGCATGGAAACGCTGAGAATGTGCGGAGCGGGGGTGTCCAGATATACCAGCTCCGGCACGCTTTCCGAAAGCAGCCGGACGGCGAGGGATTTCATCGCGGCGATATGATCAATATCCGCATCTGCGCGGCAGGCGGCGGCGAAGGCCGTGATCTGCGGCACAGCTTCGGTACCGGCACGGCGCTCGTTTTCCTGTGAGCCGCCGACGATGAACGGTTTGAGTTTCAATCCGTCACGGATATACAGCGCGCCGATCCCTTTCGGCGCGTGAATTTTATGCCCGCTGACGGAGATCATGTCCGCGCCGAGGGTGCGGGCCTGAAAGGGGACTTTTTTGAACGCCTGGACGGCGTCGGTATGAAGAAGGGCGGGGGAGCCGGCGGACTTCAGAGCCCGGGCAACGGCACCGATGTCCGTGACGGCGCCGGTTTCATTATTGACCATCATCAGGGTCACGAGGATAGTATCTTCCCTCAGGGCGGAGATCACATCCTCCGTGCGGATCATGCCGGTTTCATCGGGACGGAGACGGGTGACCGTGAACCCCCGGGATTCCAGTACATCCAGACTGCGGCGGACCGCGTCATGCTCCACGAGGGAGGAGATGATGTGAGTTCCTTTGCGCTTCATATATTCAGCACCGGACAGAATGGCCCAGTTGTCGCTTTCGGAGCCGCAGGAAGTAAAGACGACCTCGGACGAAGATTTCGCGCCGAGCGCGTCCGCCACAGCCTGACGGGACTCGGTCAGCAGCTTCCGTGCCTCCCGACCCCTGGTATGCGTGGAGGAGGGATTTCCGTAGGTCTCCGTCATCGCGGAAAGCGCGGCTTCAGCCGCCTCCGGGCAGACCTTTGTCGTCGCGGCGTTATCCAGATAATGTTCCATCCTGATGCCCCCTTGAAATATTTCCAACAAATTTTATCAGAGGGAAGGATACTTTTCAATGGAGAAAGAGAAAAAATGCTTGACGAAACAACAGGTTTGCGATATGATAGCGGATGGTATCAATAGCTCCGCTAGCCCCGGTAGCTTTTGAAAATCACCCCGGACGCGCTGACCATCACGGACGGGACAGGACTGAACCAATTGATTGAGGAGGAACACCCTTGAAGACTTTTGTGCCGAAGACCGCGGACATCGACCGGAAATGGTACGTTGTTGACGCGGAAGGGATGGTGCTGGGCCGTCTGGCGAGCCAGGTCGCGAACATTCTGCGCGGTAAGAACAAGCCCATTTACACCCCCAACGTGGATACCGGTGACTATGTTATCATCATCAATGCGAGCAAAGTTGTTCTGACCGGCAAAAAGCTGGATCAGAAAATTTACTATCATCACAGCGGCTATGCCGGCGGACTGAAGGAAACCAAGTACCGCAAGCTGCTGGCCGAGAAGCCTGAGCTGGCCGTGCGTCACGCGGTGGTGGGCATGCTGCCCAAGGGACCGCTGGGCCGTCAGATGGCGAAGAAGATGAAGATTTACGCTGGCGATCAGTATGAGCAGACTGCGCAGCAGCCTGAAAAGCTCGAGCTGAAGTGACGCGGAAAGGAGTAAATGAGAAATGGCTAAGGTAGATTACAGTGCAGTCGGCCGCCGCAAGAAGGCCGTTGCCCGCGTCCGTCTCGTTGCCGGTGACGGTAAGATCACCGTGAACAAGCGTGATATTGATCAGTATTTCGGACTGGAAACCCTGAAGATGACGATTCGTCAGCCGCTGGTTCTGACCAACACCAACAATTATGATGTGGTCGTGAATGTGAACGGCGGCGGTCTGAGCGGTCAGGCCGGCGCGATTCGCCACGGCATCAGCCGCGCCCTGTGCAAGGCCGATCCGGACCTGCGTCCCGCCCTGAAGAAGGCCGGTTTCCTGACCCGCGATCCTCGTATGAAGGAACGCAAGAAGTACGGTCTCAAGGCCGCGCGTCGCGCGCCCCAGTTCAGCAAGCGCTGATTTCCATTTGGTTTTATATCCTGCATTTGCGAAAATGCAGGATTTTTTATTTCAAAAAAGCCCGCCCCGAAATCGGGACGGGCGGAAAGGATTCAAAGTTTATTTCAGGGAAAAAATACCGAGGCGGCGCAGGGGCGTGTGCAGGGCATTCATCAGGATCGGGGCAGCCACGGCGGCGAAGACCCCGTTAATCAGAGAGGCTGGAAGCTTGCTGCCCATCTTGATCAGTGTGGCTTCCATGGTCAGACCGTTGACGGTGAGACCAAGAATGAAGGTTTTGAGCATATAGAGTACAACATAGGTCAGCGCGGCGAGCGCGCATCCCCAGAAGAGACGGATTCGTGTACGCCGTTCCAGAGACGCGGACCGGAGGGACGTATGGCAGATGAGACCCGCGACCAAAGCAATGGCTCCCTTGGAGACCAAGGTGATCAGTCCTTCCAGACCATAGCCGGCGATGATATCAAAAAGGAAATTGCCGAGGCCCGCTGTCAAGAACCCTGCGGCAGGGCCGAGAATCAGCCCGCAGAGGGCACAGAGGGTGTTGCTGATCGTAATCTGCGAACCGAGGAGAGGAAAACGGATGTAATTGGCGACGAACGCGAGGGCGGTCATCAGCCCGCAACAGGTGAGAAAGAGAATGCCGCTGTCGCTTTTTCTTCCGGTTGCCATGAAAACACTTCCTTTACATTTCATATATGTGGGATTATAATCCCAATGTGGTCATGTTAAAATGATCAGATTTATTGTTTTTTATATAACCAGATTGGAGAACGATTTATGAAAACGCCGGCATATCAACAGATCTATCAAAGTATCCGTGAGCGGATCCGGGAAGGAAATTACATGCCCGGGGCGAGATTGCCCGGGAAGCGGGTGCTGGCGGAGCAGAACGGGGTGTCCGTGATTACCGCGGCGCGGGCGCTGGAGATGCTTGAGGATGAGGGGTATGTTATCGCGAGGGAACGGAGCGGATACTTCGTTGCCGATCCCGCGGATGTGACGGTGATCCGACCGGCCGCGAAAGAAAATGAAGAGAGTTTTCGGACGGAGGTGCTGTCATCCGCGGATATGGACGGATTTCCGTTTTCCGTGCTGGCGGGAACAATGCGGCGCGTGATCAGCGAAAAGGGAGAGGCGATTCTGGTCAAATCCCCTAATCAGGGGCTATACACTCTTCGAAAAGCGCTGGCCGGGTATCTTTCCAGAGAGCGGGCGATGGACGTCAGGCCGGAACAGATTGTGATCGGCGCCGGGGCGGAATATCTGTACGGGCTGATTGTAAACATGCTCGGGAAGGAAGGCGGATGGGCCATCGAGGATCCATCTTATGAGAAGATTGAGAAGGTATATCGCCTGCAGGGCATTGAACCGGAAAAACTGAGGATGGCGGCGGACGGCATCCGGTCGGGTGACTTGAAAAAAACAAAAGCAAAGGTGCTTCACGTGTGCCCGTACCGGAGCTATCCGAGTGATATATCCGCTTCAGCAGAGAAAAAGGAAGAATATCTGCGGTGGGCCGCGCAGGGGGAACGCTGGATTGTGGAAGACGATTACGAGAGCGAATTTGATGTGCGGCGCAAGCCGATGGAAACATTGTTTTCCAGAACGAGAAATGAGAACGTGATTTATTTGAACACTTTTTCGAGGACGATTTCCCCGGCGGTGCGGGTGGGGTACATGGTGATTCCGGAAGGACTGATTGAGCGGTATCAGGAACGGATCGGTTTTTACTCCTGCGCGGTGCCGGCTTTTGAGCAGTATGTGCTGGCGGAACTGCTCGACCGGGGGGATCTGGAAAGGCATATCCACCGGGTGCGCAGAAAACTGAGAAACAAGCTTTGACGGGAAGGACGCTTCGTGATACGATAGGCGGGGTTCAGTGACATGGAGGACGAAATGGAATGAATGTGTTTGATATGATCGGACCGGTGATGATCGGACCGTCCAGCTCGCATACGGCGGGCGCGGTGCGGCTGGGCCGGGTGGCCAACAAGGTGATGGGCGGGGAAATGCCGAAGTCTGTTGAAATCATCCTGTCCGGATCGTTCGCGAGGACGTACAAGGGACACGGGACGGACCGGGCTTTGCTGGCCGGCATTATGGGATTCCACAGCCGGGATGAGGAAATCCGTGACGCGCTGAATATCGCGAAGAAGCGCGGGATTGAGTACAAATTTGTTTGTCAGGATATTCCCGGCGCGCATCCCAATACCGCGCGGATTCATTTTGTGACACAGGGAGACGAGAAGGGCATGGTGGAAGGCGCGTCCATCGGAGGCGGGAATATCCGCGTGGATCTCGTGAACGATATGAGGGTGGACTTTACCGGGGAGAACAATACCATCCTGATTATGCATGAGGACGTGCCGGGCGTGATTGCGGATGTGACAAATCTGATGCGGCTGGTATATCCGGAACTGAACATCGCGAATTTCCGGCTGTCGCGGAAAAGCCGCGGGGGTGACGCGCTGATGACCCTCGAGATTGAGGGCTTGCCGCCGGAAGGGTTGATTGAGCAGCTGACGCATCTGAAACATGTGTCCAGAGCCATGCTGATTCGGGCGATTTGAGGGAATTGAGATGAAAAAATTACTGGAATATCAGTCGGTTGCGGAGATTGTCCGTGAAGCGGAAGAGATGGGGCTGACGATCGGCGAGCTGGTGCTTCGGGATCAGGCGGCGGCCATGGAGACGACAACGGAAGTGCTGATGCAGAAGATGACGGACCGGTTTGACGTGATGATGGAATCCGTGCGCCGGGGCGGAGAGAAAGACCAAAGGTCCATGTCCGGGCTGACCGGCGGGGACGGATACCGCATGAGCGATTATGCCGGGAGGACCGGCGGCGGGCTGTGCGGGAGCTTTCTGACCGGAGCGATGGCGAGGGCGCTTTCCGTTGCAAGCTGGAACGCGTCCATGGGGCGGATTGTAGCCGCACCAACGGCGGGGAGCTGCGGCATTTTGCCCGGTTGTCTGGTTTCCCTGTATGAAGAGAAACAGATTCCGAAGGAAAAGGTCGTGCTGGCGAATTTTACCGCGGGCGGACTGGGCATGGTGATCGCGCAGCGCGCGTGTCTTTCCGGAGCGCAGGGCGGATGTCAGGCGGAGTGCGGATCCGCGGCGGGAATGGCTGCGGCGGCCGTGACGGAACTGATGGGCGGCACGCCGCAAATGTGCGCGGACGCCTGCGCGATGGCGCTGGTCAGTCAAATGGGGCTGGTTTGTGACCCGGTGGCCGGGCTGGTCGAGATTCCGTGCATCAAGCGAAATGTTTCCGGGGTTATGATTGCGTTTTCCAGCGCGGATATGGCACTGGCCGGGATTCAGCCGAAGATTCCGGCAGATGAATGTATCGACGCGATGCGGGAAGTCGGCGAGGCACTGCCCGGGGCGCTGAAGGAGACCGCGATCGGCGGATTGGCGGCGACACCCACGGCGCAGAAATTAAAAGAAAAGGTTTTTGGAAAAAACGATTGACACGCGGATTCAATTGTGGTAATATCCATCTGTTTGAAGCAGAGGCTTGCCCGCCCCTCACCTGGATCGCGTACGCGGTCGGGTATACGGCATTTCTTTCAGGTGGAAGAGGATGTATGAGCGACGGGTTTTGAGCCCGCCGCTTTTTTCGAGTCAATTTGGGAGGTGTTTGGAAATCGCAACTGAACTGATGATCAATGAGGAGATCCGCGACCGTGAAGTCCGGGTGATCGACGAGAATGGCGAACAGCTTGGCGTGCTGTCCATTCAACAGGCCCTTGCCCTGGCAGAGGATCGCGGGCTGGATCTGGCGAAGATTCAGCCGTCCGCCCAGCCCCCGGTTTGTAAGCTGATCGATTACGACAAGTATCGTTACGAGCAGGCGAAGCGGGAGAGGGAAAACCGGAAAAATCAGCGCGTTGTCGACATCAAGGAAGTCCAGCTGTCTGCCACCATCGAAGAAAACGATGTGAACACCAAGGCGAAGATGGCAATCCGCTTTCTGGAAGGCGGCGACAAAGTCAAGGTTTCCATTCGCTTCCGCGGCCGGCAGATTACGCACAGCGAGATCGGCATGAAGGTCATGCTTGATTTCGCCGAGCGGTGCAAGGAAGTCAGCATGGTGGAACGCCGCCCCGTGCTGGATGGCCGCAACATGGTGATGATCCTGGCTCCCAAGGCCGCCAAGGCGTCCTTTGCCGAAAGAAAGGCAAAGAAGGCTGCTGAAATGGCCCGGGATAACGCGGCTTCGAAAGAAGCCCAGGAGTAAAGATGCATTGGAAGGAGGACCCCAGTTATGCCTAAACAGAAATCCCATCGCGGAGCTGCAAAGCGCTTTTCCTTTACCAAATCCGGTATCGTGAAGCATAAGCAGATGAACGCCAACCATCAGGTGCGCCTGAAGACCACGAAGCGGACCCGCCACCTGCGGAACAACGGTATTGTTGACAATGCCGCCGAAGCGCGCACGATTCATAAGCTGCTGCCTTACAAATAAGCTGAAAACCAGCAAGGAGGGAAATTATCATGGCACGTATCAAAAGGGCTGTGAATGCCCATAAGAGTCGCCGTAAGGTGATGAAGCTGGCGAAAGGCTACTGGGGAGCGAAATCCAAGCAGTACCGCGCCGCTAAAGAACAGGTTGCCCGCAGCCTCCGGTATGCGTATATCGGACGGAAACTGCGCAAGCGCGAATTCCGCCGTCTGTGGATTGTCAGAATCAACGCGGCTGCCCGTCTGAACGGTATGAGCTATTCCACGTTCATTGCCGGTCTGAAGAAGCAGAACATCGAAGTGAACCGCAAGATGCTGGCTGACCTGGCGGTCAATGATGCTGAAGGCTTTGCCAAGCTCGTTGAGATCGCGAAGAAGTAATCGAATGGAGGTCGAATGCCCGGAAGGGTGTTCGATCTTTTTTCGGTTTGTTGAAAAAAATTTGAATTCGGGTATTGCATTTTGATGGACGATGTGGTAATATACCGCTGTTGTCGAAAGACAGCACGCTGATGTAGCTCAGTAGGTAGAGCGCATCCTTGGTAAGGATGAGGTCGCCGGTTCGAATCCGGCCATCAGCTCCATGAGCAGGGAGTACGTTGTTTCAATGGACTCTCTGTTTTTTATATACTGTTTTATATATATGAGGAGAAGGAAAACACGCCGGTTCGAATCCGGCCATCAGCTCCAGAAAGCAGGGAGTACGGAATCAATGGCTCTCTGTTTTTTTATTTATCTCATTCTTTCGGTTTTGGAGCTGGTATGGTATAATTTTACCAGTAAGTAAGTCTTATGGGGGCAGAGTGTGGGAAAGATTGTTGTGGTGGCGGAAAAGCCCAGCGTCGGGAGGGACATCGCCCGCGTGATCGGATGCCGGGACAAGGGTGACGGCTGTCTGATCGGTGAAAAGTATATTGTGACATGGGCGGTCGGCCATCTGGTGACACTGGTGGAGCCGGATGAACTGGATGAGAAATATAAGAAATGGAGCTTCCAGACGCTGCCGATTCTGCCGGAGGAAATTCCGCTGAAGGTGATCCGGCAGACCAGCAGTCAGTTTTCCATTATCAAAAAACTGATCAACAGCAAGGATACGGATTCGCTGATCTGCGCGACAGATGCCGGGCGGGAAGGCGAGCTGATTTTTCGGTATATCTATGAAAAAGCGGGATGCAAAAAGCCGTTTGACCGACTGTGGATCAGTTCCATGACGGATGAGGCGATATCGGAAGGCTTCCGGAATATCCGTGCCGGGAAGGACTATGACGGGCTGTACGCCAGTGCCCGGTGCCGCAGCAAGGCGGACTGGCTGGTCGGGATGAACGCCAGCCGGGCTTTTACGCTGAAATATGATACGCTGCTGAGCGTTGGGCGGGTGCAGACTCCGACGCTGGCGATTCTGGTGAAACGCCGGAAAGAGATTGAAGAGTTCAGGCCGGAGGCTTACAGTACTTTGCAGGCGGATTTCGGGGATTATACCGGAATTTGCTTCCGGGAGAAATGGGAGCCGGATACCCACATCCCCACTCGTGAAGAGGCAGAGCTGATTGCGGCCAGGATCAAAGGTCAGACCGGGACGGTGACCATTGCCGAGACAAACCGGAAACGGGATTTGCCGCCGCAATTGTATGACCTGACCAGTCTGCAGCGGGACGCGAACAAGATGCTTGGGTTTACCGCGGACAAAACACTGAAGATTGCACAGAGCCTGTATGAGACACACAAGGCGCTGACCTATCCCCGGACGGACAGCCGGTATCTCCCGCCTGACATGATACCGCGGGTGGTTCAGACGATGAAGATGCTGCCGGAAGCCTATCAGGGGATGGTTTCCGGAGCATTGCCCGGCGGAAAGCTGCCGGTGAGCAAAAGAACGATCGACGCGGAGAAGGTGACGGATCACCATGCGATCATTCCCACCAACAAAAAGGTGGATCCGAACCGGTTTAGCGAGGATGAGAGACGGCTGTATGATCTGGTGGCCCGCAGACTGCTGACCGCGTTTTATCCAGCATGTGAGTACGACGCGACGCGGATTGTGACGCGCGTGGGAGAGGACGAATTCCGGACCAACGGGAGAACCGTTATTCAGGCAGGATGGAAAGATGTGCCGCCGATGGCGGAACCCGTGAAGGCAAAAAAGAAGAAGGAAGACTTGGAAGAGGATCAGCCTCTGCCCGCACTTCAGGTTGGAGACACGAGGACGGTGAAGGGAAGTAAGATCAAGGAGGATAAAACCAAGCCGCCGTCCCCGCACACGGACGCCAGTCTGCTGCTGGCCATGGAAACCGCTGGAAAGGAATTGGATGACGAAGAGCTGGCAAAGCAAATGAAAGGCAGCGGAATCGGCACCCCGGCGACAAGAGCGGCGATCATTGAGCGGCTTTTGCATGTCGGATACGCGCAAAGAAAAGGAAAGACGCTGGCGGCGACGGACAAGGGCGTGAGGCTGATTGAAATCATGCCGAATGAAATTTCCAGCCCGGAGATGACCGGACGATGGGAGCTGGCGCTTCACGAGATCACGGACGGGAAGCAGGATCCGGAAAGATTCATGGAAGGTATTTCGCGGATGTGCGTGTTCCTTGTGGACTACGCGAGGAACAATACCGCGGAGGTCAGTTTTCCCGAAGAGGATCGGTCGAAGGGAAAGGGAAAGAAGAAAGGTTATACCAGCCGTAAGCTGGAAGGAACGGTGTGCCCGGTCTGCGGGAAAGGGATTATGCAGGAGAGCAGTCTCGCGTTCAGCTGCAGCGAGAAGGGATGCGCGTGCACCATCTGGAAAGACGCGCTGACCCGTGGGGGCGGACCGGAGTTGAATGAGAAATTGCTCCGGCTGCTGCTGGAAAAGAAGCAGGTGAGGGGATCCACCGGCACGATGACACTGCAGGAAGGCTGGATGCGGTTTTATCCCACGGGGGACGAAGCACCGTCGATCAGCCGGTCTGTGATATATCAGAAAAAGAAAAATTAAAAGAGAAAGAAGGAAAAAGACATGGCGGAAGCAATGCGGAAAAGAGAAGATATTCCGGAGAAGTACAAGTGGGACCTGACCCATATCTACAAGGATGACGCGGCATGGGAGGCGGATTATCAGCGCCTGACCGGGAGAATGACGGAGATCGCCGCGTTCAACGGAAAGGTGGCGGAGGACCCGAAGGCGGCGATCCGGTGCTATTTCAGCGTGGAGAAGGATTCGGTGAAGGTCTATGAGTACGCGTTTTTGCGCATGGACACGGATACCAAGGATCCGGTGGCGCAGGGGCTGAAGGACCGGGCGATCCGGCTGATGGTGCAATTGCAGACGGCGGGCGCGTTCATGGAGCCCGAGCTGATCGCCATGGATGAGGAGGAGCTGAAAGCGCTGGCGGCAGATCCGGAAATGGCGGATTATGACGCGTTTCTGCGTACGGTGCTGCTGAACAAGGCACATACGCTGAGTAAGGATCAGGAACAGCTGATCGCGATGATGGGTGAGGTCGCGGAGGCGCCGGACGCGATTTTTTCGGCGCTGAGCGACGCGGACATGAAGCTGCCGCCGGTGCGAATGGCGGACGGGACGGTGCAGGAGCTGACGGAGGGAAATTATTCCACTTACATCCATGACCGGGATCGGGATGTGCGCCGGCAGGCGTTTTACAATCTGATGACCACTTATGATTCCTTCGGGAACACCATCGCGGCGACCTACGGCGCGAGCGTGAAGAAGGACCAGTTTATGGCGGACAGCCATCACTATGAGAGCGCGCGTCAGGCGGCCATGGCTCCGCTGGAGATTCCGGAAGCAGTGTATGACAACCTGATCAGTGTGATTCATGAGTATCTGCCGGTGCTGCAGGAATATCTGCAAATCCGGAAGAAGGCGCTGGGGCTGGATGAACTGCATCTGTATGATCTGTATGTGCCGATGGTCGGCGATGTGGAAATGAAGCTCGGGTTTGAGGAGGCTTTTGAGCTGGTTAAAGAAGGACTCAAACCCATGGGCGAGGATTACATCGCGAAGCTTCAGGAAGCGCATGATCAGCGCTGGATGGATGTGTATCCGAACGCCGGGAAGAGAAGCGGGGCGTACAGCGCGGGGAGTCTGACGGATGTTCACCCGTATGTACTGCTGAACCATAATGACAATATTGACAGCGCGTTTACCATCGCGCATGAGCTGGGCCACAGCATGCATTCCTTCTTCAGCAATACGAATCAGCCGTTCCCGAAGAATGAATACAGTCTGTTTGTTGCGGAGGTTGCCAGTATTTGCAATGAGTGCGTGATGATGCGGTATTTATTGCAGAAGATGACGGATGACAAAACGCAGGCGTATTTGCTGAATTACTTCCTGGAGCAGTTCCGGACAACCTGCTTCCGGCAGACCATGTTTGCGGAGTTTGAGAAGATCAGTCATGAAATGGCCCAGAAGGGTGAACCGCTGACGAAGGAGAGCCTGAGCAAGGCGTATTACGCGCTGAATGAGCAATATTACGGTGAGACCTGCGTGGTGGATGAAGAGATTGCCGCGGAATGGATGCGGATTCCGCATTTTTACAGCGCGTTCTATGTGTATGTATACGCGACCGGGTTGTGTGCCGCAGTCAGCCTGAGCGAAAAGATTCTGAATGAAGGCGAAAGTGCCGTGCGTGACTATCGGAAATTCCTCAGCGCCGGATGCAGTGTGCCGCCGATCGAGGCGCTGAAGCTGGCCGGGATTGATATGAGTCGTCCGGAGCCGATCCGGAAGGCCATGGAGGTTTTCCGGGAGACGGTGGAACGAATGAAAGAGGTATTGAAATAAGATGAGCCGAATCGGCGTGATGACATTCCTGCATAACGGGAATTACGGATCCACCCTGCAGGCGTATGCCTTGCAACGGGTTTTGCGGGACATGGGGCATGAGTGCGAACATATCGACTACCAGCCCGACCGGTGGGAAAAGAGCCGGAATTTTATCGTGTGCGGGAACCATCCGAAGCTCCTGATCGAAGGACGACAGAAGCGCAAAGTGCTGGCGGATGAAGAAGCGGCAAGACAGAAAAGAGCATCCATTCACGAATTTTACGAAAGCCGGATGCAATTGAGCCCGGCTTGCCGGAATCACCGGGAACTTGCCGCGATCTGCGGACGGTACGATTTGCTGATGTGCGGAAGCGACCAGATCTGGAATCCGACATGGCTGAACCCCGCGTACTTTCTGGATTTTGCTCCGCCCGAGATGTGGCGGGTCGCTTATGCCCCGAGTCTCGGGGTCAGCGTCGCGCCGGGACGGAGGAAGAGCCGTATGATCCGCGAGATGACAGAATTGTTTGACAGTATCTCCGTGCGGGAGGAAGAGGGCGCCCGGGTGATGGTGACCATTACCGGTCAACGTCCTCCGGTGACGCCGGATCCTGTTTGCCTGCTGACAAAGGAAGAGTGGACGGAGCTGGCCGGAGAGACGGAAGAAAGGGAACCGTATCTCCTTTGCTACTTCATTGGTGAGAACCCGTCTTATTGGGAACGGGTCGGGCAGATTTCCAAGGAGACCGGGCTCCGACCGATGATCATACCGGTGACGGAGGAAGCGTTCCGGAGGGAAGAAGAAAAATGGCCCGGAGTCGGACCTGTGGAATTTTTGCGTGCGATTGCCGGCGCGGACATGATTTGCACGGACAGTTTTCACGGGCTGGCATTCGGCACGATTTTTGAAAAGAGAATTGAGCTGTGCAGACGGTACAGGGATGAGGACCGGGACAGCAAGAACAGCCGGGTGGACCATTTTATCCGGGAGGTGAAGACATCCGGACTGGAAAAGATGAGAGAGACCGGGCTGGAATGGCTCCGGGAAGCGACAGAAAAGTAAACAGAAAAGGAAAAAGCCCGCCTGTTCGCACAAACAGGCGGGCTTGATTCCTGAGAGAAACTTACGCTTCTTCCTGCACCCGGATTTTCGGGAGCGCGCGCTGCACATTGCCGCTGCGCAGGCAACGGGTGCACACGTTCATCCGGCGGGCGGAACCGTTGACCATCACACGGACACTCTGCACATTGGGCGCCCAGATCCGATGGCTCTTGCGGTTGGAGTGGCTGACGTTATTGCCGTTCAGCGTGCCCTTTTCGCAAATCTCACAAAACTTACCCATGGAAATCCTCCTCCTTATGGAGTCTCACACATCAAGCCTTGCAATATTACCACTATTCCCGTGAAATTGCAAGAGTTTTTTTAAACAGGAAACGGTGAATCAGCCGAAGAGCATCTGCCCTATGCGAGTGACGGGGCTCTGCATCAGATAGCCGCCGCGCCGGACGGCCCGGACGCGGGACAATTTGGACATGGACGCGGTGTCCAGATACCGGAGGACGATATTTTTCGCATCGTCCGGGAGGGCATCGCCGTACGCATCCAGAAAAGACTGCGCGTGCGTGTAGGTCAGGCGGATTCGTGCTTCGGCCTGATCCCGGTTTCGGAGCGCATCGATTCCTCTTTGCAGGAGGGAGGAGGTGCTGGCGCCGATGGCGTTATCTCCGTGCTGACGATAGCGAATGAGGGGTTGATTGACAAAAATCACTTTGCCGAAGGCCGCTGCGGTCAGCGCGATAAACCAGTCGTGCATGAACATTTTTCCGGGATCCCCGTGAGAGACCACCAGGTCCCGCAGGGGACGGTTCAAGAGCATGGTGCATCCGGTGGCATTATTCTGAACCAGCAGGCGGGGCAGATCCGTGGCAGACGGATCCCAGCCCTGCAGGGCGAAGAAGCTCGGGAAAATCGGGTGATCGTGCTCATCGATCAGACTGGCGTCGGAGTGAATCAGGACCGGCGTATCCGGAGAGAGCGTTTTCATTGTTTCTTCGTATGCTTTCAACAGAGTCTCGATTTTTTCCGGTTCCCAGATATCATCCTGATCACACAGGAAATAAAGATCGCTGTCCGACTGGCGCAGAAGGGAGAAAAAATTGCCCGCGGCGCCGAAATGACATCCGGGTTCTTTTCCGGAGACCATGGAAAGGGAAGAAAAGTCATTCAGCAGGTTTGCCGTGCCGTCAGCGGAGCCATCGTCCTGATACAGGACGGTGAAATCTTTACGGGTTTGGGAAGCGAGGGAGGAAAGCTGGGCCGGGAGAAATCTTTCTCCGCTGCAGACGGCCAGCAGAACGGTCGTCTTCACCATGAGATCCCCCATTTCAGGAAATATTTGATGACGGAACGAACCTGACGCATTCTGCCTTTGAAGGTGCGGGTGTTTTCACGCGCCCAGGCATGGGTGACACACATATCCGGATGGTACACAATGCTGCCCAGACCGCCTTCGATGATGCGGCGGCTGAGGTCGCTGTCCTCCTGATAAAGGAAGAATCGGGGGTCGAAACCGTTCAGTTCGCGGAAAACATCCGTGCGGATCAGGAGAAAGCAGCCGGTCGCAAACTCCACGGGGATCGGGTTGCTGACATTCATATCCGCCAATGTATACTCTTCCCGCCAGGCGCGGAAGATGCCGCCCAGATTTTCAAAGAGACCACCCAGAAGATAGTGAACAGAAATCTTCTTTTTGGGCAGGAACTGTTCGGAACCGTCTTCATTCAGGACGCGGGGCGTGAGGATCGCGATGTTGGGATGCTGATCCATGTAGCGCGTCATGCGGGATAAAAGATCCGGCGCAAAGGTGACATCCGGATTCATGATCAGATGATATTTGCTTTGCAGATAGGGCAGGACGGCGTTGTTGGCGCGCCCGAAACCGACATTACCCGACTGCGGAAGGACGGTGATGCCGGGAAAGGCCCACTGAAGCTGATCGGCGGTCATTTCCTCCGGTGAATTGTCACAGAGATACATGGCGACCTCAAGATCGGCATTCTCTACACAGCGCAGGGCGTTGAAAACTTCGTCCCCGCAGTGATACAGAACGACGCAGGCCGAGAGAGACGCGGGCATGTTTTTTCCTCCTTCCGCACAGAAATTCTTTTACTATTCTACCTTTCCGGAGTGCGTTTGTCCAGAAAAGAGTGGAAAAATCCGTGAAGGAATGTTATACTTTTGAAATGACCGGAGAATTTTCCGGCCCGGATTACAGATGGAAGAAGGTTTTGCAACTGAGTAAATTTGCAGTATTTGTAGATCTGGAAAACTGCGGCGCGAAAGTGGAAACGCTGAACAGTATTCTGGAGAAAGTGAAAATCCGCGGGGACATCCTGTTGGGAAAAGTATACGGATATACGGATAAGTTCAGCGATTTGAAACCTGTGCTGCTGAGCAATACGTTCACGGTGGTGCCGAGCCTGAGATACGGGATCAGCCAGAAGAATAACGCGGATATTCAGCTGGTGATTGACGCGCTGGAAGTGGCGTATAAAAATGATCTGATTGACAGCTTCTGCATCGTGTCCGGCGACAGCGACTATACGCCGCTGGTTGGGCGGCTGAAGAGCATGGGAAAATTTGTGCTCGGCATCAGCCGGAGCGAGGCGGCGAGCACGATATTTATCAACGCGTGCAACGAGTTCCAGTTTCTGGAAAGCGTGCGGAAGCGTGATGTGGAGAAGCCGAGGAAACAGCGCCAGTCCTATAATAACGAGGAATCGGCGGACGAGAGTGAGCTGAATAAGCTGCTGACGACGGTGCTGGAGGAGCATACCGATGAAATGTATGCCAGCGAGCTGAAAGGCGTGCTGCTGCGGCTGCGTCCTGACTTCAATGAGAAGAGCTACGGGTGTTCTTCCTTTTATAAGCTGCTGAGCAAACTGGCGAACCGGTTTGGTGATATGCGGGTGTATAACGATAATTTCAATGTGATGGTCAGTCTGAACAGCAGCGGAGAGGGGAACGAGCAGATTCCCCAGCTGACGAGGGACAACTGGAAGGAAGCCTTCCGGGCGCAGATTCAGGCATACAAGGAAGGCGGGTTCGACCGCGTGAATCCGTCCATCCTGAAGGCGGACATTATTACGGCGTATCCCGATTTCAACGAGCGTTCGATCGGGTTTAAACGGTTCAGCGATGTGATGAAACAGCTGGAGAAGGACGGCGTGATTAAAATCGAGATGGACGAGCAGAAGACGATGCTGATCAAGCTGCTGTAAGGATGATGGAGGATCTGAAGTGAAATATCTTCGAAGAGGTGTCTGGTACATTGCCAGCCGGCTGCTTCTGATTTGCCTGATTTTCGCGATCGCGATGACGGTGTTTTATCTGGCGATGAATATCAGCAATATTCAGATTATTCTGAAAGACGGTATGTCCACGCGCGCGAAGGTGATCATGGGGATCGAGACGGATTCGTCCGTGCTGAACCGATGTTTTCTCGAATCTTACCTGCAGACGGACGAGGAGTTGATTGCCGCGGAGGCGGGGAACTCGCCGTACGCTGATTACAACGTGCGTGGCATTGACCATCGGCTGGAGATGGGTTACCTGTGGACATGGCCGTGGGACAATACCGTGAAGCTGACCATACAGGAAAGTATTCCAAGGATTGACGGACGCGTCAAAGGGACGAAGGCGGAGGAAGTGATTGCCAGGGACGGCGCGGATGCCGTTTATCCGCCGGACTGGCCGACAGCCAAATATCGCGTGACATTGGTCAAGGAAAACGGACAGTGGAAGATCCGGAACCTGACCGTGATCAGCGAATAAAAAAATATTTTTAAAAACCCCTTGACAAGGGGTTTTATTTTTGATATTCTAACAAAGCTCGCTCGCGAGGGGGTCCGA
>Ga0181612_139769_pt1 | contig 25473 bp, 12 predicted proteins | sample HoacroProtozoa21_FD_119630 | JGI IMG/M metagenome (GOLD analysis project Ga0181612, IMG submission 119630) | Hoatzin crop microbial communities from Cojedes, Venezuel. Combined Assembly of Gp0051906, Gp0051904, Gp0051908
ATGTCAGTACCAACACAGCCAAATTATTTTAGAAGAAAACAACACAGAACACAGCTTGCTCGAAGTGTATTCAAGGTTAACAAAACTAAGTGAACCCAGCTTTGGAAGATGATTGTGTCATATGAAACCCTAATACAATGTGGAAAAAACTAATGAACACAGTATTTGAATGAAAGTAATGAAAGGCAGACAAAGCCAAAACAGAAATAAAAAATAACTGAAAAGGGTTAATCGGAAATTCATTCAAACCCACTAACCAGCCGTATAGCACGTCGGAAAGAAGATGGGAAACTAATTTCTGACAATAGCTGGTTCTAACTCCTTTACTTCAGTATTTTTCAAAAGAAAGTATATAATCACACACACGCGAGATTGAACACGTGAAACCCAATGCATGCTACAGAAACTAAAACAAGGTATCCAGCATTCACAACAGGATGCAAGAAGTGGTATCTACTACATTATCATGCAAGATTATGTAAGAGCTAGGAGACTGTGTATTTCAGGTTCACAGAATTTAAATAATGACACCATTACCATTAAGGCCAAATCTTGATTTATAAAGTTTTATATGTCAAGGTGGCCTTGACTTGAGAGTTTTGTATCACTTTTTCAAAAGGTAATATAATGGAGTCTCCTACAATTTTTCACATTGCTCCTTTTGATAACAATTTTTGAGACTTGCAAGGTTCAAGCCGAACAGATGTCTCTTCATCCAAGGGCTATTTTCCTCTGAGGGCTATAACTTTTTTCTGGTCCACTGAAAATGAGATAATGGAGTGACAGCAGCAAAAATAACTCTTGTTTGAATGACGTATCTTTTAATCAATGCTTAGGTGAAAAGTGGCAGCTAAAGAGATCCTTTCTTTCATACTGACATCTTTCTTTTTCTTATTTAGATACATTAAGCAAGTAGAAGTCTTCAAATGTGTTGTTTCACGGAGCAAGAGCACACATTTAAAAGTTGTGTGTAGTCTCTCACACAAACCATTACACATTTGTATTGCCAGATTAAGTGGAGTTTTTAATCAGATTTATTGATTTTATGGTGTTTGCTGAGACTCGAGAAAATGCCCAGTTCTTTCAGTGTGCTAATTTTTTTTTTCTGTTTCTTTTTGTCCTGACAAGGAGTTTGGTTGGTTGTGTGAGTAGTTGAGGTTTGCTGTTTGTTCGTTTTGGTATTTTAAAGGCTTCCACTGAGGTGGCATCTTTGTTATTCATGTATTTGTTCATAACTCTGAAATCCTATGTTTTCTTCTCTATTGTGCTTTAAGATCCACACTTTCAGTACTATATGTATCTGTATTTTTCAACCATTGTAAGAAATATACGAAGTATTTATCGTTATTTGAATCTGACTGCAAGAACCCCATAGGTTGTCTGGTCCCTCTAGATATTTGAAGGTCGATATTTACTATCAGAAAGACTTTGCTATTGCAAACTGACAATCTTAGGTTTGCTTTCTCCAATTGTTTTATTCCTACAGTGCACAACTGTGTACAGGGTTGTAAAGAATCACAGATCAATGTGTACACTAATATTTGGGGAACTTGAGTTTCAGTGGTATCTAGAGCCCTAGTTTCTTTAAGGTAAATCCCTGTCACAAAACCTGTACTAAGATAAATGATTAAAAAAAAAAAATCCACCAAAACTAAAAACAAACCAGTTTATCCATGAAACACAGAACTGGATCAGTTATGTTGTGTTATGAAGTATGGACACATATAAGTTCAACTCCTTTCATTGTGGTAGTGACTGTATTCTTGGAAACCGTCATTCGCAGGTTTCAGGAAAAACAGTACAAAAAACCCCACCTTTCCTTACAGATTTTCCACTGTCTTGTGTCATGTGAAATGTCAAGTTACGACTCCTAAATTAGAAATACTACTATGAATAAAGAAAGGCTGGTTAAATTCAAAATAAATGTATTAATCTCTACAAAATGAAAAAAAAAAACCAAACCAAACAGAAGATAATAAAGTTACTAACACTATGGAAGAACAATTAACTACTTTTTTTTTATTTCATGAGGACTGACTTGTGTCATTAGTTACTAGCATCATCCGCTATTTCATTAAAGCTGTTTGTTTAAAATAGGATGAATTTGGACTATTAGCTGTTATTTGCTGTTTGCGTCATGGTACCCAGATGAAAAGGATTTGCCCAAGATAATAACAGCAAGAAAAGAGAAGATGGCTTTAAAACCCAGATTTTCTCTTGGTTTTCCCAAAGAGATCAATATTAATTTGTTTACCTCATAAACATCTTGGCATATCTTTATCTACAGAAAAAAGAACCTTGAGATAACAGTGATAATGACTAAAGTCCTCATATTACAGATGAAGTCTTCAGCTGTGGCCTACATATAATCTAAAATCAATTAATTGGTCTCAAACAATTCAAGCTACAATTGAAAATAATTTGTTTTCTGGACACAAGGAACTAAAAAATTTTGTTCCTAAATACTTGATTTGCAACCACCTAATAAAGGAAAGAGAAAAAGAGCTTAAGCATTACAAGTTACTTTTCGTTAAATGCAGAGCTGAACTAGACATAAAGGAGTATGATGCCACTTAAAATCCTTCCATTTCTAGCATTCAGGGATGCTGCAGTTGACTTCTGCTTTTCTGTTTCTATTTAGAACAATGACTATCTTGATGTTGTTCATAGAACAACTTGCATTTTTTAGAAGAACTTAAAGGTTATTTCAGTTTGCACTCTAGACATATGTTTTCAACAAACGTAATGAATACTTTCTTACACCCAAATGCACAGTGAGGCACTGGGCACCTGAGACCCCAAACAGTAAAGTTTTTAACACTTAGCTTTGCTTGTTACTTTTCAGCTGATACTTTCAATTAAATTCCCATTATAATGAGACTGATTGTAGAATAAATTTAAAACATTTCTAGAGTAAAACTGCCAGATTTTAAATTAGACTTTACTTGACTAATTTACTTGAAAATAACAAAATTAATGAACATAGCTAAACCTAGAACACATTTACAACTATTTCTTACAGTTCTAGTTCCACAGAGCATAAATAACTACGAAATGTAGCCTTACTTGATACCCATCTTTCTTGAGAAAAAGGTCTGCAAGTTAAATAACCTGTGATGCATATTTTTTTTCTTTTTTTCCCCTTCTTATTTTAGGTTGTATATTTAAGGACATTCACTATATAGGGAAAATCCCACTTGGCTATCATTAGTTCTTTATAAGGTATTAACATTTGTATGAGCATGGAAGTCTCTAAGATGGAGAACTGCCATTACTCCTATTTCCTGACTGAAAATGCATGCATCTTTCAGGATTTTTACCTGTACCTCTTAATGAATCCTTAAACATTTAGTAGAATTTCTCTTCGCATTGAAGAGCAAATCAAGGAAAGAAGTACTGCTGTTTCACCAAATCAAGTATTCCTACTCACTTCTGAACAGGCATTCTTAAAAGTTTATTCTCACATACCTGCTTCTGTATAAATCCATAGAAATACTCAGAAAATATGAAAATTAATTATAGCACTACAGCAATTAAGCTTTAAGTATATGATGTCAGGGACAACATATTGGTGAATATAAATGCTACCATAACACTGAAGCGTATACATATACTCAAAGCAGTACAAAAGGTTCTTGAAAACCACGCACAGAGCAGTTGAAGAGAAAAGCAATCTGGAAATCCAGTGGACCAATGGGATAAATATAATTTTCAGTAAAAATCCAAACTGTGAAAGTATTAAAAAGTCATTTGTACTCTACAGCCTCATATTCTTAAGACATCACTCTTGTTTCACAGATATTAGTTAGGGAAATATTACAGTTTTTACAGATTTTTTTTTTTTTTACCTGAATTAGTTCTGTTATAATCCAGTTCTTTTGTTGCCAAATTTATAGCCTTGTTTTCTTCCAATTTCTCATATACTTTTTTTTCCTTATACTGGATTAAAATAAGATCTGAATTATGAGGGGCCAGTGTATCACCAGGTAATCTTCCCTGAGTAAAGAGCAATGCAGTTATTCACTGACAGAGTAACAAAACCCAGCCAGAATTCCACCTCAGATTTAGGCCACCACTCTGTCTCTGCTACCACTGCTGTTCGTGGAGAGGGAAGTTGTATTGATTTTTCTGTTTTGTTCCCAAACACAGGCTCAAATTTATATTCAGAGGTATGCAACGGAGAAAGGAATTGGAGGGTTAAGGAAGGAAATGCAAATAAATCCGTAATAAAATAGCAGTAAACATGATTGTTACAGTCTTTTTCTTCTCAGCAAAAGGCAAAACTTGACAGAAGTCTTAGAAAGTTACACTTCTAAGAGTTTAATAGTATTTTACTGTTTACAGATGAATTCTAAACACTGAATTAAAAACATTATCTCTAGTTGTACAGGCATCTATATTTTTTCATTATTTCAATTTTTTATGATTTCAAGACCAGAATGAAGTATGCTAAATCCCATTCTCACTTGAACACTTTGCTTAAAAGAAATTCCACAACCATTTAAGTCTATACCATCAAAACAATTCTTAATGGTCTATTCAAACATCTCCTGGGAATGAAAAACAGGAAGCATAATGTGGGCATAGACAACAGTGTTCAGGTATCTGTAATGACGACACAATTAATTAGAACAGTCCTAAGGTCATTTGCACTAGTACGTACTGATGCACGTACATTAGCAAACAACATTTAGAGATCACACCAGAATTCCATTGGAAAAAGTGACCCTTCTCTTACTAAAGCTTTACATCTAATATACACAGAAGCCATAATAAATTAGTCAGCTAAATCTCGGGCTGAAATAGATCATAGCTGTGTCTTACCAATTAACCTTTCAATGCATAAAACTCCAAATGGTTTCTAGTGATTTTGTTTCCAAATCATTGTAAATGGAAAGTGTTCCCATTCATGCAGTACAACTCAACCGCTGATTTCAATTCATTAAAAAAAAGTTCTTCATAAAAAGAGATGGAAAGGAGAAAAATTAAAATATATTTTAATATTTCAAATATAATTTAATTTCTATTATTTACTCTTATCTAATTAACTAAAGTAGGAGTTCCCAGTAAAAAGTACTGTTGGTGGGAGGGGATTATAACACTACTAGCAATATGAACTTCTGAATAAATGGGAAGCTTATTGGAATGCTTCATTTCAATTTACATCTTGTGTATACTATAGATACAAGCACACACACGTATAGATAACTACTATATATTCCTACATACCTTATGTGTTTAATAACAAAGTCAGAAAAAAGTAAGAACATTCAATACTACTACTATCAGAATGTCACCCATCTACCCAGAATAAAATTTGATCCAATTCAGTGTAGCTTGCGTTAGCAAAGTTGCATTTTCTAACACAAATGTACTCTGTTGTTAAAATTCCTGACGAGTGTAACTGTGACTTACTCTCAAATCAGACAGCAGTCTCAGACTTCTGGCTGCAGTGACATTTTAATTTGTGTTACCAAAATGACAAAACTAAATGTCTAGCATCAAGAGAAAACCAGACTTAGTAAAAAACAAATATGCAAGAAAGAGGAATACATTTGTATTAAGCAGAAACAGGATAAAACAGAAAGCAGAGGAACAGCTTTAGATTCACCATAGCAGTATCATAAATTTTCTTCAGAGAATGATAACGAAAAGAAAAACTGGTATGAGCTTATTTTCCTGTCAAACAATCAAGAGTGACAGCAGATAGCTCCCTTTGGGTGTGCAGAAGTAAAGGCTCTGCTTTCCTTCACACTGCTTGAAGTCTGATGATGTTCTTCACATGAAAAGCGACACCCCAAGGTAAAGGTAGCAAACAATATTTTTAAGCCACCACTTAGAAGATCATTTCTGAGCTCACAGAAGGTCCCACAGCATATATTAAACTGCACACTGGCATACAATCTTTTCTTCATAAAGTATAATCGCATCTCAGTCTGTTCAGTGAAGTTACAAAAACAATTTTCTATTGCCCACAAATTGACTCTGTGTTGAAAACAATCGGTGACTTGAGGGAGAGGAAAGGACTTCAAATGACTGAAGGCTTTATTGAGTGTACAGTGCTGACGGCAGCTGCCTCTGTATCAGAAGAGCAGAGCAGCCAGCTGGTCTGGCTTAGGAGCAAAAAGGAAGAGATAGGGATACAACAGTGCTTGCAGCAGGAGAACATCAAGAAATGCTTTGCTTTCCTTAGCCGAGTTTGAGCTGTAACTACCATGTTCTTTAAATCTCAAAAATTCAGTAAGTAAAAATATAAAGAAGAAATCAAAAGACTTCTCTCAACTGGAACACAACTTTGAGGTGAGAGAACTCACCGATGAATAGTCTGATAAATCACTTATTGCTGTATGATCATGAGCAGTTTAGGCAGATTTTGCTTCAGTTTTCTAACCTATCAACTGTGAATAGTATCATTTTTTTTTTCCTTGTCTTTTATTCGCTTTCTTTGGTTCATGAGTGGGTCAGAGAATTGCCAGGGTCTGTGTAGGTTGATACTAAAGAATTACTCTTGGAGCTTCAGCGTATCACAATCAGAAATACATTACGAACGAAGGATGACTATTTCTATTGAAGGCTTAAATGTTTATTAAGCCAAATATGAATGTTTAATAAAATTCATTAAAAATAAAGTTCTCCTTTAATCCGATATATTCAAACACTTTTTTTTTTTTTTTGTAAGATAAAAGCTCAAACAGAGAAAAGATTTGTGACTAGAAAACAACACAGTACTGCTGTCAGCTGCTTCTCATTCAAGAAACTGCAAGTCTGAAGTGGTACTGTGTTACATTAGGGACATCACATAGTGCCTTAAAAATGGGAGAAAGCAAATCAGAACTAGTGAGATTTTCGTGTTATATAGTGAGCATGGCATCGTGCATGTATTGGGAAGTGCTCTTGTCTTCTTTGGAAGAAACTGAGGTGAAAGACAGACAAAATTGTTCTAAGAAAGCACAAATTAACTTACTTATTTTGTTTAGAATTTTCTTTCTCTTCTTTATAGCAAAGCAGTTGCACACTATTCAGAAGATCTAAAAGACCACTGCTCTACCCTCATCTACTAAGACAGTCATTTCCTCATAGAACGTTATCAATTTGGTCAAACACGACTTCCCATCAGGGCCCACGGACTTATGTACGGCCAGTTTTCTTAAGTACTCCTTGACGTGATGCTTTTCCAGCATGGGTACACCTTCCTTGCTTCAGCTGTTCCCCTGTCTTTGGGGCCTGAGATTCCTGAAGGCTGGTCTTGCCAGTAAAGACTAAGAAGATGGAATTTAGTTTCTTAGTCTTTTCCATGTCCCATGTCACCAGGTCCCCTGCCTCATTCAGCAGCAGGCATGCATTTTCCCTAGTCTTCCTTTTGTCAGCTATGTACAGCTAGAAGTCCTTCTTGTTGTCTTTTAACACCCCTGGCCAGATTCAATTCCATTTGGACTTTGTCCCTCCTAACAGCATCTCTGTAGACTCAAACGGTGCTTCTATATTCCTCCCAGATCACCTGTACCTGCTTCCAGCTTCTGTATGCTTCCTTTTTGTTTCTGAGTTTTCCCAGGAGGCCGTTGCTCATCCATGCAGTGCTCCTGGTATTTTTGCTTGTAGGGATGGATCGACAACAACAAAACATAAACCTGTTTATTTTATTTAATCTGTTTAATTTATTTAAGTATTTATCAAATGGTTTTCTCCACAGTGTAACCCATAGGAGACAAATTCATGAACCTGTGCATACAAAGAGTGCATTTAATGATATTTAAATAAAACTTGTAGGAAATCAACATCGGCAGAAGGTAGACTCTACACTGATAGTACTGATATTGTTTTATTCTAAAGTCACTGCCAGAGAAAAACCAACATAGCTGCTAAACAGATTAGAAAAATATAATGAATCTGTGAAATGGTGTCAAAGCGTTGCCTCTTCCATTTTCCAAAAGCCTTTACTATGGTATTTCTGTGAGTCACTTCCAAGAATTGTTGAAACAGGTCTCTCAAAGGACAGGTGAGCTTCAACATGTTAATCTTCAACAACTGCTGTACCATCCTTCTACTCAAACAGCTAAGAGGTTTCAGAGAGTGCATACAGGATAAAACTTTTGCTTTTTATTAGCAATTCACCTTTGCTCAAGTGCCCAACTTACTGCTTTTCAGACTGCAGGTAGTTAGTTCAATTCCCAATAAAGTAAGGCTTTATGTACATTCCAGTAGTACTTAAACTAAAGCAACTGATTTAATGCTGCTGTCTGGATCATTAGTGTGCTAGCAGGTGACTCCCAAATCACTAGTTTAAGAACTGCTACTCAGTTGTTAAGGAATTTTTCAAAGTGCTGCACCAGCACTCAGCGAACTTCAAAACATAAAGAACTTGTTCTGTACCCAGCTAGTTACTGACACTTCTCAAGTACTGTGTCGTTTTACAGGCATTTCGCAAAAGTGCAAGAACTGCACAGTGTGAGGAAGAAGTAAAACATCAAACCTTCAGTACTCGTTAAGCACAGTAATCGCAATGATTGCGGTTACCTGGATTGTTCTGTTGTGAGTCAATTATGCGACCGCTCCTTGGGAATAGGCAATATAACAGTAATGAATTAGCACCTCAGCCAGACTGCAAAGTCCATTTTGTGAAGACAAAATACACATACAAGAGGGGCACAGAATACAGCCAGTGACTGTCTTGTCGCAGAGAGCATTTTATTCCATTTTAAATTTCCTTTCTTGGCACCAGTGTGAGATCACATGACAAATATCAACAAACTGTTCTCTTTGTGAACACATCCACACAAGCTTTGTACCATGCACTCCCACACTTCACAGACAGCATCTTGATAATTTTGAACGAAACTGTTGTGCTCTTATCGTAAGAATAGAACTTAGTTTACTCATTTAGGTAGGTAATATGGGTTGAGCAGCCAATTTTACTAAAAATCTTAAATAAACTAAAAAGTATAAAAACTTGGGAAAAGCATGGCAAAAAGAGTCCCCATCACCCCGTGTTGCACTGGACAGACTCTCTCCCCCATTTTAAAAAGTGATGGCTTGAAGCAGGTATCTAAATTAGTGTTTCGGTTAGTTAAATAATGCACACATTCTCTTGCTAGTTCCAGATTTATCTGCCATTGCTGACATCCAAAATTCCACTTTTGCATAGCCTCCGCAAAATCTTTGTGCACCCTGGAAGTTGGTTCTGTCTTCTCTGAAACAAGAGCACACAACTTGCACTCATAATAATTCCAAACAATTCTGCAGGGATGATGACTGTAGAGAGAGAACATATTTGGTTTTCCCTTTCAATTAGCAGGTCTGAGTTGTCATAAGAGACTTCTGCTTAGGATAGCTCCTGTCTTTCTCCTCCTGTGCCCCTGGCATATCACTATCTGATAGGAGCAGAAATTAGGTTAGGTATTAAGTACAGATTTCTTGTTCAAGTACTTCTTCATTTTCCATGGAAGAATATAGAAATTATAGGCCGAGAGGCTGCTACTGTTTTACTCTTTCATTTTTCAGTTACTGTTTTACTCTTGCATTTTTCATAATGGAGTAAGAAATTATTGGGGAAGAACACAGCAATATGGTGTAGTTTTCAACCGTAGGGGAAAGGGTACGCTTTTCATCTTAAGGACTGAAAAAGTAGAAAACAACATACGAAAAACAGTAAAAAATTAGAAATTCCCCTCTCCCTCCAAGAATCTGAAAGGCAACAAAAGGTAAAATTGCAAGTATGTAGAAAATGTAAACAACGTATGAAATCTCAGTAAAATACTGTGCATGTGTTAAAAAAGTAAGATAACACTCTAGATTCATTCTGCTTTCACTAAGGATGTAGATCTCCCTTGTTACACTACATTACCTCCTGTTTGTGTGTTAACTCTGCCCTTCACATACTCAGCTTCATAAAGACTTATTACAGTCAGTGGCAGGTGAGTTGTTTCAAAGTTCTCATCGGTACTGAAGGGATAGAAATGTTCTGTACAAATCTTAATTAAAAATAATTTAGCATTGATCTATCAGGTTCTTTTAATAAATCATTTCCTTGTCATTGCAGCTCCTGCATTTTGTAGTGAATTTATCTTATTAAGGCACTTTTTTTTTATATAAACATATTAAGCATCTGAATTTACTCATAACATTATTAGCATTAGCACATTCAAAGGGTTTTGAAAATAGAACCTGATAAGGGTTATGTTTGCACACACACTTTCAGTCTCCATGAAGTTATTTAAACAGATTGCGGGTGGATTGATCTGCCATAATTTAGACCCTTAAAATGTCTTCATCAGCTAGTCATTTAGACTGTCTTTAAGGGTCGGTGGAGGGAAACAGACATTTGTGCAATTCATCCCGATCTGGACATCTGTAACAGGTCAGACAAGTTGCTTATTTTTTTCCATCAAATAAAAAGCTATGACCAGCCTCACCAGTAAAAATGATTTTTAGGTAAATATTGTGGTCCTCATGCTAGACTTTGGAGACCTTTTTAGCATGTGAAGCTTAAGTTCCAGCTCTGCCTCCCAGGAACTTCAGAGCAATGTTTCACGTACAGTTCTGGCCCTCTGTATTGCCTCACAACAGCTTAAGGTTACAGAACTGAATGTCTGAGACATATTCTCTCACATGTGCTTTACTGCAGCTGAAGTCAGTCTTGGAAAGTAAACCACATGTGAACAAATTAGTACACCAATATCATCTACCTTGTCCTGCCTCTGAATGACACAAATTCCTAAAGGTTTTCAAACGTGCTGATCTACCCCTGTAACCCATCTCTCTCTAGCTTTATGTTCCATTATCTACTTTTTTGTGCTCTTCGAAGTATATTTTAAACAATGTTAAACATATCTCATTCTAAAAATCTTGCATGCATCCTAGAAAGCCTTTCAGGAGAAAAAGTAGGCCATCAGTCTGTTATTTTTAGATGGGCGTACAAATCTGCTAAGACAAACCAATTCCACAGGCCTGTTTTCTTCAAAAATTACTTGGCGTGCCTAACAAAAGCACAGTAGGCTTTTTGATACCTGTATATTACCAGTTATCACTAAAAGCACAGTATGAGCAAGTTGTTCCAGCAAGTTCTTCCACAAACAGAGAAAAATATCTAAATTATTCTTCCTACAGATTTGTGTTTGTTCCTATTTTTATGAGAATGACATCAGCTCCCCAACATCCCTATCACACCTCTACTACACAAAAGACTGCACATGCTGTGCTACAGCTATTTGCGCACTGAAATGATAGAACAAATATGATGACTGGCTGATTAGTTGCTACAAACAGCATGTGTGATGCTCAAGTCCTGTCCTGCCTGTCCTCCCCTCAAGGGAACACTAATGCTGCTCTCCCATTCAACTCATTAACCAGTTCTGACATAAATAATGTACAAACATAATGACCTTTGAGTCTTCTTCCTTGCTTTCGCATTCAATAGAAACTGGTAAACCAATTCAGAAGTCAGGAAGGAGGGACTGGCAGATAGAAGCAGGCAGCCTCATTAAATCACGTTTAAAAAGGAAAACAGGCCAAGAGCAACCTAAACATGTGATGAACATAGAGATGAAGAATTTATTTTATGTAGAAGTAGTGAAAACGTAATCATAAAATCAACCGTAGGACAATACGCACTGATGGACTATAACAGCTATGCAGATCCTATGCTGCAGCCCTGCCAAGGCAGTGTTGATTGACTGGGCTCAGTACAGCACTGTGCATGAGAGCTAGGTACAAAATTGTTCATCGCACTACGCTTGCCATATGTGTAGGCATTTTGCTTAAATAAGCTATAGGAGGTGTCAGCACAATTTTAGCACACTTGAAAACAGAATGTAAACTCGAAGCCTGTGATTGCACCCATATGACCATATGGTCATAACTGTGGAACATATCAGGAGTAAATGTAATAGGTAGTCCAAAATTTTCCAGAACTCTAGGATTAGCTTGAAAAATAAACTAAATCATCTATCACTTGAATTTTAATCAGTTCACATTATTTTTATGAAATACCACAGGCATAATACAATAAACCAATTCAATGTCCTAAGTAACAGAACAAAATCTAGGGAACAAGTACAGCTCTGAGTGTCTCTGAAAGAAAATACAGTAAACCTCAAAGCTTTAAAAAAAAAAAATCTACTTTTCTGATTTGGAACTCATTGCAATTATTCCTGTTGTTTCTTAAGTTATCCGTTTAAAATTTATTTTTCCCCATCACTATCTGTAGCAGAATTTTATGCCTTCATAAGGAAATTAGTTATTTCAAATAATGGAATATTAATGTTGTGGAATGGCATTGTAATATTATACTTTAAAATACAAAGTGAGAAATATATATTCATTAGAAACTGAAAAGGAAAGAAAGAATGGTTCTTTCACTTGAATATTTTCCAAACGATTGTCTTTATTTAACCAATATCAAGTGCACAGTCTTAAGAGACTGTAGCTTTGCCTGGTCTGTATTCTTCAAGAATAAATATATCACTTTTTAACTGATTTTCTTCTCTAGCAGTGTGGAGCAAGATGGACGAAATAAGAAAATAGAGCTGGAAAGATACATTATTCATTAAAAATTATCAAAGAATAAAAATATGTTAATATTATGCAATAGTATGGTAATTTGTCTGGGAGAAGTTCATTATCTTCACAACCTAACTTAGAACAATGAAAGTGAAACTAAAGGGCTGACTGAGCTGAAGTTTTGACTGAATTAAAATACAAATCTAGCAGGAAAAACCTTCATTAATGAGAAGCACGTGGGAATGGAACATGTATAAATGCAAAAATGATTCTTCAATACATATTAGAAAACTAAAAAAAATAACCCCAACACCTTTCCCTTCTCTTTTTAAATAAAAATATTACTTTTAAGATCAACATAAATATTTTAGTTTACAGTAGTGAAATAAATGCTACTTTATTCTCATCTTCATTTGTGGACTGTCTACAAAGAACATCCCAGTCAATTGTTTAAAAAATTGCACACAATTATCAAGTCTACTTTGTTAAGAGTTTATCTTATTAAAAACAGATAATGAAAACCACTTTTCATAACCACTGAATAAACACCTTATTTCGGAAACCACTAAGACCTATTAGAATTCATTTCTATGTGATGACAGCACTCCTACCCTGGAAAAATCAGGCAGCTCTGCATTTTCCCATTCCTGCTCACTTCTTGTAAAAACAAATTTGCTCTCTAAACCCTTTCCAACTTCTTCTCATTAGACCGAAGATGAAACACTGGCTTATATTCTTCTTTCAGTTCACAGCTCTTCCAAAAGACCCTCAGAGCTTTTTCCCTCCCTTGACTGATTAGTAATTTAACTGAAAACAAAGAAAACATCCTAGGTAGTATTCTGATGCCATCATAAATAATTACAGTTTGCCAAACAATCTTGATTTGCTTGACTTTATCAGTCAAGCGAATTTTCTCTTCCGGTTCCAAACACACCAATACCAACTTATGAAGTGTCAATATTGCAGCATTCCTCACCCTACAACTATCTTAAGCTGCTTCTCAGTCAGTCAAGGTTAATAATTGTCTTTTCTGTTGAAAGGAGTATTTCCTATGTCATTATCTCACAAGCTTAAAATAAGTAAACATATAACTCATAAAAAATAATATTCATTGACATTTGGGCCTGATATTAGATTCTTCAGGTAGCTATACTCAAACAAATGCACAACAGAGAGAAGTTAGATGGAAAGTAGATGCTTTTGGCAGTAGTCTTAACTCAAGAAGTACCCAGCAAGCAATCTTATTTTTATGCACCACCATTAAGAATGGAGAGGCAAACTTAGTAGTGTTGCAAAAAAAAAAAAAAAAAAAAATCCAACTATTACGAATGACTGAAGTTTAAAAAAAAACAAAAACTACACAAAACCAAACCAAATAAATCACCAAACGCAAGTCCCCAAAAAAACACCTACACTTGTATCTTGAAACCAATCCAGAAAATTTAGAGTAGCTTTTTCCTATGAGACAAACTATGATAAGGATAATGAATGCAATTAAACCATCTTATTATCCGCCCAAGTACTCCATTTTCTGAGATATGATGCACAGTTGTGCATATTCAAGGATAGTCTGAACTTCAAATCTGTGGCTCAGTAACAGCGCACAAGGTGTGAAAAGTATATCCTTAATTACGCCACAAATGATACACAGCTGGGAAAAAATTATCAACAGCTGCAACTAAACTGGTATAGAACATGATTTTACTTTATCTTCCAGATGAATCATGCTTACAATCTAACCAGCTGCAACTGTTAGACTCTTTATTTCGTACTAAACACAACTGAAATCTGAGTTTCTAAAGTTTTTAGCAAAGAGTGTGTGTTCCTATATGCTTGGCTGACATTTACGGGCATAAAATATATATAATAATTAACTACGTGAATGAAGCTAGGGTATTAACCCCAATAGCTTGTGTTCTACATTCTGAAGTCCCATGAAGGAAAAATTAATGCCTGCAATTTTGGAAGGACTGGAACTCAAGTAACACCATGGCCTTTGAAAAAGAAACCAAATACATTCTCAGTAATAGCTCTGATTCATCTGATTATGTGTAAGGCTGAGTCAGAGCAGAACTGATGGATTACTTTCCCTGGATCATTACTTAGTAGAAAAGTAGTCTGCTGGGCAAGATTTTTTCTTAGAAATATTCTTCACTAGAAAACATCATTTAAAAGAACCCAGCAAACTTGTAAAAATATTTTAATGAACTGTCGTTACTTTTTCTGTGCAGCAGCAAACTCCTCCTTTCTCCCCAACAGCGCTAATCTGGAATATTATTCAGATAACAACAAAAATTGCCACGCATTTGTTGCTGCTGCTTTGAATAGTTCCGATCACTTAAATTTTGTGACCTCTCACTGAAGAACATTTGTTGAAAATCAGTAATTAACACTTATTTTAACATTTTATTACAAATTTTGAGACAAAGTGAAAGAAACATAAAGCCAAGTTTTGATAAGTATGTCTATTCTCAATTTCCAGTTGACAGGTTTTATTGGCAGTTCTCAGCTCTTCAGCTGCTTAACTACAGACAGAATTAGTTTCTATACACAGCTGAGTATTATTACTCCAAAGCCCCTTAGAAACAAGATTCAGATATGTAAAAGTTCTTCATACAGCTTTGTGTGAAAAATACTGGCTATTGAACAATTAAATTAATTGCTATTTTTAGCTTTGATAAACTTCTTTATCCTTTTAGGAAAAAAAACACTAACATGTAGCATACTAAAAAATAAAGGATCACATGCAGCATACTGAAATTCTTAATACCTAAGATGGATTTATTCTTTAAAATGTAACCTCAAACCAATTTTTGGAACTAGTAATTCCATTTTTTAACAGCTATTGCAATTCTCTATTTGAAGCTTTCTTTCATATGTCCTCTACTTACCTAAGAGGATGCTTACCCTTCCAGCCAAAATCTCAAGGTTTGAAGAAAGAACATGTGCTTGACACTACTACGTGGTCCCAATTTTATCAAGCGTTGTGCAGCACAGGCTTCTAGATTAACTAGTGTTCCTCCACTTACATTTTCATCTGCCTAATTACAAAAAGCAACCAAGTATTAACAAAGAAGAGATGCCAATTTTTAACGTTCCTGACTGTGTTCATAGAACAGAGTGACATGGATTTATAAAGTTCCTGATTTATTTTCGCAAAGGAAATGCCACTACTGACAGAGAAGGAAAGGTCCTTATTTTATTCAAAGAATCCCCAACTACGAAACTGAAACAAAAGATACCTAACACAGACGGGACCAAGGCTTCGAATAAGGTTACCATGCAGTCATGTAAAAAACAAAAAATATTGTTTTGCATGACTCTCCTTAACCAAATATACTGTTTTACAGTTCACATACAGTCAACTCAAATAGTCTGGGAATTCCTGAGAAAAGAGCAGAACTAAGGAAAATAGAACTTAAAGCTTTCCACTTTCTCCTACATGCAGCCAACAAGAGTTTCAGAAGTAATTATTCAGACACTACTGAATACTTAAGTGTGTGTATAAAGCAGCTAAGTGCTCTGACTGTGGAAAGTAAAGAATACATTTTGTTGAAATGATTTATCTTATCTCAAGCCAGCATATATTATTTTGATACACTACAAAATGTCTCTTGAGATCTACAAACAATCTTCTGAGATCCACTTATGCAAAGATGTTGGCTTTGATGGCATCACACCATTATATATGAACAGAGAATTAATTTAGTAATTACTTTACTTGTTCTGATATATAATCTGAAATTCTGCAGAAATTAGATGGGTACACAAAAGCAGAGAGATCAACTCAGACCACCAAGCAGAAATTCAGCTACACCAATGAAGGTCATTAATCACTTTCTTCTTCTGATATGAATTGGCCAAAAAAATAGTGAGTATCTAGAGGTGTTTTAAGCTGCATTTTAGTAATGACTTGGAACAGAAATATAAATGTGCCATCTGTACTGTGTACAAAGTCTTGGGTGTGTCCTTAGAGTACTCGAAATGGTCTTCCATTTGCAATTTCCTTCCACTGTGCTCACTGTCAGTTTTTATTTTATCCACAGTTCTTATTAGAGATTTTACCTTAAAGAAAGGAGCTATCCTAGCAAAGAAAGAAAAAAGAATCATTATCTTCACACAAAAAAATAGTGATCTTTCACCAGTTTTTTCTAGAATAATTTGTACAGTGTTGGTCAACTTGCTCAATAAAGATGCATTTGAAGTAAAGTAGGAGCCCAGAAAAGCTATTAATATATTAATGGAATTGCAGGGACATTTCATGCAAGAAAATTGAAGGAGCTTAACAAAATCAAGGCCAAGAGGAAAACAATTGCTCTCTAGAAATTCATCAAGTGCTACAGATTTGGGACAGAAGAAAATTATTTGAAGTAAAAGACAATAAAGATCATTAAAGGTAGTTTTAAAAATAGATTAGAAAACTCCCTATCTCTCACAAACAGAATCTCCTTGAGTTACGCATGGACAGTTTCTGGCCAGAAGCCTCAGTCTTCAAACAATGCCAGGCATCCTACCATAGCAGAAAACTTCAAGCAATGCACTGGCTAGAGAAACTGGTTGAAACCTACAAACAACATGTTAGTGTTCTTGACTGAACGGAGATGTTCTTAGATGTACCCAAAGCCACATCTAATTCAGACATGAACACTGACTTCACACAGATTTGGCCAAGTGTTTAACTGAGCCTGTTCCCAACTGCTGCCCTGCCCCGCAGGACCCGAAGCGCCCTGGGGCAACCATGACAGCTGGAGTCTGCCCAGTGTGCTTCGGGCAAGGGCGCTGGCCCTGGGGCTGACTACAAAAGCCAGGGACATGGATCCACAGAAAGGATGAGAGAAAGGCATGCGTCACAACCAGCTTCCAAAAGGGCCGAAAGAACAGTCCATGAAATCTACGGGCTGATGAACCCCACTTTGGTCCCTGGGAAAAAAAACAAAGCAAGTCCTGTTGGTCTGCATCCTGTCTTCAGCCCTCCACACCGAGGCTTGGGAGTCCAAATGGCAAGGGAAGGATGTGGAGAACATCAGAAAAAGGGGTAGATCCTTGGAAATTTTATATTTATCTCATTTTAACTGAATATACTGAACTGAACTACAAATGTTAGCATATTGTAGCTGGATTAATAATAATTTGCTTATTAGACTAAAAATCAGACTGTCGCTCAACAAGATTTTGTCTTTCACAAATTGACGGGAATTCAAGCAAGCTAATCTGTAACTGATGCAACAAATTAGAAAAAAAATTATACATATCATTTTCACTTCGCACTCCACTGTCTTCTTTCAGAGATAAAAAAATAATTAAAGTAAGCAATAACATGACAACCCTGAAATGCTTTATCTATATCTGATAAGTCCTCCTTTTGTCTTATGTTGCTTTCCTAAATCAATGCTATTCTAATGAAGACCCTTTCCTTCTGATAAGCTAAGGACGTTTGATTTGTGATAGCTTTAAATAAGCAAATTAATTTAAATACTTTAAAAACATTGATCATTAATAACTGTCTGATCATACAGTCACTCCTACACATTTGTTCCAAAGCTGCTCCAGCTGCTTAGGGAACAAAAATACGCTTACATGGGGATTTGGGGAAAGCTGGGATTTTGTTTCAAAACTGGCAGGAACTCTTGACTTGACCACGGGAAGGATATTGCTTATAAGCTGAATGGTCAATCTTTGAAAACTGGGTAAGGGCATCCAAACACTGCGGAGTTCAGAAATCATCAGGATGTGTGCAGCCAGTACCCGCTGCCTGACAAAAGCAAGAAATTCTGAGTGAGATGACTGAGGCACTCTTGAGGACAGCTGTGGTCGGCTGGAGAAGCTGCCTTTCCCAAGGGTCAGGCCACCTTCGGAAAGGTTTTGGTTCTAGAGTTGCCCTCCCTGTCAATCATTACCAAATACTACAGCTCACATGCTTTGAACACGACTGCTCTTCAGCATTTACAGGAACTTTGTGGAAGTAACACTTCTTGTTGATTATTAGAATGTTATTTTCCTTGTGGAAATTAATCTAAAGGCAGATAGAATTTCAGTCATATTTAAAATTGAAAGGATGATGCGGCCACAGCTCAAATACTGTAAGTATGCACACATATACACCACATACACAGTCAAGTGTCATTTCATCCATTGTTCTTATATACTATAAAGACTAACACCACTGTTCACTGAGGTCAAACTTTTTATCTGGCATCTAGTACATCTTGCTTAGTTTAGCTCACACTTCCACATCAGTACAAAATCTCTTCTGCTTTCAGAAACATTCAGACCACTAGAAAAAAGATAATTCATCTCAGTAAATGCCAGCATTTTTCACTGGGGAACATTCCGACATCTTCACTCTAATTAAAAATAAAAACAAAACAAAAAACAAAATCAAGCCGGTGACGTCTAAAGCAAAAACACTAAATGCACTGCACAAATGAAATTATGAAAATGCTCATGAATATTCCAGACAAATTTCAGTGTCCAGGGAAAAAAGTTCATAAAACTTCACAGCCTGAAGACGTGATTCACTTTTAAAAATAGTTCCTCTTTACTAAAACACAAGTGACTCATTCAATGCTGTAAGGTGAAGAGTATCAATGTGAGAACTGGCCTGTTCAAATTACAGGACGGTACCCCTTTGAGATCTCTGACAAAAGTGGTTGAAGCCAAAGGATGTGTCATGTCACTAGTTAATCCTTCATTAACAGCAATTATTGCCTTAAGGCCTTGCTGGGGATACAGGTTATCCAGTCTCACTCCCCACCTCTGGAGAGAGAAGCCCGGATTTTAAGCAGGTGTTTATCTACGTTCCTCTAAAAATGCATTTAGAGTTAAACAGGGAAATATTTAAGCAACGGAAAATCCTCATGCCAAGCCAACACTGTCCTTTGAGATTGCAAGCCAGCATTACAAGTTATCTTCTTCAAATAGAATTTGGAATGGTCGTGCACTATAGAAACAGGGGTGTAATGAAGCGCCTGCAACCTGTTCTTTGTGATAGACCAACACTGCAATCCCTTGAAACCATAACATGTTAAGGGATATTCTTTGCATGTCTTTAACTCAGAAAATCAGAGTTTTTCATTGCAGAATGAAAATTGCTGGTTTCCTATGATGGATTAAAAAAAAGAAAAAAGGAATGTGAAAACCATCTAACATTCTACTTGTACAGTCTACTGAATGAGACTCCAAACACCTTCAAAACTGGTGCCTCATAATCTGCATATTTATTTTTTCCTTTGAGATTGGCCTTTCATTAGACACTTCAATAAATTTGCAATTAAAGGAGTGTACCAGTGCCCCTGCGAAACTGTGACTCTTTCACATCTGTTGAACTGGACAGGTTTTTTTAATTATATGCACGTGTTAGCAGGATATTTGAAAGCAGTTTTGGGCTGCAGTTTTGATTTTTTTAAATGGCATATGATTTCTTTCCTTTATGGAGATACTTCTTTCCTTCCTGAGTTATTCCTTTAATGGCTTTAAATACTTGGGTTCTAAAGTTTTAATTTTTCCTCTGCCTTTTTTAGTTTGTGATTGCTACGGACAAAGCTAAAGTAAGCATGCTCAAATCCACACAAATTGTCTTTTGTTTCTACATTTGAAGCATATATTACAGAAAGGGTGTTTGTATTATTGGCTGGATCAGAAGGCATTTTATCTTGCCTATTCAATGCGTAAATATTTTTATTACAATTATAATTGAAGACATTCTCAATAATTCTTGCAACAATCTGGTTCAGACACAGAAATTCACAATGGAAAACAATAATAAATTTATTAATAAAAATATGATGTTGTAAGGTTTGCACTGAATTATCCACAGATACATTTAAAATAAGTACTTTACTACCTCTATGTTTGCATTCCATTTTGGTACAAAACAGTTACTTCTACAATTAAATGCAGCTTTTAGAAAATAAAGCGCATACTTTATTTATTTAGAGATGTTATTTTCAGTATAATTCATGAAAACTTTTGCAATAGTTGTTAACTTTAGCATGCTGTAACAATTTTAGTTTTAACTCCTTGCTCGGAAATTTCAGGAAAATGTCTGAATGTATTAATGGAGGAGTTAGAAAGGAAAGCTTGCAGTTTTGCGAGTTCCTCTTTAAAATATCCTATCCTGCCTGAAATGTCATCAGTAATAGGACACTTCTACGACTAACAGTATTCTCATTATTCTTCATTTACAGTTCCATTGAAATAGTCATCTTCATTTTTTCCTGTAATGGAAACAATAGTGCTTATCACATTTTCTCTGCTCCAGTGAATAGCCCTTCTCTGATATGAGTCAGTTCAGAAGAAAGATCTTTTCTTTCATGGCTTGACTTTAGGATAATTTAGTATTAGGATTATTATTTTTATGGAAGAATGTTCAATCAACAACCTCTTTTCACACTGATATATAACTGCAGGAGATAAAAAGTAAAAGAAAGGAAGAAAAATCAAACTTAATTGATGAAAATAGCGTCCACAGAATTGGTGTTCCAGCCATTCAAAGGCACATGTATGATGTTTCAATAAAACAGAAGGTGAAAGACAGCTCATTTGTGCTGCATTATTTGGAAGAAGCTCCTTTTTCCTACATGCTGACTTATGTTCAACAAGAATTCCAATCCAGTATGTACAACCAGTACATATTACATGAAATCAGAACTCCTATTTACATTTCACTGATCTTAAACTTTCTTTTGAACCTGCACCAAGATGGTTTCCATCCTAAATTGAAAGGAAGCCAAAGAACTTGAAGAGAGGTGGACAAAATATTTTGATTTTGCTATTTATCAACCATTATTCTATGACTGCAATTATCTGCTGTATTTGATGGAATCTTTCAAATACATTTTGAAAGTTATTTGAAATTGAATATTAATTTAAAAAGATCTTGTCTTGACTGGGAAAACCCTGAAAACATACTGTGGTAAAATCATTCCTCTATCTTTATTTGAACCACTTACTCATCTAAGTGGCTTTCCATTTGAAAATACAATAATCTGTCCTCAAAGCAATAAAATCAGGAATTATTGCAATACCTTTCTGGTTTTGTCGCAATCTTTAACTAGAATCACAATCTAACTAGAATAAAAATTATGAAGATACATTCCAGGAACACAAAACCCGGCCTTGATCTGTGAAATACTCAGAGAGGAGTGGATTAATTCAGGCATGAGCCAGAGGTCCTAAACATTCTTTTGATAAATTACTCCCTTTACTGACTAGAGAAATTTTATGCTTTCTTTGTCTGTGTCTAGACAATTTACAAGAAGATCTCAAAACTCTTTTTTATTAATCTATTATGGTTTATTGTTAAAGAAAGCTGTTTGGGAGAAACTCCACAAATTATAACAGAAAGGCTGGGTACTAAAGCTGATATAATTTTATACACTTTGCTTGAAATTCACAGGAGGATATTGTTACACACACACACTCTGATCTTTTATGAAAACATTCTTTGTGCCAAGCCCAGATACCACACCGGACAGGCTGAACTGCACTTCTGCTGGTAACACTGATAGCAGACTTTTCAAGAATTCAGGTGAGTACCCTACTACCAGTGAAACTCCCTATGAAACAAAGCTAACCACATCATCAGCAGAGCGAATTTAACCTAAAATGCCTGTGCCAGACCCTTAGGAATGTGTCCACATATACTGGATTTATTTACTCCCTGCAATAGCAAGTATACAGCATAAAAGAGGAAAACAACTATTCATAGCTGAGGCAATGCAACTGTACAAGTTCACAGCTACGAGATAATGAAAAAAACCCTTTTGTTTTTTCTCTTCAAAGTAAAAACATGTATGAAAGAAAACAGATGGGTTCACTTTATCTGGATTACTTGCTTCACTCTTTGCCATAGCTAATCTTGAGATGCAAGACCTCCTTTCTAGCAGATTTATTTTCATTCAGCAACACCTTTCCAAGACATGTTGTAGGAGATGGGAGTTCTGCAAAGCTCTACAGATCTTCCTCCCTTGTTTTATACTTATGAAATATTAATTCCTTAGAAATGTTTATCTAAAAGTATATATAAACTTTGTAAGGTACTCATACAACACGTATTTACGTCAAGAACTAGAAATTGCATTTTATGAGAATCTGAGGTCCGAACTACTATGCTTGTTATAAAGCTATCCCCTTACCTTTTTAAAGATTTTTCAACTTCAGAACATTATCTATTTATGCCTCTATTTTATTAAGTATTAGATTATCCTAAATAATTGTGCTGTTGTAACACATATGCTAAAGCACATATATCAAACCCTGGAATTTATAAAATGGATTTGACCATCTCACAAGAAGAGATCAGATTGGGTTTATCCTAGTTTTATGAAGCAGCAACTGAAATCACTGAAACAATGAAGTTACTTCAGCAGACACAGATTAAATTTGAGATTGCTAATAAGTTTCATTGCCACAACATGATTTGGAGACCAAAAAGTACAAATGGGTGCAAATTCATGAGGGCAACATTGTCAGTGACTGCTATGTGACAGACATTTTTCATAGAAATCCAACAATGAATAAAGTACAGAAATTGTGACAATGTCTGAGGAAGATCCCTTTGTCCATGCTCTTTTTTTACTTTCTTCCATAATCCTTAGCTACTTGTCACTGCTGGAGATAAAGCAGTTGCCTATACATAACGCTAGTTTGACAGTGGCTGGCAGGTCTTCTGTTGTAAACCTTCTTCTGTGGTCATGCCATGTGCTTTCTTACAGATGTTATTCAGCAAAATCTTTGGTCTGTTCATACTGAAAAAACCTGCCACTGCAGGAATACATTTTAATTTGAGTTTCAAAGGGTATTTCGATGCCAAAGGAAGAGAGACAGCCCAGCGCCATTTTAACCCAACAAACAGGAGTCCAGCAGAGGGACACTTACATGTATGTAAACCAGCTTAGGTCTTCCCCAGGTTGCATGCTTCTACTGCTACAGAGATCTCTGAGGAAAACCCATTACACGAGACAGACATACCAACAGTATATTTCAACTTTAAACAAACCTAAGAGACATAGGAATTACTCTTAGATAGGTCTATATGTAACTAAATAATAAAGTGTTTTTAAAGGAAAAAAATATAGCTTTTGATTGTTAAATTAAAAAATGCTGTTTTCATCAGTGCAAAGTTAAAATCCATCACAAACAATTGTTTTATCTAAGAATAAACAAATATATATTAGCTAAGAATATAGTCATTGATTTTCAATTTGCAATGTTTACATTGGTTTCAGGGTCTAACTTCTCTGTCCCATCCCCTTCCCCTTTTCTGGAGCAGAAAGAGGAGAGGTCATACACTGACAAATATAAGGAGAAAAAAAAAAAATCACAACTTTAGTTGGACAAAAATAATCCTACATTTTTCAAACGAAAAGCTGTGCTTTCTTAAAAAAATCCTTTTCTCTTATGAGAAAACAGTTACTTTCAACTTGTTTCAGCAGAACTACCCCCTTCAGACACCTAGAGCCCTATGACCTAACCACTGACACTGTAATTATGTATTACCACCCTCTGTGACAGAATAAACAAGTTTAATAACCTAAGTAATTGATTATTCAGATAAAATTTAAATTCATTCTCTCAGTTAATTCCATTTTACTGCTTCAGTGTTGCAGCAGTTAAACACAGGTAATGGCTCGACTGGAATTTTTACACTGGAAAATGAATAGAAAATAAATTCACCCATTAAGCTGACCTTCCTTATGAGAGGTTTCCCCTCTCAGTTGTGACGACTATAGGTATGTTTGTACTTTTTTAACTTCTGAAGTATGGACAACATGATCTGAAGACCTTTTCCTCCTGTACATTTTTATCATTAAGCAAGAAAGAACCATGCTTAACCAAGGAAATCAAGTAGCATATGGAGCCACTTGCACTTCTGTACAGATCATTCACACCACAGGAGCTTTAAGGGGGAGAGAAGTTTTCCTCCAAGCTGCCAAGGTCTCATCCTACAGCAAAGAAGGAAGTCAGCTCCATCTAGCACAGCAGAGATGTTGCAGAGAGGGACATGTTCACAAGGAATTGGGCTATGATTCAGTCAAGGGATATTTTTTTATTCTGAAAAATACTTTTCAATGCTTTTCAAGAATGTTAAAAAGTTAGTCATAATGTATGCATAGCTCTGTAAAAACAGAATTACCAGTCCATAAAAATTGTCAGCCTCAGATGCTCTGTGATTGGTAAGTGTCCTCATTATTAAAGTAGCCGATGTTTCCAGAAGAAATCCACAAACGTTGCAAGCAACACAGAACAGTTAATCTCATTACTGAAAAACTCAACCTATATACTTTACAAGAGACATTCAGTGACGCTTCTAAAATGTCCCATCACAGACAGAAAGTATCAATGTTATTTGCAGTTGCCAGACTATATCGTCAGAGCTGTCAACAGTTAAAATCAAATTAGATTTGACAATCAGGATTTCAGCTGCAAACTGATCTTGGTAGCTAATGTAATTAACAGTCTGAAACACAGAGAACAAAGTATTAGCACCATGAACATATTGTTTGCTCAGATGAATCATTTTCACACTGCTGTTTAATTGATGTGACTTTTGTTTCTGATACACTACAAATACCATGTCATGTTACTGATAGATTAAATGCAGGGAAAAAATGGCTAAATTACTGTCATCTTTTTTTAAGGACAAAAGTTTAATTAACAACTAAAAAAACCTCCCTGCTCAATAATATGAAAACCAATACACCAGTGCTGAGCATCTAGATCTAAAAGTATAGAACCACATAATCACAGAATCATTAAGGTTGGAAACTTGTCACACTGCTGGCTCATGTTCAGCCATCTATCGACCAACACTCCAAGGTCCTTTTCCTCTGGGCAGCTGTCCAGCCACTCCTCCCCAAGCCTGTAGCATTACATGGGGTTGTTGTGACCCAAGTGCAGAACCCAGCATTTGGCCTTTTGTTGAACCTCATACGATTAACCTCAGCCCATCGACCCAGTCTGTCCAGATCCCTCTGC
>Ga0181612_145039_pt1 | contig 25465 bp, 23 predicted proteins | sample HoacroProtozoa21_FD_119630 | JGI IMG/M metagenome (GOLD analysis project Ga0181612, IMG submission 119630) | Hoatzin crop microbial communities from Cojedes, Venezuel. Combined Assembly of Gp0051906, Gp0051904, Gp0051908
GGTCCAGACCGCCAAGGCCATGATCGCCGACTATGACACGGACGACGACGGCCTCTACCGCATCGAACGGACCCACACCGTCCGCTGCATGGACCCCTGCTGGTACGGCTACAACGGCATCAGCGAATTCTCCTCCATGGCGTATGAAATGACGTCCAACCTGCAGTACAACCTGGGCATGACCAGCAACTACATCAACAGCTACATGTACAACCTGCAGACGCCGCTCTACAACGCCATGTTCTCGCTCAAGTACATCATCAACAACGACCCGTCCATCCCCATGAACGAGGACTATTTTGAGGAAATCGGCACCGCGGATATCCTCACGGTTTATAAGAACAAATACTGGCTGCCCGTCGGCTTTGCCGCGGACACCGATATCACCAAGTGGAACTACTATTCCAGCAATCCCTTCAAGGCGCAGGCCGACTTCTTCACCCGTGCCTCCGGAGTGGACGACCTCTACACCAATATCCCGGTGGACTCCTTCACCTACAACAACATGGAGCCCTTCACCGAAGAAATCGACTCTGGCAGCTACACCTTCTCCAAAATCAACAGCGAATACGAGGCCTCCTTCGACGCCACCTTCACCGTTCCGGAGGACCTCAATGTCTACGTGTACGTCCGCAGCGCGGACCTGACCTCCCTGCACTTCTACACGGCGGACACCTCCATTGACCGCACGCAGAGCATCGTGGACAACTCCGAATTCGTCTATTCCCTGGGCAAGGTCGAAGCCGGCACCGTTATCAACATGAACGCCAACGCCGAAAACGAATCCGGCAACGTGGAGATCTACATTGTCGGCATCAACAATGACAACTTTGAGAAGGCCTATACCATCCTCGACAAGGGCGGCATGGACGTCGTCAAGGAAAGTGAAACGCACCTGGAAGGCACCGTCACGATCGGCAAAGGCGAAATGCTCTACACCAGCATCAACTACGACCCCGGCTGGACCGTCACCGTGGACGGGAAGGAAGTCTCGTCGGACAAGCTGGTCAAGATCGGCGGCGCGCTCCTCGGCGTGAAGATGGATGCCGGCTCGCACAAGGTCACCTTCCGGTACCACGCCCCGGGCCTGCGGCTCGGTGTCATGGTCTCCGCCGCCACCCTGATCCTCGTCCTCCTCTTCGCCGTGGTCCTCCCGAAACTGCGGAAGGCCAACAAAGGGGACGCCGGGGATGACCCGGACAAAAACGAAACAGAAATCGAAGTGAACGTATCCGAATGAACATTCTTCTTCCGGCGCTCAGCCTGGCAGCCGCCTTCGAGGCGGAGCAGACCGGAACGCCATACCCCAACTACCAGGAGATCCTCCAGGTCGAGCAGGACGTCTCCCAGCGCACCATCTGGCTGCGCAAGTTTTACGACACCCTGAACGACCTCGACATGTCCCAGGAGGAGTGGAACCTGTACCGCGCCGCCCTGATTTTTTCCTGGCCCGAGTACATCTTTGAGGATCTGGCCTGGGTCAAGAAGGACGCCCTGACCATGGTCAACGCCTGGCGGCTCCTGCGCGGCCAGCCGGAGGACGACTCCTACACCGTCAACGAACTCCGCTACGCCTGTGAGGAACGCCAGAAATACGACGCCAACGTCCCCATCGGAAACGTCCTGGCCTACTGGCAGGACGCCGCTATCTTCCAGGACGTGGAGGACCTTCCCCTGCTCCGCCTCTTCGTGGAGTTCGGCGAATACGAGACCATGAACATGATGTACCTGATCGGTCTCTATGAGGACGCTGCGGACCCCGAATTCCGTCTGACCATCCTGCAGCAGAACCCCTCCGGGATCGGGGACCCGTACTACGCGGTGGCCGTCAAGGACGACGCCCGGCCGGATCTGATTGCCGAAGCCGTGGAAAACGCGCTCGACTACCTGGACATCGACGTCTGCACCTGGCTCAGCCTCTGCAAATTCTACCCGTACAGTCCCAAGGCCCTGTTCTTCCTGCTGTACAGCCGCACTCAAGGGCTCCACATCCTGTCGGATTACCTGGAGGACCCGAACATCCTGAATGACATTGCGAAGAGCCGCGCGGACTCCAGTGAGGAGTGGCTCTCCAAAAACCGGGACAAACTGAAATAATTGTATTAAAAAATCACGGACCCGTTGGGGGTCCGTGATTTTTGTTGTTACTTATTTTCCGCAAATTTGGGAAGCGTCCGGTACTGTTCGTTGAAGTGGGTTCCGGTCACCTTCAGCAAGCCGGCTTCTTCCGTCACAATGAAGTACCCACAGTTGCCCATGGTGGTGGTCCAGAAGTCGATCATGGGAAGGTCCAGAAGCTTCAGGTACATGGCGTGGATGGCCGCGCCATGGGAGACGATCAGCGTCCGGCCCTCCGGCTTCTGCTGCAGCATGTTCTGAAGGAAGTCCCAGGTGCGGGCAATCAGCTGCTCATAGGGCTCCGCGCCCTCCGGGCTGACGTAGTGCTCCGGGTCCTTGAAGAACTTCAAGGTGTCCTCGTCCAGCGCTTCCACCTTGTGCCCTTCCAGCGGGCCAAAGCCGATCTCCTTGATCCGTTCGTCCACGATCAGGTCCTCCGGCGCAAAGCCGCTGGCCAGTTCTGCCGTCTTCCGGGCACGGGCCAGCGGGCTGCAGATGACACGATCAAAGACGATACCCTGCTCCTGAAAGTGCTGCCGGGCCTCCTGCGCCTGCTGAATGCCGTCTTCCGAAAGTTTCGTATTCATTTGTCCCTGCAGCAGGTGCTGTCGGTTGCTCTCCGTCTGCCCGTGCCGCATGATGTAGAGTTCCATAGTTCCTCTTTAGTCGTAGATCGGGTGACGTTTCACCAGCATGTCAACGCGTTCCAGAATCGATTCTTTCTTGTTTTCGAAGTCCGTAGCCGCATCCCAGATGCATTCGGCAATGGTCGGCATTTCGTCCTCCGTGAAGCCACGGGTCGTGACAGCCGGCGTGCCAATGCGGACGCCGCTGGTGACGAACGGCGAACGCGGGTCGTTCGGAATGGCGTTGCGGTTCAGCGTGATATGCACTTCGTCACAGTCGTGCTGCAGTTGCTTACCGGTGAGGTCCGGAAGGTTAGTCAGGTCCACCAGCATCAGATGGTTGTCCGTGCCGCCGGAGACCAGTTGGAAACCGCAGGCCTGCAGCGCGTCGGCCAGGGCCGCGGCGTTTTTGACCACCTGTTCGGCATAGGCTTTGAATTCCGGCTTCATGGCTTCACCCAGGGCAATGGCCTTAGAAGCGATCACATGTTCCAGCGGACCACCCTGCGTACCCGGGAAGACCGCCTTGTTGAAGTTGTACTTTTCGTTGGTCTCCGCGTCACTGAGGATCATGCCGCCGCGCGGGCCGCGCATGGTCTTATGAGTGGTCGTGGTGACGACGTGAGCATACGGGAACGGAGAAGGATGACAACCGCCGATGACCAGACCGCAGATATGGGCAATGTCCGCCATGAGGACGGCGCCCACTTTGTCCGCAATTTCCCGGAAGCGTTTGAAGTCGATGACCCGCGGATACGCGGAGGCACCGCAGATGATCAGCTTCGGTTTGCACTCCAGGGCAATGCGTTCGACTTCGTCGTAGTCGATCAGGCCCTCATCCGTAACCCCATAGGGAACGATATTGAAGTATTTACCGGAGAAGTTGACGGGCGAGCCATGGGTCAGATGCCCACCGGCATCCAGGCTCATTCCCATGATGGTGTCACCGGGTTCACAGACGGCCATTTCCACGGCCATGTTGGCCTGTGCGCCCGAGTGCGGCTGGACGTTGGCGTAGTCACAGCCAAAGATCTTCTTGGCACGTTCAATGGCGAGCGTTTCGACCTCATCGATGCACTGGCAGCCACCGTAGTAGCGCTTGCCGGAGTACCCTTCGGCGTATTTGTTGGTCAGAATGGTGCCCATGGCCAGGGCCACCGGCTCCGAGACGATATTCTCCGAGGCGATCAGTTCAATGTTGTTTTTCTGGCGGTCGTACTCCGCCATCATATACCGGCCGACCTCCGGGTCCGCCGCGGCCAGCTGTGTCAGAAGTTCGTTCATCATGGGGCATCATTCCTCTCCGTTGTTTCACTTCTTTTATATATAAAAGAGTTTGCCCTATTATACTGGTTCAGCGTAGTAAAGTAAATGGAAAAAGGGACCGAATTCCAAGGAATTCGGTCCCCACTTTTTGTAAAGATTTTTGGGTGCAAAACGCTTATTTGGCCCACTCGAACGTTTCCGGGGCGCAGCCCAGTTCAAAGTGGTATTTGACGATTCCCAGATCGATCTTGGAACAGGCGCCGGAGCCGGCTTTGGCCCGGACCTTGTGGTCCCCGACCAGTTCCAGCTGGAACGACTGCTGGTTACGGGCGGTCGGCGCAAAATGCGCGCCGCGGACGCCAAAGCTGTACCACTCCGGAGACTGCTCTTTGGGAGTGGCGCTGATCTGGTCATACTCCTTGGCAACATGCATATTGCCCTGGGTTTTGCCATATCCGACTGTGATGACAATGAGGAGCTTTTCGCCCTTATCGATCTTCACGGCGGTCTTGACCTTGCGGTATGTGGCGTAAACCCAGCAGGTGTTCAGCCCAAGGGTCTGGGCCAGGAGCACCAGCTGCTCGCCATAATAACCGGCCAGTTCCTGGTACTGGTCTCCTTTCGGGACCACGAGAGCGAAGTAGTTGTTCGCCCCGTGGAAACCGCCGATTTTCCCCAGCAGTCCGCCGAATGCCTTCGGCTCATTCTGGATGAGCTGGAAGTGCATGCCGGTCTTGAAGTTGATGTCGGCAATCTTATCCGTCAGTGCGTCCACCGCGTCCTGGGCCAGAGGTTTGTCCTCGTAGTCCCGGACCGCGTGGCGCAGTTCCATTGCGCGTTTCAGATCCATATGCTCACACCTTGTAAAAAAATCAAATCCGGTCAAATCGTGTCGTGTGGTGCGTCTCCATCTGCCGGTTCGCGTCCCTTCGGGGAAGAGAACACGACTTCGTCCGACACCTTTTCAGCAGCGGCTTCGGCCTTGTCGTCGATATCCGCGACAATGTCCTTCGCCACGGCTTCCGCGTCGTCATCCTCTGCAGCGGCAGCAGCCAGCTCCGGGTCCTCCGGAAGCAGGATCTTCTGGATGATGAAGAAGGCTACAAACTGAACCGCAGCGGCCGGGATGATGACCAGGAGACGGGCCAGGGATTCGGCAACGCCTTTAGCCGAAAGCCAGGCATAGCAGACACCCTGCAGCCAGGTGCTGAAGACGATGACCAGAGTCATCAGGATGAAGTACAGAACGAAGTGCCATTTCGGCGCTTTGGACTTGAAGGTGTACTTTTTATTGAACACGTAGGTGAAGATATTTGCCGCATAGTTCGAGATGAAGAACGGCAGCAGATAACCCCAGGTTACAACGCTGGCACCGGCCGCGGTCTTTACGACGTATTTAATGGCATCTTCGCCTTCCAGGGTTGCCGGGTTGATGATCCAGGACAGGAAGCCGGGCAGAGCGGTCTGGAAATGGTCAAAAATCAGCGGCAGAACCAGCTGAAGGACGACCTGGATCAGGCTGGCCACGATACTGGCCACAATAAATTTACCAAACTGCCAGACGGTTTTCAGACCCGGTTTTCCCTCGACTTTGGCGTCGATCGTGTCAAAGATTTTGGGCTGTTTGAGTTGGGTTTTGGCTTCGCTCATACGCTTTTCTCCTTTTTATTCATCTCTCGCCTTGCGGCGGTATTACGACTTATTTCATTAACAGCGGGAGTTCTTCCAGGAAGATGATGTCTTCACGCTTGGCCGCGTCACCCTCTGCCAGGATGGCGCATTTGCCGACGACGTTGGCGCCGGTGGCCTCCAGAAGCGTCAGGACAGCGTTCAGGGATTCGCCGGTGGAGATGACGTCATCCACAACGAGAACGCGTTTGCCGTCCATTTCATCCGCGTCCGCGCGGTCCAGGAACAGTTCCTGCACGGCGGCCGTGGTAATGGAGCGGACTTCCACGCCGAAGGGTTCGGTCATGTAGAGTTTCTTTCCCTTACGGGCCACGAAATACTTTTTGCCGGACTGGCGGGACATCTCATAGCCGAGCGGAATGCCCTTGGCCTCCGGGGTCAGAATGTAGTCGAATTCCGGAACGATTTTCAACAGTTCGGCCGCCGCTTTTTCAGTCAGTTCCACGTCTCCGAAAATGACGAACGCGGCAATGTCCATGTTGTCGTTGACCTTACAGATGGGCAGCTGCCGTTTGCAGCCTGCAATGGTCATCTCATAATAATTTCCCATGATGAAACTCCTTTGCCAAAACTTAGACTTGAGCCTACCCTTTTATTTTAACAATCTACCGTTCTTTTGACAATAATAAATTAGAGGGTCCAAAAGGACCCCCTAATCGTTTTTGGATCATTTGAAGTATTCGACCGCCGAGCGGAAGAGCTGCATATCGTATTCGCCGGGGACGTTCTTGTACAGGCCGGCACCGATGCGCTCGGAGTGGCCCATCTTACCAAAGACGTGGCCGTGCGGAGACAGCAGCCCTTCGACCGCCAGGACGGAGCCGTTCGGGTTGAAGGCGATGTCCGAACTCGGATTGCCCTCCAGGTCCACGTACTGGGTCAGGATCTGGCCGTTGTCCGCCAGCTTTTTCAAAAGCTCCTCAGAGGCCAGGATGCGTCCCTCGCCGTGGGAGATGGGAACGTTGTAGACCTCCCCTACTTTGGCATATTTCAGCCACGGAGACTGGTCGGAGGCAAGCCGCACCCGGACGATCTTGGACTGGTGGCGGTGGATCGTGTTGTACGTCAGCGTCGGTTCCTCGGCGTCCGTGTCGATGATCTTGCCGTACGGCACCAGGCCGAGTTTGATGAGGGCCTGGAAGCCGTTGCAGATGCCGCCGACGAGGCCGCCGCGGGCATCCAGCAGGTCCATGACCGCCTCTTTGATCTCCGGATTCCGGAAGAACGACGTGATGAACTTGGCGGAGCCTTCGGGTTCGTCACCGCCGGAGAAGCCGCCCGGAATGAAGATGATCTGGGAATCCGTGATCTTCTTCGCGAAGGTCTCCACGGAGGCGTCGACCGCCTGGGCGTTCAGGTTGTTGATGACGAAGATGTCGACGTCCGCGCCGGCCGCCTCAAACGGCTTGGCGGTGTCGTATTCGCAGTTTGTGCCGGGGAAGACCGGGATCAGGACTTTCGGCCGGGCCACGGTCATCTTGGACGAGTGGTCCTTCTTATTCTCCGCCTGATAGGTAAAGGCCGGGATGTCCTTCTGCTCGGTTTCAATGTTGCAGTGGAAGACCGATTCCAGTTTGTCTTCATAAAGGCCGGACAGTTCCGCGCCGTCCAGAGTTTCGGCGCCCAGAGTAAACGCAAATGCGTCCGTGGTCGTGCCGAGTTCAATAGCCGAGGCCGGGACCTCCACGCCGTCCTTGAGTTCAAGGACGAAGGAGCCGTACTTGTAACTGAAGATGCTGGTGAGGTCAATGTAGTCGGCATACGTGAAGCCGATCCGGTTGCCGAGGGCCATCTTGAAGACCGCTTCGGCCACGCCGCCATAGGTGGGCGTGTAGGCTGCCAGAACGTCTCCGGAGCCGATGAGGTCGGAGACCGTGGCGAAGACCTTGAGCAGCGAGTCCTTGACCGGGACCCCGTATTTGTCCATGACCGGCTGGATCAGGACGACCTTGTGGCCGGCGCCCTTGAAGTCATTGGAAATGATGCGGTCGAGTTTATCCGTGGTAACGGCAAACGAGACCAGTGTAGGCGGCACGTCGAGGTCCTCGAAAGAACCGCTCATGGAGTCCTTGCCGCCGATCGAGCCGATGCCCAGGTCGATCTGTGCCTGGAAAGCACCGAGCAGGGCCGCCAGCGGCTGGCCCCAGCGCTCCGGCGTCTTGCCCGGGGGCAAGGAATATTCCTGGAAGGTCAGGTAGACGTCCTCATAGGTGGCGCCCGCGGCGATCAGCTTGGCCACGGATTCCACAACGGACAGATAGGCACCGTGGAACTGGTCACGCTCCATGATGTAGGGGTTGTAGCCCCAGGCCATCAGGGAGACGGTGTCCGTATCCCCGTGCTCCACAGAGATCTTATTGACCATGGCCTGGATCGGCGTGGTCTGGGTCTGGCCGCCGAACGGCATCAGGACCGTGCCGGCACCGATGGTGGAGTCAAAGCGCTCCGACAGGCCGCGCTTCGAACAGACGTTGAGGTCCGCCACCAGGTCTTTGTAGTTGTCCGCAAAGGAGTCCTTGACGCCGCGGACAAATGGATTCTGTTTTTCGGTATGGATGGTGATATGCTTCTCCGCGCCGTTGGAATTCAGGAATTCGCGGGACACGTTAACGATCGTGTTCCCCTTCCAGTGCATGGTCAGGTACGGGTTCTCCGTCACCGTGGCCACCACAGTGGCCTCCAGGTTTTCGGCCCTGGCCAGAGCAAAGAACGCGTCCTTGTCCTCCGGCGCCACGACTACGGCCATGCGCTCCTGGGATTCGGAGATCGCCAGTTCAGTGCCGTCCAGGCCCTCGTACTTCTTCGGTACGGCATCCAGGGAGATATCCAGGCCGTCAGCCAGTTCGCCGACTGCCACGGAGACGCCGCCGGCGCCGAAGTCGTTGCAGCGTTTGATCAGTTTGGACGCCATCGGGTTGCGGAACAGGCGCTGCAGTTTGCGTTCTTCCGGCGCGTTACCTTTCTGGACCTCTGCACCACAGGTGTCCAGGGACTGCAGGTTGTGGGACTTGGAGGAACCGGTGGCACCGCCAATGCCGTCACGGCCCGTGCGGCCGCCGAGGAGAATGACAATGTCTCCCGGCGCCGGACGCTCGCGGCGGACATTTTCAGCCGGAGCCGCGGCAATGACCGCGCCGATTTCCATGCGCTTGGCCACATAGCCGGCATGGTAGAGTTCGTCCACGATCCCGGTAGCCAGACCGATCTGGTTGCCGTAGGAGCTGTAGCCATTGGCTGCAGTAGTGACCAGGGTCCGCTGCGGGAGCTTGCCCTCCATGGTCTCACTGAGCGGTTTCAGCGGATCCGCCGCGCCGGTGACACGCATGGCCGCGTACACATAGGAGCGGCCGGACAGCGGGTCCCGGATGGCGCCGCCGATACAGGTGGCCGCGCCGCCGAACGGCTCGATTTCGGTCGGGTGATTGTGGGTCTCATTCTTGAAGAGGAGCAGCCAGTCCTCGTCCCTGCCGTCGTGCGTGACGGTCATCTTGACGGTACAGGCGTTGATCTCCTCGGATTCGTCGAGTTTGTCGAGTTTGCCCTCGGCCTTCAGGACCTTGGCCGCCAGAGTGCCGATATCCATCAGGTTGACAGGCTTGGTGCGTCCAATAGACTCCCGCGCCGCCAGATAGCCCTTGTAGGCCTCGTCCAGGAACTCGTCCTCAAACTTCACGCTGTCGATCGTGGTAAGGAACGTGGTGTGGCGGCAGTGGTCCGACCAGTAGGTGTCGATCATCTTGATTTCGGTGATCGTCGGATCCCGCTGTTCGGTGCGGAAGTACTCCTGGCAGAACTTGATGTCGTCCAGGTCCATGGCCAGGCCATAGTCCGCAATAAACTGTGCCAGTTCCTCTTCCGACTTGTCGTTAAAGCCGTTCAGGGTGGCCACGGTCTCCGGCAGATCCATCTGCATGACCAGGGTCTCCGGCACCTCCATGGAGGCGAGCCGCGCCTCGACCGGATTGACCACATACTTCTGAATGCGGGCCAGGTCCCCGTCGGAAATCGTTCCGCTCAGAAGATAGACCTTGGCCGAGCGGACCAGGGGCCGCTCCCCTTTGGTCATGAGCTGGATGCACTCCTCCGCGCTGGACGCGCGCTGGTCAAACTGGCCGGGAAGGAACTCCACCGCAAAGGCGGTGGCGTATTCGCCCTGGAGCGAACTTCCATACGAATCCAGCTGCGGTTCGGACAGGATGGTGCGGCAGGCATAGTCGAAGGTCTCCTGGTCCAGGCCCTCCACGTCATACCGGTTGACGATGCGGACGCCGGTGACGCCGGAGATCCCGAGGAGGCCGCTGATATCCTTTTTCAGGGAACGGGCCTCATAGGCCAGTTCCGGTTTCTTTTCTACAAATACTCGGTAAACCACGCGGGCTCCTCCTTATGCTTTGAGCGCTTTGGCGCCAATGTCATGGCGGTAGAATGCGTTGTCGAAGTGGATGGTCTCCACAGCCGCATAGGCGTTGTCAATGGCCTCCTGCAGCGTGGCGCCCTTCCGGGTGACGCCCAGGACGCGGCCGCCGTTGGTCAGGAGCTTGCCGTCCTGCAGTTTGGCGCCGGCCACGAAGATGCCTTCGCGGTCCTCCGGCAGGGTCATCTCATAGCCCTTTTCATAAGAGACCGGATAGCCCTCCGAAGCCATGATGACGCAGCAGGCGTTGCCGTCTTCCCACTCCACGTCGAGGTCCGACAGGGTCCCGTTGCGGACGGCCATCATGATGGTCAGAAGGTCCGTCTTCAGGAGCGGCAGAACGACCTGCGCCTCCGGATCTCCGAAGCGGCAGTTGTATTCGATGACCTTCGGGCCGTTTTCAGTGATCATCAGACCGAAGTACAGGCAGCCTTTGAATGTGCGGCCTTCGGCGTTCATGGCGTTCATGGTGGGAAGGAAGATTTTCTCCATGCACTCCCGCGCCACTTCGTCCGAGTAGTACGGGTTCGGGGCCACGGTGCCCATGCCGCCGGTGTTCAGGCCTTTGTCCCCGTCCAGGGCACGTTTGTGGTCCATGGAGGAGACCATGGGGACCACGGTCTTGCCGTCCGTGAAGCTCAGGACGGAGACCTCCGGTCCGGTCAGGAACTCCTCGACCACGATCTTCGTGCCGCTGTCCCCGAACTTGCGGTCCTCCATCATGGATTTGACCGCCTCGATGGCGTCTTCGTGCGTCTCCGCAATGATGACGCCCTTGCCCAGGGCCAGGCCGTCCGCCTTGATGACGGTCGGCAGCGGCGCGTCTTTGACATACTCCAGGGCGGCTTTGGCGTCCTCAAAGACCTCGTAGCCTGCCGTGGGAATGTGGTATTTCTTCATCAGATTCTTGGAGAAAATCTTGGAGCCCTCAATGATGGCCGCCTTGGCCTCCGGGCCGAAGCACGGAATGCCTTTGGCCTCCAGGGCGTCCACACAGCCCAGGACCAGCGGATCATCCGGTGCCACAACAGCGAAGTCGATGCGGTTCTCCACGGCAAATTTCACAATGCCGTCCAGGTCCGTGGCACCGACGTCCACGCAGGTGGCGTCCGCGGCAATGCCGCCGTTGCCCGGCAGTGCGAAGATTTCCGTGACGTCCGGGTTCTCCTTGATTTTGGAAATGATGGCGTGCTCGCGTCCGCCGCCGCCAACGACCATGATTTTCATAGGGCTTCTCTCCTCCGCTGATCTGGGAATATCAAATTAGTGATGGAACAGGCGCTGGCCGGTGAAGACCATGCTGATTCCGAGTTCGTTGCAGGACTGGATGACAAGGTCGTCCCGGACCGAGCCGCCGGGCTGTGCCACGTAGCTGACGCCGCTGAGTTTGGCGCGCTCGATGTTGTCACTGAACGGGAAGAACGCGTCGGAACCGACGGAGACGCCGGTCACGGTGTCCAGGTAAGCCCGCTTCTCCTCCACGGTGTAGGGCGCCGGCTGTTCGGTGAACAGGGCCTGCCATTTGCCGTCGGCCAGGACGTCGTCCGCCCATTCGGACAGATAGATGTCAATGGCGTTGTCGCGCTCCGGACGGCCGACTTCGTCCTTGAACGGCAGGTTCAGGACCTTCGGGCTCTGACGCAGGTGCCAGAGGTCCGCCTTGCTGCCCGCCAGACGCGTGCAGTGGATGCGGCTCTGCTGGCCGGCGCCGACGCCGATTGCCTGGCCGTCCGCCACGAAACAGACCGAGTTGGACTGCGTATATTTCAGGGTGATCAGGGCAATGACGAGGTCCCGTTTGGCCTCTTCCGGAAGCGCCTTTTCGGTGACCACGTTGTTCAGGCAGTCCGCGTCGATTTTGCAGTTATTGCGGCCCTGTTCAAAGGTGATACCGAAGACGTCCTTGGTCTCCTGCTCGGCCGGGATATAATCCGGGTCGATCTGGACAATGTTGTAATTGCCCTTTTTCTTGGTCTTCAGAAGTTCCAGCGCGTCCGGTGCGTAGGACGGGGCAATGATGCCGTCGGAGACTTCGCGCTTGATGATCTTCGCGGTGGTCAGGTCACACTCGTCACTGAGGGCGATCCAGTCACCGAACGAGGACATGCGGTCCGTGCCGCGGGCACGGGCATATGCGGTGGCGATCGGCGAGTCGTCCAGACCCTCGATGTCGTCCACGAAGCAGGCCTTCTTCAGCTCCGCGCTCATCGGCGTGCCGATAGCCGCCGAGGTGGGGCTGACGTGTTTGAAGGACGTGGCCGCCGGAACGCCCAGCGCCGCCTTGATTTCCTTCACCAGCTGCCAGCTGTTGAAGGCATCCAGGAAGTTGATATAGCCGGGGCGGCCGTTCAGGATGGTGATCGGTAGGTCCGAACCGTCCTTCATGTAGATCTGCGCCGGTTTCTGGTTGGGGTTGCACCCGTACTTGAGTTCAAATTCTTTCATCGCCAAAATCCTCCCGAAACTTACTGATTTTTATTGACCATACGATTTTCCACGGTGCCGTCATACAGGTTGATGTAACGGACGTACAGGGAAATCTTGTTGTTCTCATCGAGGTTGTCCCAGATGTCGTTGAAAAACTCGTCGATGTCGTCCGGGATGGAGACGCGCTCCGGTTCGCCCTGGAAGGTCGGGATCGGATTGCCGTCCGTCACATAGGTGTGAATGAAATGACCGAGGCCGTCCAGCGGAGAATACACATAAGTGTAGCGGTTGCAGGCGCTGCCGTCCGCGTCCGCGCTCTTCAGGATGCTGAGCTTGTAGCGGAAGCCGTGGTCGCCGTTGCAGCAGATGCCGCTGATGCGCGGGGTCCAGTTCGGGCCGTCCGGCTCGAATTCGCGGGTCATGAGGGCGTCCTCGAAGGAGTCGCCGTTTTTCATGAAGTCGTAAATGGTCTGGGTCTGGTCGCCATTGGTGACGATCGTGGCGTTGCCCAGGGTCTTGATCGGCGAATAGATGATGAGGGACGGGTCCTCCACCTTGGATTCGTCGAACGGGAAGATGATGACCTCATCCCCCTCTTCGCGGAAGACGCGGTTCCGGCTGTTTTCGCTGCGGCCCATGATGAAGTAGGCAATGGCGGCGCGGGTGCCGTCCGCGGTCTTACCGATTACAATGCCGCGGCCTACGTAGGGGTTGCCCTGGATGGTCTCCCCCATGGTTCTGACGTCATAAATACTCATTGGGATTTCTCCTTTGCAAGTTCGCTGCTGACGAGCTCGGCAGCTTTGGGAAGCAGGATCCACTCAGCCTGTTCCATGACTCTGCGCTGCAGGGTCTCTGGCGTGTCTCCCTCTTCAATTTCCACTGCTTTCTGATAGATGATCTGGCCGCCGTCCGGCACTTCGTTAACGAAGTGAACGGTGGCGCCGGTCACCTTCACGCCGTAGTCCAGCGCGGCTTCGTGGACCTTCAGGCCATAAAAGCCCTTGCCGCAAAAACTCGGAATGAGCGCCGGATGGACGTTGATGATACGGTTGGGGTACTTCTTTGTGAAGTCTCCGCTGAGGATGGACAGGAAGCCGGCCAGGACGATCATGTCGATGTCATAGGCGTCCAGGACTTCACACAGTTTGTCCTCGTATTCCTTCTGCGAGGCATAATCTTTCCGCTGTACCGCCACGCCGGGAATGCCGGCATTGGCGGCCCGTTCGAGGGCATAAACGCCCTCTTTGCTGGCGATCACCACTTTGATTTCCCCGCTGTGCAGGATGCCGCTCTTCTGCGCGTCGATCAGCGCCTGCAGGTTCGTGCCGCCGCCGGACACGAAGACGGCAATGTTGGCTTTGTTCAGCATAGGTCGATCTTCTCCTCGCCCTTGACGATCTCACCCAGGATGTAGGCCTTTTCGCCCTGATCCCGGAGGACGCGGATGGCAGTCTCCGCCTGGTCAGCCGGGACAATAGCCGTCATGCCGACACCCATGTTGTAGGTGTTAAACATGTCGTGCTCCGAGATGTCCCCCTGGTGTTTGATCAGGTTGAAAATGGGCAGGACGCGTACGTCCTTCTTCTGGATCTTCGCGCAGAGGCCGTCCGGGATGGACCGCGGAATGTTTTCGTAGAAACCGCCGCCGGTGATATGCGCCACCGAGCGGACGTCGACATGCTTGAAGAGTTCCAGCATGGGTTTGACGTAGATTTTGGTCGGCGTCAGGAGGGTTTCACCCAGGTTGGCGCCGTCGAGCATGTCGATAGGCAGATACAGGTTGGCATGCTCCACGTTGAAGACCTTGCGGACCAGGGAGAACCCGTTGGAGTGCACGCCGCTGGACGGAAGGGCCACAATGAGGTCCCCTTCCTGCATAGTCGTGCTGTCCAGGATCTTCGCCTTGTCCACGACGCCGACCGAGAAGCCGGCCAGGTCGTATTCGTCTTCGGGATAGAAGCCGGGCATCTCCGCGGTCTCTCCGCCGGAGAGGCTACAGCCGGCCTGGACGCAGCCTTCGGCCACGCCGGAGACGATCTCCGCAATGCGCTGCGGATAGTTCTTACCGCAGGCAATGTAGTCCAGGAAGATCAGCGGGCGGGCGCCGCAGCAGATGATGTCGTTGACGCACATGGCCACGCAGTCGATGCCGACGGTGTCGTGTTTATTGAGCAGGAAGGCGATCTTCAGCTTGGTGCCGACGCCGTCCGTGCCGCTGACGAGGACCGGGGTCTCCATGCCGTCCAGATTGGGCTGGAACAGGCCGCCGAAGCCGCCGATCCCGGACAGGGTACCGGGGGTCTTGGTGCGGCCAATGTGTTCCCGCATGAGCTCTACGGCTTTGTAGCCGGCGGTGATATCAACACCCGCGTCGGCGTAAGCCTGGGACTTGGACTGTTCGTTCATTGGGGATCCTCCTCATCGTCTTGTTCACTGATTTTTTGTTCGAATTTGCTCTTCAGCATGGTCTTGGGGACTTCCGTCGGGTATTCTCCGCCGAAGCAGGCCGAGCAGAAGTTTTCGGAGTGTTTCTCCGGGGCCAGGCGCGACAGCCCTTCCATGCTGAGGTATCCCAGGGAGTCGGCGCCGATGATCTTGGCAATTTCCTCCACCGAATGGTGGTTGGCAATCAGGGTTTCCCGGTTGTCAATGTCTACACCGTAATAACAGGGGTCCACAAACGGGGGCGCGGAGACCCGCATGTGCACTTCCGTGGCGCCGGCGTCCCGGATCATGTTCACAATGCTCCGGCTCGTGTTGCCGCGGACGATCGAGTCGTCCACGATGACGACCCGCTTGCCCTCCACCACGCTGCGGATCGGGTTCAGCTTGATCTTGACCTTCTCCGCCCGGGAGGACTGCCCGGGATTGATGAATGTCCGGGCAATGTATTTGTTCTTGATAAATCCAATGCTGTTGGGAATGCCCGACATGCGGCTGTAACCGATGGCCGCCGCAAGGCCGGAGTCCGGCACACCGATGACAATGTCGGCCTGGACGGGGTGTTCCAGTGCCAGGCAGGCGCCGGCGCGGATGCGGGCCTCATGGACCGTGGTTCCGTCGATGACCGAGTCCGGACGGGCAAAGTAGATGTACTCGAAGATGCAGAGCCGGTCCGGGGCCTTGTCACAGTGGTCCGTAATGGAATCCACGCCCTTTTTGCTGAAGACCACGATTTCACCCGGACGGATGTCCCGGATGAACTTGGCCCCCACGGAGTCCAGCGCGCAGCTTTCCGAGGCCACGACGTAGACGCCGTCCGCGGTCCGCCCGTAACAGAGCGGCCGGAAGCCGTTCGGGTCCCGCACCGCCAGCAGTTTGGACGGCGAGGAGATGACCAGCGAATAGGCACCCTTCAGTTTGTCCATGGCGCGGCTGACCGCCTCTTCAATGGACTTGGAGTGGATCCGCTCTTTTATAATAACATGCGGAATGATCTCTGTGTCACTTGTCGTGCGGAAAATGGAACCTTCCAGTTCCAGCGCCGTCCGCAACTCATAGGAGTTGGTCAGGTTGCCGTTGTGGGCCAGCGCCAGGCTGCCCTTGATATGCTTGATCAGAATAGGCTGCGCGTTGATGCGGGCGTCGTGGCCGGTGGTGCCGTAACGGCAGTGTCCGACCGCAATGTTGCCGGTGCCCAGGCGCTGTAAGACCTGCGGCGTGATGGCGTCGTTGACCAGGCCGGCCTCCCGGAAGGAGTGGAAGATGCCGTCGTCGTTGACGACGATGCCACAGCTCTCCTGACCGCGGTGCTGCAGCGCGAAGAGACCGTAGTAGGTCATGTTGGCCACGTCGGTCGTCTCCTTGGAGAAGACGCCGAAGACGCCGCACTCTTCATGGATGGAACTCATTTCAAAAACCCCTTATACGCCAAAATTGTCGTGAAAAAAGTGCGCGGCAAACCAACTACGCGTTGTATTTGCCGGCAAGTTCCCGGTCGGCGGCCAAAACTTTTTCGGCGCCGTCAGCCCGGGCTTTATTCAGTTGTTCCGCCAGTGCGGTGTCCTCTACCGCCAGGATCTGCATGGCCAGGAATGCGGCGTTCTTGGCGCCGTTGATGGCCACGGTGGCCACCGGGATGCCACTGGGCATCTGCACAGTGGACAGAAGGGCGTCCATGCCGTCCAGGTTCGGTCCCTTACAGGGCAGGCCGATGACCGGCAAGGTGGTCTGAGCCGCAATGGCCCCGGCCAGATGTGCCGCCATCCCGGCAGCTGCCATGATACAGCCAAACCCGTTCTCCCGCGCGGACTCCGCGAACTCCTTGGCCTGCACCGGTGTCCGGTGGGCAGAGTACACATGGACTTCGAACGGGACCCCGAACTCCGAAAGCGTATCCATGGCTTTGGACACGATGGGCAGATCCGAGTCACTTCCCATGACAATGCCAACTTTTCGCATACGGCAGTGCTCCTCTCATCCAAAAAAGTAAACAGGGCAGTCCGGCAGACGGATCTGCAGGACTGCCCAGACGGTCGACATTCTTGGTGCTCTTCCCTGCTCCCTTGTGGTATTCCACGGATCCGTCAGTTGCAGGAAAAATCAATAAATTGTGAATGAACGCTAATATTATCTCTAAATATAGTACTAAAGTCAAGGGAACCACCGTGTAAAATTCCACCCCTTCGAACGGGAATTTTTCGGTGCTTTTCACGGAAGTCATTCGCCGGGATCGTCTGCCGTGCGCCGGTCCTCCTTAATGCCCCGGTCCGGATGCTTCACGCCCAGCGAGATGCTGGATTTCCCGTATTTGGCGCGGATCTGATCCAGCGTGGACTCCAGTTTTTCCTGGTTTTCCCGGTTCAGGGACGGCTCCTTTTGCTCTGTCATGGAGAACAGGTCCAGCTGGACCTCTGCCTCCTCATCCTCCGCAACCAGGTCTCCCCCGGTGACGCCGAGCAGGCGCACCGGTTTATCCAGGTCCCAATTAGCACGAACCAGGTCCATGGCCACGGAGGCGATCTCCCGCTGCAGATGGGTCGGCGTGTCCAGCTTGCGCTGGCGCTGCAGTTGTTTGAAATCCGGGTCCCGAATGGTCACCTGCAGTACGGTGCACTTCTTATGAGCCCGGCGCAGCCGTGTGGCCACGGAGTCTGCCAGGGTATTGATGCCCGCGCGGATGTCCGCCTCCCCACTCAGGTTCTGGCGGAAGGTGATGCTGTTGCCGATCGACTTGGCCTCCCGCTTGTCGTAGAACGAGCGGACGGGCTCCGTGTCCAGGCACTGGATATCCGTATAGAGTGACTCGCCGAATTTGCCCAGGATCTTCACCAGGAAGTCCCGGTCGTACTGCGCCAGGTCCCCGCAGGTGCGGATCGAGTACTGTTCCAACGTTGCCGCGGACTTCTTCCCAACAAAGAGCAAAGCAGAAACCGGAAGCGGATACACGATGCCGGGCACGTCTTCGCGCATGATGACGGTGGTGGCGTCGGGCTTTTTGTAGTCCGAACCCAGTTTGGCGAAGACTTTACAAAAGCTGACGCCGACGGAGATCGTAATGTTCAGCTCTTCCCGCACCCGGCGCCGGAGCGTGTCGGCCAGTTCCCTGGGCGTCAGGCCAAACAGGTGCAGCGAATGGGTCACGTCCAGAAACGATTCGTCAATGCTGAACGGTTCGACCAGGTCGGTATACTCCAGATAGATCCGGTTGATTTTTTCATAGTATTCGTGGTAGAGGTCGTGGTGCGGCGGCACGAGCACCAGGTCCGGACACTTGCGCCGGGCGGACCAGATGGTCTCCGCCGTCTGGATCTGATACTTTTTGGCCAGCTCATTCTTGGCCAGGATGATTCCGTGCCGGTTGGTCGGGTCCCCGGCCACCGCCATGGGCACCGCGGCCAGTTCCGGTCGGAGGACCGTCTCCACGGAGGCATAAAAGCTGTTGCAGTCACAGTGCAGAATGATGCGGTCGTCCATGCGGTCCCTCCTCTCCGAAACTCTCGCGTCCAGTTTACCGCAATCCCCGGGGAACCACAATCCGAAAAAATTTTATTTTGGAACTTTATCCAATTTGTGCAATATGGTATAGTTAAAAGAGATATTCCGTAATAGGAGGAATGGAAATGCTGAAAAAGATCACCAAGACCGTGAAGGGCGTTGTGGCGCTTCTGTGCGCGCTCTGCGTCGTGTTCCTCGGTCTCATGGCATTCATCTGGTTTGGCGTGCTCGGCCCGTATTACAACGCGCCGAACGACAAAAAGGCCACCACGGAGCTCACCTTTGACGAAGCGTCCGGCAAAGTGGATCAGGACGTCCTCGACTTCATGGCGTCCAGCGAACGCGCCGAAAAGTACCAACTCGGCATCAACGACGCCGGTGACGTCGTCTTCCTGAAACCGCGCTCCGCCTTCAACGCCGCGAAGAAGGACCTCAAGACCGGCTGGAAATACGTGGACAAAGACCTGGAAGTCAAACACCTCTCCAAAACCTATTATGTGGAATACATCCGGATCGCGGACGAAGACATCGACTCGGACGAAAACGCCAGTCAGGAAGTCAAAGACCAGCTTCACATGCTGTCGGAGATCTTGAAGATCTACTACAACAGCTACAACCGCCACCGCTAAGAAACCACCGTTCCCCGGTCACCCGACCGGGGAATTTTTCAACAGGAGACCCCATGAAATATCATCATTACATCTTTGACCTGGACGGCACGCTCATCGACACGGAAAAGCCCCTTTACGACGCCTGGCTGGAAACCCTGGCGGAGGAAGGCTACTCCATGTCCGAAGAAGACTTTATCCGCATCCAGGGCAACCCTATGACCGTCATTCTGAATGACGTCCTGAAGGTCGACGTCCGCCCCGGCTTCGAAGAGCGCTGGATCCAAAGCTACTCCCACTACTGCCAGACGGCCGACTACTTTCCCGGAATTGAGGCCATGCTGGACGAACTCCTGGCCCGCGGCTGTCACCTGGGTATTGTCACGTCCCGGGACCGCGCCGAATTCCACGCGTTCTTCGAAAAGTTCCACCTGGAGGACCGGTTTGGCGTCATCGTCCTGGCGGACAACACTCCGTACCACAAACCGGAGCCCGGCGTCCTCTACTATTACGCCGAACAGACCGGCGCGGACCTTGCCGACTGCCTCTTCACCGGAGACATGACCCCGGACATCACCACCGGCCACAACGCCGGCGTGGACACCGCCCTGGCCGGCTGGAACGCCTCCGCCACCTCCACCATCACCCCCACCTACATCCTGAAAAAGCCATCCGACCTCCTGAACTAAAGAAAAAAAGACCAGAGCAGCCGCTCTGGTCTTTCTCTTTCCTTGTTATTCGCTGATGGGGAACTGCTTGACGTGTTCCATAATGATGGCGGAGCACTCCGGCTCGCTGAACTCCATCATCCAGTGGGTGCAGTCGAGTTCCACAAACTTGTAATAGCCCTTGCAGAAATCCCCGGTCTTCTCGGCCGCAGTGCGGCCCAGGGCAAGGTCCTGCGTGCCCCAGACATACACGGTCGGGACCTGGATATCTTTGTACGGAACCTTGTTCTCCTCCGGAAGCAGCAGCGTACCGCGGTACCAGTTGAGCGCGCCCGTGCAGGCCTCTTTGGTCGAGAGGACCTCCAGGTAGTCGTCGATGAACTCCTGGTCAAATCCAGTGTAAATGCGTTTCAGGCGCTCCTGATCGTTGGCCAGCAGAGAATCCTCCGCCGTGCCGGGCTCCAGGAATCCCTTGATGTAGGAGCTCTTCTTGGCCTGCTCCTCGTCGTGCTCCATGGCCCAGTAAAGAGCGGCATTGTACGGCGTGGCAAGAGACACGAAGGACTGGATGCGGCTGTCGTCATAGCAGAGCAGCGCCCAGCCGACGCAGGCTCCCAGGTCATGAGTGACAAGATGGAATTTGCCGGGGACGCCCACGGCGTCGGCAAAGCCAAGAACGTCCTTGGTCAGATGCGGATACGTGTAGTTTTCCATGCCCTCCGGACGGGCACCAGCCGAAAAGCCTCTCTGGTCCGGAGCCAGGCAGCGGTAGCCTTCGTCGGCCAGTTTCAGCATGGCTTTTTCCCAGCACTTGGAGCTCTCCGGGAAGCCGTGCAGGAAGATGACGAGTTCGCCGTCCTGATCCATGCCGGCCGTGCGGACACGATATTCCATTCCATTGGCTTTCAGAGTTTCAATTTTAATTTCGTTGCTCATGACAGTCTCCTTTTCTCTAAAATAATCGTCCGGTAATAGACGTTCTTTTTCTGCGATTCGTTTTTACGCGTCCGGCAGACTGCGGTAAAGCTCCAGCATCCGTTCATAATGCTGGAAGCAGTGGAACATTTCGGACGTAATATTATTCCACCAGACGTGGTCGCCCCAGACCGGCGGCATGTTGTACCACATGCCGGGCACAAACGAGTCGTCGTAGTCGGCCTCCCGATACGGCTGGTTCAGGGGCGCCGACTGCCCGGTCAGCGGGACCAGGCCGTCGCTCTTCTGCCAGTTCGGGTCCGACCCGACGCCATACTTCCGCAGATGCTTCGGCGTGTAGTACCCGATGACCGCGCCGCCCATCTGGCAGATTGGGTTCAGCGGCATCAACGGGATCTGATGCCCCAGTCCGTCGCCCTTGGTCTTATAGGCCCGTTGCGCGAAATAATAGGTCGAGGGAATGATCTTCTGCTGCGGCAGGATCTTCTCCTGCATGACTTCCACCGTCAGCTCATAGAGGATGTTGTCGTCCCCGCGGTTTTTGGACAGCTTCTGCAGCGCCTTGATATACTTCAAAGGATTCGGGAACCGCATGTTCATAAGACTGTCGATTTGGTGCCCGATGCCCCACTGCTGCAGGTTGAAATTGTACATCCGGCCGATCGGCGTGTCGTTGAACATCGTGGCCAGCATCAGGATATACATGTTTCCAAACGGAATCAGATGGAACTGATTGGCGAGCGAGGAATACGTCGTCCCGTTATTCACACCGGACAACGTGGTCACGGTGTGCAGCAGATGCCCGTGCCCGCCTTTAAACAGCGGAGACAGGTCTTCCGGGTCCGTCCCCTCGCGCTCCTCAGCCGAACCCTGACCGAACAGATTGGCAATTTCCAGGACTGTCGGGCCACCAAACGAGTGGCCCAGGATATTCATCTTCTTATGCGCTTCCGTCTTACCCAGGTCTTCAATGGCACCGTGCTCAAACGTCTTACCATACCGGGCATGCCCATGCTTTTCGCTATGCACTTTACCAAAGTCCACCGTGCCGCCCATGAGCCAGGCCCAGAAGATACAGGCCCGGTCCCAGGCGCTGTTGAACGGCCCCAGTGTCGGGGTATAGCATTCATACCCCAGCTTTTCCAGGTGGGCCGGAATGTTCCGCGGACCCCACCCAAAATACGGCATGATGTACTTGTCGTTTAAGAGGTCTCCATCGCCCCAGCCCGTCAGACCATGGATAAAGACCACAGGATAGTTGTTATAGTACTCCATTACAGAAGTTCCTCCGGTGTCTTATGGTTCTTGAAATAGTACTCGCGGTCGTGGTCATTGACCTCCCGCAACACCCGGCAAGGATTGCCTACGGCGACCACGCCGGACGGAATGTCTTTCGTCACAACGCTTCCGGCGCCAATCACGGTGTCGTCTCCAATCGTAACGCCCGGCACGATGACCGTCCCGGCCCCGATCCAACAGTTGTTCCCGATTCGCACCGGCGCGTTGTACTGCAGCCCGGTGTCCTTCCTCAGGTCCGGCCACACAGGATGGCCGGCCGTGGCTACGACAACATTGGGGCCAAACGCGCAGTAGTCCCCAACATAGATATGCGTATCATCCACAAAGGTACAGCCAAAATTGCAGTAGACGCCTTTTCCAAAATGGACATGGCGTCCACCCCAGTTGGCGTAAAACGGCGGGGTGATGTAGCAGTTCTCCCCAATCTCTGCGAACATCTCCTTCAACAAAGCCGAGAGTTCTTCGTACCGCGTCGGACTCAACTGGTTATACTGGTGCAGTTTCTCCAGACAGGCATTCTGCACCTCCATGATCCGCGGATCTCCGCAGTCATACAGGCTCTCATCGTGCAGCTGTTCCAGGAATTCCAATTCCACCATAACGCGTCACCTCACAATTCATTATGACTTCATTAAAGCAATCTTTGAAAAAGATTGCAATAGAAAAAGCACCGGTCACCCGGTGCTTCGTAATTCAAAGTTTGTCCCCCAGTCCGTCTGCAATGACCTGCAGCGCGCTGTCCAGGGCTTCCGTCTCATCCGGACCCTCACACTGGATCGTGATCTCCTGTCCGCCGCGAATGGCCGACAACAGCATGCTCATATAGGACTTTCCGTCAAATTCCTTGCCGTTGACCAGCACCTGAATGGCGCTCTCAAACTGCTGCATTTTATGCGTAAAGACATTTGTAGCCCGAATATGAAACCCGTTGGGGTTGACCACAGTGGTTTTCTGCGCGACCAAAAAAACATCTCCTTGCGTCTGAAATCCGAATTTTCGGCACATTATAGCAATAGTGAGACTATTTTTCTGTATCCTTTCGCACAGAGCCTTCACTTTTTAAGAGTTCCCGATCCTCTTCGGACAGTTCCAGTGCCGCAAACAGGTCCGGACGGCGCTCCCGGGTACGCTTCAGCGCCTCGGCCCTCCGCCACTTGCGGATCCGTTCATGGTCTCCGGACAACAAGACGTCCGGGACCCGTTCCCCGTCGTACTCCGCCGGCTGGGTATACTGCGGATACTCCAGAAGACCCTCTTCAAACGACTCCTCTTCCGTGCTCGCCGCTCGGATGATTCCCGGCAGCAAACGCACCACCGAATCCACCACCGTCAGCGCTGCGGTCTCCCCGCCGGACAGCACATAGTCTCCCACCGACAGCTCTCCATCCAGATGCGCATAGATTCGCTCATCCATTCCCTCATAGTGTCCACAGACCAGGATCAGATGGTCCAGTTCCGCCAGTTCATGCGCTTTTTTCTGGCTATAGGGTTCCCCACCCGGGCCCAACGCAAGCGCCACAGAAGACGCCTCCCGCACGTCTGCCAGAGCGTCCAGTACCGGCTGGCACCGCAGGATCATCCCGGCTCCGCCGCCAAACGGCGAGTCGTCGATCATCCGAAAGCTGCCCGGCGCGTACGACCGGATATCCACGACATCCAACTCCAGAAGCCCCCGGTCCCGCGCCCGGGCAATCAGCGGCATCTTCCAGAACGACTCAAACACGTCCGGACACACCGTCAGAATACTGATCTTCATAAACCCCTCCAAACAAAAAGGCCAGGACCACCGTCCTGGCCAACTTTCTTGTATTGTATCATCCGAATCGCCCACGGGCAACTCAGGACCGACCTCACGCGCTCTTCAAATCCGAATCCTCTTCCAGGGCACGGTAGTCGACTTTACCACGTTCGGTCCGGGGAAGCGCATCGACAAACTCGATGACCGTCGGCACCTGGTAATCCGGCAATTTCCGTTTGCAGATGCTCAGGATTTCCGCTTTGACTGCTTCCTGGTCCGTCACGCCTTCCTGCATCTCAATATAGGCCTTCGGATAGTGGATGCGCTCCGGGTCCGAGATGCCAACCACGCAGCTAAGCGCTACTTTGTCACATTTCTGGATGGCCGCTTCAATGCGGTCCGGGAACATCTTGGTCGGGTTTCCATCGGCGCCTTTCGTCATGATGATGCGCTTGATCCGGCCCGTAATAAACACGCGGCCTTCCTCATCAATAAAGCCGATATCTCCCGTACGCATCCAGCGTTTGCCTTCTTTGTCGTACTCGATAAGGTCGTCCGTGGCCTCCTGGTTCTTGAAATACCCCATGCAAAGGTTCGGTCCAGAGAACAGGAGTTCGCCGCGCTCGTTGTACGGCAGCGGCTCACGCGTCTCGACGTCAACTGCTGTAGCATCGACCAGATGGTAGGGTACGCCGCAGCAGTTGGGAATATTCGAATCTGCATGGGTATAGCAGACGCCGCTGACCATTTCCGTCATGCCGTAGCCCTTGGTCAGGTCAAAATTGCATCCGTGCTCATGCAGGAAGTCGTTGAGCTTGGCCTCCATCGCCGCGTCCATGGCCTCTCCGCCAGCAGCAATCAGTTTCAACGAAGAAAGGTCCATGTTTTTCAGTCCTTCGTCCTGCAGCATGGCAATGCAATACTGCGGGATCGAGGCAATGTACTGCGGCTGATGTCGCTTGTGGTACTCATGGTAATGGTCCGGCTTATACTCCGGAACCAGAGCCGCCACCGCGCCGGCAAACAGCGGGTCATGAATGCCATTCGTCAGGCTGTAATTCACAAACGGCGGCAGTACGACCAGCTGCACCTCCTGGCGATGCGTCGGCAGCGACGAAACGATCTGGAACACCTCAGCATTCATGTTGTTGTTCGACAGCATGACCCCTTTCGGTTCCCCCGTAGTGCCGCCTGTATGAGAAATAATGGCCAGTGCCTCCGGATCTCCCGGCTCATTCGACAGTTCGACTCCTTCGCCGTATTTCCAGAACGCGTCCCACTCCATGCACTTCTTTTTATCCATATGAAGCCGGTTCGCCAGGCGATACAAAGTCTTCTTAATCGGCGCCAGCGACGCCGCCGGAGAGACAATAATTGCCTTTTCAACTGGGGTTTGATCCAACGTATCCCGAATCAGGGCATACGTCCCGTCGAACATAAAGAAGAACCGGCTCTCCGCCTCTTCCAGATAAAAGTGGAGTTCATTGGTGCTGGGCAGCGGATGGATCATGTTGGCCACCGCACCAATTTTATTCAGCGCATAGACCAGATACACGACTTCCGGTGTATTCGGCATGGCAACGGTCACAATTTCGCCCTTTTTCACACCAAGTCCCAGAAGTGCCTTGGCCGTTTTATCGATATTCTCAAACATCTGGCCAAAGGTCACTTTGATATCCAGATATTCCAGCGCAATTTCCTCCGGATAATCCTTATTATTCCGGTAAATCAAATCA
>Ga0181612_132003_pt1 | contig 25463 bp, 11 predicted proteins | sample HoacroProtozoa21_FD_119630 | JGI IMG/M metagenome (GOLD analysis project Ga0181612, IMG submission 119630) | Hoatzin crop microbial communities from Cojedes, Venezuel. Combined Assembly of Gp0051906, Gp0051904, Gp0051908
TAAAATACATAGCAGTAGTAGTAGTACTACAAGAGTGTAATCTGTTTATTAGTTGGCAGAAAACACTTTTTGGATTGGATTTGCTTTCAGGTTACTACTTATTCAAATAGACATTTTCAGATTAAGTTAGTTATGATAGCTAATATGCTTAAAAAAGAAAAAAAATCACACAACTTCAGGTACATGTGCTTGCAATTGTTATTATCTAATAAAGAGCACTCGTCGTCTGTCTCCATGCCTCCCCAGCCCATAAATCACAGAATTTCAGGATCCTAATTTCCTCCCACCTTAATTGTTCTCTTTATTTTTATAGATAACTATTCAATGTCTAAACTTCAGCATGAACAGACTTTGGCATCATACAAATAAAAATACAAGTGGTAAGCTCAACATTTAGAAATAGAAAATCGTATTTCTATTTTCATATTTCTACAGTGAAAGAGGCAATAGAATCTATTTCGCTATCTTGTTACAGAACCAAACTTCCAGCACACAGGGTAGCAATTTCTTAACGGGCTGTTTTTCAGTTTTGCCAAAGAAAGCATTCAGCAACAGTATGGGAAAAGAAAAAAAATCAAGTATTAAACAATGGCCAACATTTTACTTACAGCTGGTGGATGAGTCTGTATGGTAATCTATACTTCTGCACTGTTGAACCCAAAATAATTGCATAAAATCTCCAGGGCTCAATACTCATCTCAGAAACCTCTAAGAAATACATCGTACAACTCTTTAACACCAGCAAAGGGTGGAACACAACCCTCCTGCAATCTCCTCTCTGAATTGCTCATTTCTGGCAGCGGGCACTGCATGTATATATGTTTTACATAAATTTCTAGTTTTGAAGGACACTAAAAAGTGCAAGTTTACACACTGCAGTGAGATGCCCTGACAGTTAAATCTATGAAAGAAACACTCTTCTACTTAGGGAGCATTTTTAATCATTAATTTTAACATACCATCGACATGAACAGAATTGCCTGCCTTGTGACAGGGTACTTCAAATTTGAAGTTTTCAATATGTTTCTAGAGAATTTCTTTCACATTTTGTGCTTTTATGGAAACCTTTCAAAAGTTCTTAATTTCAAACAGAGAGGTACCAAACTTCAGTAACTCTAATTTTCTTCCCACTCTAATGACTACAGATATCATCAGTGGTGGGGGGGTCTTTTGTTTTATACAAAAGCTGCTCAACTAACTAATGCTATAGGCAGTGCTGACACTATAAATCTTAAAAATCTCTTATCTTCTAGTAAATTGCTTAATTAACGAGAACTTACTGAAGCTGACTGATATACCATGGAACACTTTCAATGGAGTAATTTGCCAAATATTTCCATCTTCGGCTGAAGGATACTTTTCTTTCATTAAATATAGTTTTTAAATAAAGTTCTCCTTAATGCTGAAGAGAGCTAGTTGTGCTTCTGTCAAGAGCTGGCTGCGACAAATGACTGGACAAAGCAGTAATCTAAAAGATGATCTGGATAAACACTTAATTAGATAAAAAAAAAAATACACCAAATACTGTAGACTATAAAACCAGAAAACTGGTCTGACTTCCTGCATATTTCAGACCATACAACTCTTTTGAAGAGTTGCATAAACCTCTTCTAAAGCACTCCCTGTTTAGTAGGAAAACATGCAACTCGGAACTCCAAGTAAGGGGAGGGGTGTTTGGACATGTAAATTTGCTGCCGTGTATCCTGAGGTTGTATGTACTGTCCTCACCAGCTGCACCAGGGAGAAAACACGGACCTCACATCTAAATTGCCCAGAACTGGCACCAGATAGAAAAGGCTGATGACATCCACACTGCACAGTATTTGGCCTTTGGGCTCTCGAAGTCCCCTACAGCCATGAAACTTTCCTTTCCTTTTGTTTCAAAGCAACGGTGACTACCGGCATGGTGTGTTTACAGCCTGACACAGAGAGCACACACATGACAGCATGTGGTGACATTTCAGTGCCCAACTGAACAGTGAGCAGCTACCTGGCATGCTGTCAAAGAACTATCACAGGTGGAAGGGTCAAATTAGTGTGGGATATATCCACATTGTCTGGGCAGAGTTCATAACCATCTAGCCTTAGAAACAGGTTTATGTTTTCCTCTAGGACTAGCTGGGGAAGCTAGCAGTATGGAAGTGAACTCACAGGCTTGCAGGATGGAAAACTGCCCTACAGCAGAGCAGGCAGATGAGGAACACTTTGCCTTCTGTTCTTCCACTGGAGGCATCTTCCTTAACTCTCTGTACCATCTCTTTCATTTCATATCCCTGCAGTGTTTCCTCTGATTCCCTGTCCTCCTCCTGTTCTGCTCAGGTCCTTTACTGGCAAGGAAGCTTGTGTTAATGTTTTTTCCAAATATAACTAGTTGAAAATATGAAATGAATGCAAATCAATCATTTGCACATACACAGAGGGACGAATCTGGTTTTGATCAACTGATGCTTTTTTCAGAATATGAAGTCTTGGGACATTTCTGCTGACTTCATAAAATAATTAAAGCTTGTGGTGAGGGATTTTTATTGTTTGGGGTTTTTTTACTAGCTGTATCAAATAGTAAGGAAAAGCACCATTAAGATTTCAACATATCCAGTTGTGCATGCTTTCCTAACAACTAACCCAAACTGTTAAATTTCTCGTCAACAGCAGGCAATGATTTACATGGATGACCCTGACTTGCTGCACCTGTAAGTCTTTAAACAGCTACACTTCCAGCTGCAACAGCTTCCAGAAGCAAGTAATCAATCTTGAACATGTTGTTTCACAAAAATAACTAGGTGATTCTAAAGCTGTGCTTTCCCCATCGTGAAAATGCCAGGCTACTGCCAAATCAAGGTAGCTGTCATTCCCAGCTGCCTTCATGAAGCCAGCGGGATGCACAACCGAAGTCTGCGAGGAGATCACTCGGTGTCCCTTTACGTTGGGGAACTGCGCTCAATCAGAAGGCCCGGTGGCACTGGAAGGAAGGATTCCCAGAACATAACCCTGAAAACATGCTGTTACCAGGCAGATCAGTGGTGAGGATTTTGCTGTGTAATCAACACTGACATCCCTCTAGCGTGTAAAATACTAGGCTAGGACCAGCATCACACAGAGCACTAACGGCACACTTTGCTCCTGCTGCTGACGCTGCCTGCTGAGCAGAGGAGGCTCAGGATGAACTCCCCCCTCTTTAGGAGGGCAGTGGCACTCTGAATTCATTCTTCTTCCATTTATTCCAACACAGAGAGTGAAGTAAAATCCATGTCCAGTTTCACCACGGATAAAACTGCACTATACGTCCCTCTAACACAGCCTTGAGTAGATAAATGGTGTTACGCAAACTGTACTGTTCTCAGCACAGTGTAAATCACTTGTACCTTGCAGTCACAGGTCTTACCTTCCTTCCAGGTGCACAGAGTAGCCACGGCGGGCGCAGACGTCTAGTCTGACTGTGCTGGCCTCTGCCGCTGTGTGCTGCCTCTCACCAGGGCACAAGGCAATGGCTCTTCCCATTCCTGCTCTCCAAGGCAGATGGACCCATTTACTGTTATTCTGCGCATTCAAGAAAGAAAAAGGCAAATTAATATGATGTAAAGACAGAAAAGCAAGGAAAAGAAAGTTTGCTGAGTGATCTTAGGAAAACTGGTTGCAGTGCTGTTCGCTCTCTTTCTTCTCTGCAGCACCACTAGGAGCGGGTACTTTTCTCTGATGCAGTTCATCTTGAAGAATGCTGCGGGAGGTTGTCATCCTGGAGAAACACTGCTCACTGTGCTGCTGGGTACCAGTCAGGTCTTTCAGCGTTTGGAATGAGCGAGGGAAGCTGGTTTCTATTTCTGACTCTGGCACTGACCCACGGTTTGACTCCTCAGCTCATTTTTTTGTGTTCCCAAACGACAAAAACAAAAGTTCCTACCCATTCTCTCTTGTAACAATGTCAGCTCTTGGTAGGTAGTAGTTACTGCAATCCTATTCTCCATTTGAAATGTTGCTAACCGTATGAAAACCAAGGTATGAAACACATAGCACTGCATTATTGGTCAAATACAGCCTTAATTGAAACACTTTGTTGTAATTTGGTTTGCTTGGCTTTTCTTTCACATATAATAACAAATTGAAACAATTCACCAGAATCAAAGCAATGAATAAGCATAACTTAAAATCCTGAATAGATTTTCTTTAATGGAGGGTGTGTGTGAGGAAGGAAACACATAAATCATACTAACTGGTTAACACATCTGAGGCGCTGTATACTAAATCAGTGAGGCCTCATTTACTTCTAGTCTTAACTCCAGCATCCTCCCAAGGACCAAATGAATGTAAAACCTGACTTTGCTGCAATAACTTATTCTACTTGTTGCAAAGTCTTACAACAGAGTGTGTGATTCCAAATTTCCCATTATCAATACTGAAAGAGAAAAGTAATTATATTCATTAAGAATGAAAATTGCCGGTGCTTCGGAAGCATTTCTTCTTGACTTGTATTTGTCTTCTCATGAGTAACTCTTACAGCCGAAGGGGGAGCTTAAACTGATATTGACTATAGCTTTATGTATAGCAAGGGCAATATGTCAAAGCCATTTTAAAAATAAAATAATATTGACAAAAGCCTATCAGCAGATTGAACCAGGGGTTGGGACATCCCAAGTGAAATCAAAGCATTAATAAAAGGTGTTGCTGACTATCAGAAATTCATCTAAAGAAAGGGGGATAAAGACAAGAAATCTGTGATGGTTTCCACACCACAGTTTGTTGTGGTTTTTGTTCTGGTCAGCTGAACAGACTATTTGAATAGGTTACCTATTTTAACAATTCACCACATTGACAACGTTAACTAACAAATATAATGAGATCTTGTTTTCAAAGCCGTGCTTACTGGCTGATACTAGAATATTTTATTTTAGAATAGTAATAGTTTTATAGTAAAGACTAGGATATTAGCATCCAGCTACTTTAATTTACAAAAGAAACTTCAACAAAAGAGACTAGCATGACATTACACAGAGCTACAGATTACTCTGCATCTGCAGCGCTGCTCTGACCCAGGACAGGGTGATTCAAATTAAAGCCTCAAAACACACAACTCGTATCTGTTACCACAGGAACAAAATGCTAGCGAGCTGAGGGTGTTTTGTAAGAAGTCATAATTTTTGTTTACTGTATCTGCTAAATTATTTAGGAAACCACTGCATAATTTATTTCTTTCAACAAGATATTTCCATGCCTTGATGTTGTTATTTTTTGCAAAACAACCTGTAGTCAAAGCTAAAATTTAAGCATGGGTAGCTTTAAATATGAGCATGTGGATTTGGGGATTTTGTTTGGTTGGTTTTTTAAAAGAAAAACTTTCAATATTTTTGAGTGCGTAATTTTGATGAAACCAGTACTAAGCAGTAGCAGTACTCTGAGCAGACAGTGCTGCTTGTTTTTCAAAAGGGCTTTGTCATAACCTGAATGTTATCATTCTAACTACTTACTTTTTAAAATGAGATCTGGTAGCTCTCAAGGCTTCGGAGTCCTTTGTGGTAGACAGCAGAGAGCATGCAAAATTACACTAAATCCATTTCTGTATTTTTTTATAGATAGCATTAATGTTCAGTTATTAGACCCAGACATCAGTCCCAGACTCAAACTGGTTACCAGTCCTGCCCTGATCCTGAACTTAGGTGAACATAGCTTTTATCCTTCCTTGATTACATCACAGAAACCCACACAATAACTTGAAAATAGAACACATTCCTTGTTACCTTTGTTAAAGAAGGTAATATGTTCTTCATGATAGATCAGTTGACAGCTTTCCTGCACAGCCAACAATTAGAGTTGGTTATAACTCACCACCAGTTTACCTAGAATGAATTGAAATTCTCATTAAACCACAAGATGAAGACACTTAGCCAACTTCTGAGTGGTTTGCTGTTTTTTTTTTAACCGAGCAGATCTAATTTCAGATTTCAAAGTTCAATCCTTAATGTTCTCTCCGCAGGAGTTAACTGTTGTCCCTCGTAAAGATGCTGTTCTCCTTCATAACTCCTGTATTAAGTGTCCTCTCCGTCCCTATTACCTGCCACTGACCCAGTGATCAGAGTTTAAAACTGAATTCTACTTACTGGAGTAAAGTGCAGCCCTTATGCCTGGTTCCCTTTTGGCCACCACTATCACATACACAAATACTCCCTGAGCCAGCTGTGAGAGCTAATTCAGTTGAAACTGAATATAGCAAAAACTGGTTTAACTTCTGCCATGCAGTGTAGTGTAAGAGCACGCAGGAGCAGACTGGGAGGGTAGGGCAGGACAACAGCAGCCTGGATTTAGATCAGCTTAACCTGTAACAGGATTATATCCTAGAGTCAAAAGGCACCAATGGGTAGGACTTACAAGAGGAAGACACTTTCTGTGTGCAGTTCTGGAAGTGACTTTACCATGCGCCCTTTTCTGCATGAAGGGGCCTCTCATATCTCTGTCACTTCTTTGTCAGGGCTTAGGAATTGGCGCCTTATCGAGAAGCAAGTCAGCACCAATCATCTAAACCAGCCAGCCCTACCAGATTCAGGTGCAGGGCACCACTCCTCTGTCTCATCATTAATGTACAAACAGCAGTCTGCGGTGTTGCCTAGAGCCTGACCCTCCTTTCTCCATCCCTTAGCCAATATAGTGCCATCGTTTTATCTACACGCCTAGGCTCTCCGTATCCTCCAGCTCTGCCCAGATACCCTTGCTGGCTGACATGCGCAGGAAACACCTCCCCACTCCAAATTACTTTGAAATAGTACCCGAGTGACAAGAGATCCTCTGAGCTGTTTGCATCAATCAAGACAGGAAAATTTTTGGTTGTGGCTGGACTTGGAACTTTCTAAAGGACTTCGTCCGAAGAAGTCAAGTGAAGAAATGTAGCTGAAATGTAAACGCAGCCAAGTTAGGCAGCAGCGGGGAGAGGCTGACGATCGCAGTGCTGAACAAGCTGCGTGTATAGGTTCCAGCTGAAACTCAGTTCTGATGGGGATCTGGCCTGAGCACTTGAGCTGACATACCTGTGTGTGAGCCAGCAACTATCAGAAGACATGGAATTCAACACAATTTCACATCATTTCACCTCAGACTCATGTCTTTCTGGCACATCACCGAGTGCACAGCTAGGAAACAAGGCCCACAAAGTATGGTAACACCATGCTTTAACCCGGCAGCCGGCAACGAGGATCACGCAGCTGCTCACTCGCTCCTCCCTCCCCCGCAGCGGGATGGGGAGGAGAACGGATGAAAAGTAAAACTTGTGGATTGAGATAAAGACAGTGTGATAAGACAATAACGGAAGAAATAATAAAAACAGTAATAAAGAATATGCAAAACAAGTGACACACAATACAATTTGTCTCACCTCCTGACAACTGACTGCACAGCCTGTCCCCAAGCAGCGATCACGGATCCCATAGATCCCTGCCCCGTGGCCAACTCCCATTTATATACTCAGCGTGACGTCTATGCTATGGAATATTTCCGCTGGCCAGCTTTAATTAGCTGCCTGGCTACGCCCCCTCCCAGCTCCTGTACGCCCGCCCATCACCTGAACATGGGAAACTGGAAAAAGGTCCTTGATTTCTTCGCAACAGCTAAAAACATCAGCGTAGTATCAACATTCTTCTCATGCTAAATCCAAAACGCAGAAGCTACTGGGAAGAGAATTAACTCTGTCCCAGCCAAAACCAGGACAGGTAGGTGTAATGAGAATTAAGTGTGGGCAGCTATAATCAAAGATCAATGAAGTTCCAGACACTGACCACTGCCCTTCAGGAGGAAATATTTAAACCGTGCAGCAATTTACAGTTGAACACGTGCAGTTTAAAAGCTATACTTCCAGTGTCAAATTACTTCAGATCCCCCATTTTCATTAGTTACTGCTCTTTCCTCTTTACATATAAAACTTGGATAAATGACAGTAGAATTAAAGGGCTTCTCTTTAAAAAGAGCAATTTGAAGCGCTGAATTTGCAATTGCCTTTTCTCAGGTTGCCACTAAGACTTTTTTACCCTCATAAACCTTAGCTTACCCTCTTCTGTGAGCAGAGCTAACGGGAGGAAAGGCAACAGCCCTTCTCTGGCAACCCGTTGCTCCAGTCAGCTGCTGAAAATTCATTAACACACAGGTTACACAACATCCCTCTCCCACTCACAGGTACGCTCGGCCCTCTCATTTATGAAGTTAATTTAGTGAGGTTAAATGATACAGTATATTTGACTGTATTTTCTCACCTCCAGCTTGAGCCCTGTCAGGCCTCCTGAGTAAGAAAAGGAACGCTCTCCCTGCCTTGTTTTCATACACACCACAGAAGGGACTGCATTACCCTCCCTCCCCACCCCAATTACCAGGCTGCGGAAAGAACTCCAATTAAGTGGTTAGCCATAATAGCATGGCAGCCCTTTAGGAAACTGCTTATCTAAATAGAGATGTACAGAAGGCAGTTTTCTCTCTAATAGTGATGCATTTTCAATTTATGCAATACAAAGTGCATTGGTCTGCAGTGTCCCTGGCTACTGATGATTAATAGCCCATACACTGCAAGGGTCTACAAAGAAAAGTGCCAAGGGAAGCAGATGCAGCAGGTTTTATATTATCATGACTGCAACAAACTCATTCAGTGGTGTCAGCTCTGACTGCAGGATTCTGATTATGAAATATGATGCGTGTTGAATTTAATGGCTTTCTCTGCCCTTCTGGTGAGTTCACTGCTTTCCAATGTCATTTTGTGTTCTCATCTGAGTGGTAATAAAAGGAATATCATTGACTGTGCTAGCTCTGTAACCACTGTGTGTTTTACAATAAATTGTGTTTCAGGACCTTTCTACCCAGGAGAGTGTGCAGGGCCAGAAAGCAATATTCCCCAGCTTTCCAATATGAAGGCTTTCTGTGAGAGGACAGGAAATTATGCAGGACTGCCCTTCTCTCGAGGCATTCCGTATGTGAGCAGGACATCTCTTTTTCGAGTACTTAAGTAGTAAAAAGGTCAGTTTGGATTGCAAATAATGAAAAAAAAAATCAAAATAAACAGCTACTGCTAGAGAACAGAAATGATGATACCTCAATGACAAGAGGATAAAAGTTGTTCAAAATAAAATTGAAATAAGGGACCTGGCCATAAATGGTGTTACCTATGTAGGAATGTAAAGTCAGGAGAGATTTCTAAGGAGGGTTTTCTTTATCCAGCAAATTCTTATTTCATCCAATCTGTCAGTGAACTGTGGCCTGCACTACCGAGTGAAGATCTCACCCTCCAGAGAGCTGGTTTGCTAGACAGCTACAGGTGTTCTCACAAATCTCTCTAATGCCTGCAAATCATTATATTGGCTTCTCAAACAAAATAAGCCTTGCTACAAATGCACTGTGCCAATATCAGCACTGGAGAGTGCACACACAAGACTTCTCCAACACCGCCCCAAGCTGGGGTGGTTTTACCCCCAGAGGGACTATGCAGATCTCTGCAGAGAGAAAAGACAGAGACTCAGCACCGAGATGTTCTGCATTCCCTGAAGGGACTCCAGTATTTCCATCCCCTTTGCTCACAGCATCTCCTGTCCGAGTTAGCAACTTCAGGGGCTCAGTCACTCACATAGCTGGATCGATCGGGGGATAGCAACATAGCAGAAAAATAGAAGGAAACATTTTTTGAGATTCTCTGATAAATCACCCTGTCTGAACTTTCCCCTTGGCTTCTGCTGCAGGCTACAGCCAACCTGAAGCACTACAGCCACAGCTCAGTTTGAGATTGTGTGCCCAAGAATGCAAGCCCCTTGACGTAGGCAGGGTGAGACACAAGCAGATTCTTCCCCTTCCACCCAGGAAAAGGCACAAATCAAAGTATTACTCACTGCTGCACTTTGCAGTTTCGTGACTGGCCCAATCTAGCGAGCTGCAGTGGAGCAGCCAGAGGTGCTCCTCACACAGAGCAAAACCGCACCCACAGCGGCAGGAAGTACCTGACACAAATGGTATTTTTCTCTTTGTGAATGCACATTCCAAAGTTTACCTGTGCTGTTTTCTTACCTACAGCCCCCTCTGATGGAGTGTTGCTGCTTCTAGAAATGTTTTTCCAAGCAGGAAGACAGAAAGTAACACATTTACTTTTCAGTTCACTACAATCTGAATCCAGGGCTGGTGCTTTGTTTTTTATGTGACAAAATCAAACTGCAAAGGTTGTTCCTAAGAATTTACAGCTAAGGTGGAAGCTTGCCTGATCAGTAAATCTGTACCTTCGTCTGTCTTTCAGAAAACAAAGACCCCCAACAAACCAGGACACAGTCCCATTAACACCACAGACAGATGCATGTTTCATAGCCAGCACTGCCCTAACTGAATTCTCTCTTCAACTGAGTAAGTTTGCATTCAGCAGTTCAGTTGAATCCTGCACCATTTTATTTATAAGGTTTTCACAAAGAATCCAGGAATGAAACTTCTACTTTTGGGATGATCCAGAACATTTTTAACCTTGTTTTTGTCTCTAGTTGAAATGCCACTGGTATTCTCAATCATATTTTATGTATGAACACTTAAAAAGCTTTGCCTAAAGGACAAACGAGAATTTTCTTTTGTCCTTCCAGACTATCCTTCATATATTTCCACATAAAAATGTATTGAAACAAGATTTAAAACTGTTATACATTTTATTGAGATCTACCTCCAGAGGGAGAAGAAAAGCACATTAACATTTAACATGGTGGCTTTGTCTTTTTCCATTTCCTTCACTGTTTGCTGAAAAACTTGCAATAGTTGAAAGGTAGAAATGTCAGACAGAAATCTGTGATCTGCCTCAAAATTAAGTTATGTATTGCCATAATAAAACAGAGCATTTGTCCTCTCTGGGATTCTCAGTCTCAGTAAAGAATCATCAAAGGGGCTACGAATATTCCCAGATGAAGAGATCATGGAGAACAAGGGTCCTAAGAGTATTATGATTAGCTTGACAATCCAGTGGCGGTGTTTCCTTCTGCACTGCGCGACCTTGTCTTTGGATTTATTCTGGTACGTGGGTACAAGAAGGCGCCCGTCTGTCTCAGTGCAGGACTGGGCATGCGACACAGGAACCAGCGCCGCAAAGCTTGCTCTGGGGCTGGAACCGATAGAGAGGTGTCAGCTTCTGAATTCTGCCTGCCATTAACCAAGAAACAAAAGCAAAATCTCATGTGAGATGCAGGCCATCGTACCTCCTGTGGTTTTCAGGGAGCCGGTGTCTGCTCTTTGCAAGCAGAAAAAGGCTACTGTTTGCAAGCAGAAAAATTGCAGGCTTCTTGGAAGCAATACAGAAATAGCTAACACTGAAACATCAACCCTGAAAGAAACTGCATCCTTGAGTCTGCTCCATGCAGCAGTCCATGAAGCACTGTTTTTAAATCTAGGTGTCTTCATGAACAGTTAGACTGATTCAGCACCGAGAGGGCCAAAGTATGCCAAACGCGTCCACGATGTTCTTCCCAGGCCAGCAGAAACTCTCCACAGCAAAAATGAGCTCAGAAGGCCAAGGCACGAGAGTTTCAAGCAGGTAAAGAAAGTTTTAGTATGACTAAGATAGAAGTTTCTTTAGCAGCTGGGTTATGCTGAATAGATAGGGGTGGAAGGAAGGAAGCTGTGCTAGTCCCTATGATGTCCAGTACCAGGCACGTTTCTTATTCTGAATGTATTTCTCATGTTTGAAGCTGCAAATCTGGTCCTCAAGTTCAACCAAGACTTTGAACACCTGCCTTCATTGTACTGACTGCAGTGGGGCCTCAGAGCAGCCTGTCTGTCTCCAACAGAGTAAGCCAGCCTGTTTAAAGCCGACCGTCTGACCACTCATCCCAGCACCGCCACAAGGCACACTCCAGGTTTACACCAATCCCTAAACTTCTCTCTGTGGAAGCCCTGGTGTTCCTGCATAGTACATCCCCCCGTCTGTAAAGCTTTTGCTTCAGATGACTACAATTAACCAGGTTTCTTAACAAGCTCTGCATTTCGGGACTCCTGTAGCTTCCCGTTAGAAGCAAGAAGCAAGGCTTGATTTCACATAGAATAGCTGATTGTCAACAAGTGCTCGTTAGCAAGAACCAAAGCCTCCAGTCTTGCTGTTTAATTTATGAGAGCCTTGTGATTATGATAAACACGAGATGCTCGATCACTAGGGATGGTTTTGTTAGTTGGGCCGGGCAGAATTTTTGTGCCAATTATGCCTATAGAAGAGCATACGCCAAGAATTGTTATTTTGCCCTTAAAGGCCATACCTGAATGCCCTGATAGGGAAACAGGGAAATCCATCAGCTTTCCTGCAATTCTTTAAAGCAAACCCCCAACAAACCCAACAAAGTTTCTTCCCTTTTTCTTTGTTAGCATTAGATTTTTCTCCAAAAATCTTGTTATAATATTGTTTAATAAAACACAGCTATGAAAATTGTCCCTGCTCATGGCAGGGGGGTTGGAACCAGATGATTCTGAAGGTTCCTTCCAACCCAAACCATTCTATGATTCTGTGATTCTATAAACCTGGCCTGCTTTAAGAGTAGTTATCTAATTTGTTGTCTGCTTACAGTATTATATCTAATACTTAAATCTATCAGTAGACGATTTATAAAGATACCCAGAGAACACAGTGGCAATTGAACGGTGGGGCAAAGGAGCCCCATATTCAAGGAAGCCCCCCAAGGTCTTTCCCCACGTTCCTAGGAGAGCGGGTGTTTCCTTCTTATTTCACCTCCACCCGATCATGGCTGTTTTAAAACAGTCGGGCACCTCCATGCTTCGAAAATCTAGCTGGCAGGGCAGGCCCGTTGAGCCCCATGAGAACAGATGTGCAGGACAGGGAGGATTAATATTCTTGGAGGTTTTCCTTAGTGTGCAGGAAGCCAGCACAAAGGCACTAATAACCTCTTCAAGCAGAGTACATTTTCTCATGGGGATAATAGCTCCAGGATAGAAAGAGAGCGCTTTTATGCTATAAAGGAACATTATCTTTCTTGTACGAAAACTAACCATTTTTGGCTCTCTAGCGCAGAACTAAGCTACCTCAGTTTTACCTGTGCATTTGCACCTGTTTAAGGACAAATTTGAAATGTCAACAAAATACATTTTAAGGAGTCTATCTTCTGCCTCCCCGTTCGCACTTAATTTGTTTCATCGCATAGGGATAGGAATTAAAGGCCTTCACTACAGTTTAGGCAGCTTGCCAATACCTATTTTATAGCAATAAAATATGTACAAATTAAGGAATCTCATGTGGAAAATTCATTCAACAGCCTCAAAAGCCAAATGAATGGTAATTACTTCAAACACAATGTGGTGGCAATCAGGCAAGATTGGATCATGCTTTTAAATGTATGTCTAAATTTTTAAGAACCAAGATAATTATGAATTATGAAAATAACTCAGAGAACACCACAGCAAAGACAGTGTTTGTGGAATAAGAAAGAGATCTTCTTTAAGGAACAGAGAAGACTTAATTCCAACACCTGCATGGGAATAATCAGAGAGCAAATATGGGGCTGATATTTTATTTTTTTATTTCTAGTTATCATTTTATTCTTGAGGATGGCTCGTGGATGCCTTGAGGTACAGAGGAAGTGGAAGCACATAAAATGAAATACAAGTAAAAGGATTTATCCTGCTTACTAAAAGCAATGGCAGTTCTTTCTAGTTCACATTCACATATATTGCAATGTAAAAATAAATTTACCACCTTAGTTCTCTGTGCGAGTTTTCTGCATCTGGAAAACAAGCTTAATGCTCATCCACTTATGGAATGCCAAACGAATAACCACAAAGTGCGTTCGTTTCTCATAAGTAAAGCAGAACAGATTTAGATCAATATATACGTTTTTTCTAAAAGATGACTGGCAAACACAAGCATACCTTTGTTGTCTTTTTGAGAAGTCTCTAGGAAACCTTTCCATTCAGGAAACAGTGCAACAGAACAGGTCTAGATCTATAATCACATAATTCCATTAGCAAGTAATGAAAATGCAGGTGTAAACCAAAACATATACAAAATATCAGATTTATTTTTTCCATTTAAAAGATTGCCAGGACACTGGACTGGCTTTCTTGTAGATCTATAATCTTGTAAACTGGTGGTGTTACAGAATAATTTCAAGTTGGCAAGGACCTCTGGAGATCTCTTGGCCAACCCCTGCTCAAAACCCTCTCACTGCTGAGGACCTGCATCAGTCCTCCCTTGGGTGTCTGTACTGGCATTGCACTGAAATGTGACATAGCCTGAAGGAAGCTCAATCTTCTTAGCTTATCAAAAAGAGCATTAAGGGGTCACTTGATCAATGGCTCGAACAAGCTATGTAGGGGAGAGACCCTTACGGTATAGTGTGTTTTAGTCTGAGAGGCAAAAGGGTCATAGGATCCAAGGCCTGGGAGCTGAAACTAGACACACTTGAATGGAAAATAAGGCATACGTTTTTGGGATAATTAACAACCAGAACAGTGTACCTAAGGGTATGGTTGAAATTCCATCAATCTGTAGGAGGATGTTTTGCTAAGAATCTGCCAAACCACAACCAGCTGTGAGTGGCTAGAAAAGCTCTTGGACAATGCAGAGTGTCAAACTGGTTGACAACAACAGGTTTGTAGGTGAGCATCAAACCAAGCATAGTAACTATGGGGGGAAAAGGGGTGGAAGTTTTCAAAGGACAGATGGGCACCTGTCCCCTTAGAAGAGAAATTAGTCCCAAGGCTTTGAAAATCTCTCCATAAGCATCCAGCACACTGGACCCACCTGCGCATTCATTACATGCTGAAGGATTTGAGCTATATTTTGTTGCGGATTATGTCGGAACATTTACAGGTTTGCTTTGCCAAAAGACATGCTCAAGGACTGAAGACAGAATCTGCTGACCAGAAGCCTACGAAATTATGAATGGCACAAAAAAGTGAATAAGGAAGAAAAATGTCTATTTCACACTACAAGAGCTCTGGGACACCACTGACATTTTCTGGCAGAACAACTCAAATTTTGGAACTCCTTGCCACAAGATGCTGTGAGTGTAAAAAGAAACAGACTCAAAGAGGGATTGGACAAACATCCCAGAGAATAAATTGCTATAAAACGAAACAGCGCAGATAGAGCTTCTGGCTCAGGAAAGCCGTACTCCTCTCCTTGCTGGGAGCTGCGGGGGCATTTCTGGGGAAAGCTCCCTCAGTTCCAGCTCTCAGTCGGTGCTTGCACACACATCTGCTGCAGTGTCAGCGCTGCAGGTCAAGTCATTTCTAAGGTAACTCCAGTCAAGTCAGTTCACTCCAGGGAGGGATTTGTCCCATGAAATCATCTCCATCTGCAAGAACTCTAAGCCAGCGCTCGATTAATTTATCCAACTGCTGTACACTTAACTCAGTTGTAGTGGATGCAACCTATAGTGCACAAGGTTGCAAATACAACTCAGCCAGGAGAGCAGTAGAGTCTCTAGAAACCGCTTGTTAAGAAAAAAAATAAAACTGCTTTAAAAGTTCTTTAAAAAAGCAGAGCATCAAGAGAGACCTGTTCTCCCTCTCTCGAAGTGAGATGAGGTAGGAAAAGGTCTTTAACATTAACAACCATAGTGGGAGTTCTGTACGTTCTGCTTATTCCTATTTTTACCAGAAATTGAAATAGACTCCACGAAAAGGTCAAATAAAGTGTGAGCACTGTATTTTCCTGAGATTATTTCATTTCACCAAAAATCGGAGAAAAAAAAAAAAAACCACCTTTGGATTACTCAAAGTTAGTGAAAATGGATGCTTTCATAAAAATTTACAAAATAAAAACAACATATGACTTACTAGCTCCACTGCTGGCATTACAGTTGCAGACCGCAAAGCATTTTCACATGTGCCCAGCACGCAGCCCTAGAGCCAGCTGTCGGCAGAAGGCTGGGGAGGTAGCACTGCGCACGCACACAACTACAATCAAATGGCTGAACAGAATGAACTTCCCACGCTCACCTTCAGGATCTGTTTTTAAAAACACACTTTTTAAGACATGTTTAAGTCACAGGTGTGATGCAATAGGCAGTGCTGATGGTTTGGTTCTAATTCTTCGCGTATTTCTGAACTGATCCTGAGATTTGCCCCGCACGCTGACCTCCCCTTACGCACTGCAGCACACAGGATCGGGCTCCAGGTGCTGGCAGCAGGGTGAAGCGTGGCGGCCTTGCGGCTGAGGCAGTGGGTTAGGGCGCAACAGATGGCAGCCCTTCCAGGTGACCTTCAGCTCATACCAGCGTGCAGAGCTCGGTGGCATCGCTGCCGCTGCGTGGTCAGCCGCAGACTGCTCTGCGCTGTGCATTCCTTGTGCAGCGTCAAATCCACAGTGGGGTTTGCACGGTGGGTGCACTCCTGAGCACTGGGAGAACACCGTGTCCTAACATCTCCATATGGTGCACCAACACCCAAAGCTGCTTTCAAAACCATAGTGAAAAGATTACCTGTTAAGTTAGGAACTACCTAACTAGTAATTATTTTATTACTGTTATTTATTATTACTAGTTAGTATCCTGCCTGTAATAAAAGACCAGCCCAACTGCTTCATGGGCAGCTCTGCTGGTTGTTTTGTCTTGCTACAAGTTAAACAGGGTAACACAATAGCTCAGAGTAACTTGAGAGTGAATCATTGTTTTCTGCAGGCAGATTATAATTATTTCCCAGGGAACCTTTGTTAACACCAGCAACAGCACGGCAAGGTCTGACATCAATTAGGCAAAGATAACGCTTCGAGCTCTCATTGATCCCCAAACCTCCCTATCTTCTGTTGCTGTAGAACAGCTGACGTTATCTTGGCTTGCCCTGTCGCAAACCACAGTGCCCACAGCACGCTGCCCTGGGGCGGCCGTGGCCATGAGCTGTAGGGGGGGATTACAGAGGATGAGCCCCATCGCTGGCACCAGAGGGGAGAGGGGGAGGATAAATCTCCTGGCCCCTCCTTCCCACACTCTCACCAACTCCCAAGGAAGCTGTCCACCAGCTACTGCTTCATATGCATATGTATGTGCTGGTGTTTAATTAAAGCTATCTAAATGAGTCATTTTTGTGAAGCCTCTCCCAAGCCCCACTGTCAGATTCTGAGTGGACACCTGTGCCCGCTCTGCACGAGTGACTATAACCCCCACCCAGGCTGAGAAGCGCAGAGGGATTTTGCCATCAGCTGGGGTTAGAGGGGACAATGATTGACATCGGAGCAATCTCCCAGTGACAAACCTGGCCTACTTCATGCACCTCGGGTTCTCTGATGAGTGAATTTGATCTCACAGGCAGTTCAACAGGAGCAGCACCTAGGTGCCCAACTTGGAGGAATTTTTTTTAAGCTCACTGAAGTTTTTCATCTAGCATCTTTTTATTTCAAATGCTGCTCCTCCTCTCAGGGCTATGCCATGCAATGAACATACCTTTTCTCTTTTTTTCTTGAAGTTATAGGTGAAAAAGAAGCATGTCTAAACTATTTGAATGCTTGGGGGAGGAATTACCTACTGATATTTTTTAATTATAATTCCCTCTCTTTAAACCTGTTAATAAAAGATCAGTTAAGGTCAAGTGTGGGAACTACGACACACACGCACACACCCCCCTGCCTTTACTCTTTGCTGACTTTTCAGCCTCTAGCAAAGAGAACTACTGTGAAGCAGGAAAGAAATTACAGCTCTGGCAGTTCATAAACTTCAAAACTAAAAAAAAAAATTTAGAAAGCATAGTAGCAAAAGAAGAAATATGAGAGAAGGTTAGCAGTGAGGAAAAACTGGATATAGTGAATGTATTCCTTTTTCATTTTAAGTTAGAGTAAAAAGAATTCAAGAATATTTCACAGAGTTTTTAAAAAGAGTGGAAAATTATGCTGACTCAACAAAAATGTAAGAATATGATTACCTGATGTTTTGCTGCTTCGAACTTGCAACACACTTCCTTTGTTTTTCACCTATCACCTTTTATCTGTGTCTCCACACCTGGGCTATACACAGCTCCTACCGGCATCCTGTAGCTTCTTCTCCTATTGAAAAATAAAAATAGTAGATTTCCATCCTTGAAATCCTGATAATTTGTAACAAGAAACCTAAGCCAACCTTTTACTGGAAAAAGTTCTAAGCCCATCATAAGAGGCATTATTAATTTCACTTCCCTCCAATGTTCACTCGCACCTTGAATTCTTTCACAGAACTGGCAACAGCAAATTCAACAAGACGTCTCCTCGTTCAAGGATTTCCATTACTAACACAGTTATTGCTGAACCTTAGTTTCTGAAGCTGCCAAGTAAGTGTTCTGTAAAGTAACAAGCAGACAAACGTAACGTTGAAGACATCATCTGAAAATGACCACAGAATACCTCTGTGTAGATGTTGGAAGTGGCAGACGATGCCTTGACTGCGAGGGAAAAACCCAAGGAGCTTGCAAGGGTAATTCTTGTTGCATTGCTGATAGATGAAGATCCAATACAAGTCCCGATTTTCTCAGAGGTTGTGCATATGTGTGGTTAGTTTAATTTAAACAGCTCGGCATTTCACAAAACAGATACCAAAATTGATTCTGCCGACTTCAGGCTAAACATGTGAAAATGCTGACTGACAGAATCACCTAAGGGTAATAAATCTTCCAAGTGTTTTGTTAAACAGCTATTCAGTTTGAAATGTATCCCGGCATTCTAGAATAACAATGGGCTACTGTAATGTATGGTGCATTAATTATACAGTTGACAAGAAAATTACCCTTCAAGCCAAGATTACTAAAAACTTTACTAGGCGATTTTTTTACCCTCTCCTGTTAAATAGAGGATTCAGTGTAGCCCTCCCAGAGGTTCTGCCCACCTCCTCCTGCAGTGTTAACCAGCGGGGCAAGAAAGTTCCAGGGAGATTTGCGCTGAGGTTTCACTGAGAACGCTGGTTGCTTCCTCAAATTTTTATTACAGCTGCTAAATGAGGACCATCAACATAAAAAATGGCTTTGGCTTCCGTCAGTATAAGTTTTTCTGATAAACACAATAAAACGTTGCTCCGATTTGTGACTGGATTTACATTCTACAGCAGGTACCTCTGACAATCTGTCTGGGGAAAAGCCCACAGCAGCTTTCAAACACTTGCTTACATATTGGTGAAAGAGTAAGAACTCTAGGGTTGGAGGCAATGCAAAGACGTTGTAAAGTAGTGTAAGAACACAACAGAAATGTAAATACACTGTTACGAATAGAACCTATTTTGTGTGTTTGCCAGGGAAATACTCCTCTCTGATCCCTCTGATCGTCCTTGAAACTCCTGCAGTTCAGGGCTAAGCCTGGGTGCCCTCAGTAAGGCCGTGCGATGGTGCTTTCGCATATCGATACCTCACCTGTACGCTGCCACACGCACCCACACGCAAAGAAGCCATTTTAGAAACTAGTTTACACCCAGTAAATTCGTCCCTAATAGCGTCCTGACTCCAGGATGCAGAAACAGATTCAAAGGTCGTAAGAGTGCTGTGTCATGGGAGGACTCTTTGGAAACAGTTTATTCTAGTATGTACTTCAGAAATTTTAGGATGTGAAAATTCTGCATATAAGACTTAAATTCTGCATCAAAGATGACTAATTCTTGATTTTAATATAGTAGCTTACTAAATACAATTACCAGTTATGCATTTGCTTTTTTGAGTTAGAATCTCTCACACACAGCACAATTCTCTGGTGAGTTTTCAGCATTCATGCACCATTGCTGATATGGAAAAGCACTTCTAGTATTGCCAAGACAGAACTGCTTACTAGCAAAGAAATGTTTCAAAATTGTACTGAAATATACTCTATAGAGTTGACAACGATGTGTTAGGACTAAAGAAAATATTACACGTGCTGGAAGTTGAATTAAAATTCTAAGATCTCCTGTAAGCATAAAACCGAACACTCAATTTCCTATAATTTGAGGTACAAGCGTGACTTATAATCAAACACATCTGAAAAGTGACACCACTGAGATTTGCCACCCTGAGGAACAGTGTGTAAGGATATATGTTTTTAGCATAATGCCAAGCTTCTTTTTAACTGGGTACAGAGAAATTCTTGGTTTTAAAGCATAATTTAAATAAGTTACATCTTTTATAGTCTGCTTTACTGTAGGTTTTGTAAACTCACTATTAAAATAAATGAACAGGCATCATGGATTAAAAGACCACTCCAGTTTCAACTGTTATAAACCCCACTTTACCAAATCACATTACCTTGTAATTTATTCTAATGTAGTATGTATTTCCCTGTAAAGCCAATTTCTGTTCCTTAGGCGTATTTCTAAATGCCTTTCCGATTCACCTCTCCAGCTGAAAGCCCACATAGCTCAAACCAAATCTTTCCATTTACCTCAGCAAGCTGTTTATTACTCTCCTTTCCAGAAGTTGTGATGAGGTTGGGACCGTAACAGTGTTTTCTTTCAAGGAAAGCTTCCAGTGAAACAATGGTGTGAACCAGATGCTTAAAGAAAGCAAATCAGAGTAACATGTTGTGTTCTCCCGGTGCCCAAGAGGGGCTCCAGCACCAGAGAGAGATTTCTGCACGGTAAGGTCAGTTAGTTAATACTTGCAGATGCATTACTTTCAGAATTACTGTTAATAATCCAATGTGGGCCTAAGTTATAACCTAATTCTAAATGTCTCTGACCTCGAGGTGGTCACAGCCTAGATCTTATAGCTCAAGTCCTATTTCTGCTTGTTCCAGCAGAAGTCAAGTCTGTCTGGTTTCACTCACAACTGGCAAACAGCTTAAGAGTCTTGCGTGCACCTGCACGCTTACAGAAGGAAAATTTACAAAATTTCCCAGCTGAAAGTGCAATGAGCAAAGAAGTGACGTAGGATGAGGTCTGCTGGACAGGAAGGAAGTTTAAGAGGAGACAGAATGCAAAGGATGCATTATGGTAACAAAAACGGCACAGAGAGAAAGGGGGCTGTGTCCAGGCTAGGTTAGTACCTGCCACACACTGAAATACAACACTTGGAGCCTCTCATTTCCAGCGTTTCAAACCCTCTTCCTGCCCCCCTGTCCCCCCATCCCACTGTCAAAAGTGTAAAGGCACAGGCTGCAACAGTTTCCACAAGGTAGCCCCGCTTCGTCAGAGCCCTTAGGTAGAACCCCGTATTGAAGATTTCCAACACGAGGGGTTTGTGCTGGTTTAAATATATTTCCATCATCCACAGACTGCCTTCTCCCCAAAGACAGGTATTACACGCTTCAGAGAAGGGATCATGTTTCTTTTAATCTCTGTAACATCACCTCAACATTTAATAATGCATCAAGAGAATCAACTGAGAACGGACCAAAACACAAGCCTAGAGTCTTCCTCACAACTTTCAGCTTCCCAGTCCTTGCTTTATTGCCATCATCTTGATGACTGTCTGCCACAGAGATCAGAGGCAGTCACATCACCCCGCTACATTCCCAAATTTATCAAATTTCTCCTGTAAATTCGACACGCTGTTTTGGCCATTGCTCCACTATGATTATCTGAGTTGTCTAACACGAACTGGAGCACTGGTTTTGCAACTTCATCAGATCCACAGCTTTGAGGATTCAGTCTTGACCACAGATTTCAAGCAGCAGACAATGCCCAGCACTCTGAAGCTGCTCGAGTGTTCAATTACACGCACCGTCAAAACTGTGGAGCTTAACCGCTACGGCTGCCCAGCATCGCTCCAGTGCTTTCTAACTTTAGATTAAAGCGTTGTTATTATCACAGATCTCTTCCTCAAGTAATCTTTTATTCTTCTTTTCAAACAAGATAAAAAGATGAAGAGTCTAAGTCGCTCTTTAGATGGCGTGATTTTCAAATCTTTCCTGTAACCCTTTCCCAAATCCTTTCCAATTTGCCAACATCCTTTTTGAAGTTCACACATCAAAATTGGACACACATTTCTAACAGTCAAATAAGAGCACTGCAGCTAATTAGTGCAGTTCCATTTAGCAGTTTTCCATTTTACAGCTATGCTTTCACCACTCATTGCCTTTGGGCAGCACACGCGCTGTCTGCCTGTGCTTCACTTGAACTGGGCTGTCCTTGGTGGGAAGGAAGACAGTGTAAACGCTTGCTTTCCTTCAAACACAGTTTCATTTGTGCTTGCAGTAAATCCTACACAATTCCATTAAATCCGCTTCCAAAATGAGGCGTACTTAAGATTTTCGTACTGGGGAGAAGGGGACAGCAGAGGGGACACAAGACACCACCAACATAAACATAAATACTACATAAATAGCCTAACATGAGCAACCAGATGAATGACAGGCGGCCCGTTAGAACCCAGACCACTGATGGCATAACTGTGCAGCTGGCAAAAGCCTCCAGGAACTCCATGCTCAGGAGCAGAGGACGCTGCATACGCAGAAGAGGAATCTTGGCTGTGATGACTCCAAAGACATCAGGTTACAAAATGGAAAATCCCTTCCCAGCAGGCAGCACAATTCCAGTTGGCCATTACATTGCACAACCTCCAGGGATTACTGGCAACTTTTGTAGGTAACTGCGCAGCTATAGAACATCTGGCCACATTTCACAGGATGATCACGTATTTCCTAGGCCCCACTTCACAGCTCTGCAAGGGCAGCCCTGATTACTGGTGAATGCTGCGGAGTCTCCGGAGCCCACAGGATAGTGTCCCAAATCAGAAACGCCACAGCAGTCAAATCACAAGAGGGATTTGTGCCAGGAGTCACATCATGCATGTTCTGATTTCCCACAAAGTACATTTTCTAGCTATCTTTCATGAGAATGCCCTCTGCACCGCCACTGCCAGAGCACCCAGACTCTGTGACTGAACACAACACAGGCCAGTCTTGGGGGCTGTGTTTTCATGAGCTTGAAATGCTTTAATTGCATTAAATACTTAACTCCACTCACTACGATGTTAAAAAGGCTGCCAAAAATGCAAAGCTTGCAGGAGGAGAGAAAGCACAAGAGGAGGTTAGAACCAAACAATAACTTTAAAGAGATGGAGCGACTGGTGACAGCAGATCCCAGGTACCTATGTGGTAAGCATTAAAATCTCCATTCTCCCCTGACTTAGACTTAGTCATTTTCATACTCTCCCACTGAAGACAGTAAAACAGCATTAAAAGAAAAGAAAAAAATCAACAACTTTCCTACATTTACATGAGTACAAGAGTGAAAAACAATGAAAGCAGCTTGGCATTTTTATAACACAGTTCAAATAAAAATTAATGGCACATGTAATAATAATTCCAAGTGTATTTTGTTTCCATTTATATCCAACTAAGAGACAATTTTTGGTGCATTTGGTTTTATAGCTCTGTGTATATGCAGCAAAGTAAAAATTCTGCACATGGGAAAATAAATAAGTGGCTATATGACTGGTTGACAGCAAGATTTGTAGAGTTAATTAGTTCAATGAATAGGAAAGGCACTCAGAACTAACAGCTCATCAAATACTTCTTCATACAAGAGATATCTGTCACCCTGCCTATGCTGAATAAATATTTTTACTGTCTTATGGAGATCAATGCCAACAGAAGCAAATAAACACCGAACAAAACAAAACAAAAACCCCACCCCCAAACCACCCAGGACCAAAACCCGAGCAGTGACCCAGGCTGACCCGACTGGCTGCAGCGCCGGGGGATAAGAGGTCGCTGGAAGAGCCAAGCCAGGAACTGCCTTCTGCCCTAGCCAAGAACACCTTCCTATGAGCTCAGGCTGACTGGGCTCAGAGGCAGAGCTATCGATGCACCTTAAATTCCATAATAAACATCAATACTGTTCTCAGTTGTAGTCTGGGGCCAAAGGCCACCATTTTGGCTAGGCAGACTGTGCCCAGCATGGATGACACCACACTGTGGTATTACAGCCCTGACCGAAACAACAGAAAGGAAAAGGAAGAAGTAGCTCAGCCTCTCTGCTCTTGGTCTGTCCTGAAGGACTCGAATCACGGTATAGCCCCCTGGATTTGCTGTAACTAAAGATGTCTCTGTAGGCAGCCTTGGACACGTTTCAGCAGAAGACACACATTAAACTACAAAAGCATCTACCCTTCAACTTGCTTATCGCTGCACTTGCAGCTGTGACTGCAGGACAGAGCAGAATTCAGTGCAATCCCACCCCCCTCCAGCCGGGCAGCATTCCTGGCCGCCTGGGAGGACTGCGTGGAGCTGAACAGGGCGAGCACCTCGGCACCAGGAACCTCGGGATGCTTGCAGAGTCTCTCAGGCACCCACGTGCAAGACCCATTTCAAGATTCAGGCTCTCGAAACAAAGCGTGGGCTCTTAACAGAAGATTTGGGCCCATGATGAATTTTTCAGTGCTGCTCCTACCACTGCTGTCAGAGAGGTGAGAGGAGGGGGTTCCTGAAAGGGCTTGGAAAAACTTCTCCCCTGCCTCTGCATTAGAAATCCCACAACCTGAGCAGCTGCCACCGGAATAAAACTGCAAATGCAAAACCCCTTGAAATTGGTTCAGGGGCCACTGAACCTCCCAGCCCGTTCCAGCAACGAGGGGCCTGGCAGCTGGGGGCTGCCCTCAGTACACGCTCCTGATTCACACCTCCGTGCTCCTTTCCTGTGTGCAAAGCTAGGCCCAATGTATACACCTCAGCTATTTCAGATTCCACCGGAGGAGGAGAAGACAATATTTATTTACAAATTTTCTCAGGCAACAACACAAACTGACGCCAGCCTTCATTGCTATTGAAGAGCCCGCACACTACAGCTCCAGCCTCCGCAGCCAGCTGCCAGGCAGGCTGCAAATTCGAGGTTTTCAAATGTCGACGAAACACGTCCTGTCACGCAGCGTGAGAACTGCGGGTACTCCTGTTGTGCATGAAGTCTTTTCTTGCGTGGTTCTCTCTTATTGATGTATTGCGTTGAAAATTATGGTTAATTAGGAAGACAGAACACATTCTCCAAGTGCAGTCACAGCCTGTTAGAAATGGCAACACCCTGTGCAGACGTTGGAGGCCAGCTGATTTCCCTGAGGGTTACCTGCAGCAGCATTGCTTCACCAAACAGGCTCGAGGAAGTGCTTTTGTGTCAAGGGACCCAATGGGGTAATGTGCTGCAGATTAAGGAAACAATCATGTTTTGAACTAATAACAGATTCAATGATAAACATCAACAGTGTTCCAGGAAGGATACTGATAACACTATTTCACCTGGGTTTTTAAAACCCACGTATATCACCTCATTCAATCCCCTTCTCTAAAAAATCAGATTCTCAGGGATCGTTTTATTCCCACAGGAGAACCTGTACGAAACACATGATTATGAGAGACAAACCAGGTTACAGGAAATTGTTCTGGGCAGAACAGTTAGTTCCAGTTAGCAAAATAAAAGAAAGTACTCATCTATCCATATATCGTACTTCTTGATGCAGCAGAGAAAATAACATACAAAGTTGATAACAAATACCAAAAAAACCCAAAACAAACAAACAAACAAAACAAAAAAAAAAAAAAAAAAAAAAACAAAAAAAAAAAAAAAAACAACACAAAAAAACAAAAAAACAAAAAAAAAAAACACAAAACACACCAAAAAAAAAACACAAACCAA
>Ga0181612_167237_pt1 | contig 25460 bp, 12 predicted proteins | sample HoacroProtozoa21_FD_119630 | JGI IMG/M metagenome (GOLD analysis project Ga0181612, IMG submission 119630) | Hoatzin crop microbial communities from Cojedes, Venezuel. Combined Assembly of Gp0051906, Gp0051904, Gp0051908
GGCAGCAAAAAACAGACTTCTGTTTCATACATTGCAGCTAAACCAGACCTTAGGAGGATACAGTGCTGCCCACCTGCCCCCCTGACGCTCCAGCAGAACAGAAAAATGGCTGGAGAGCTCAGGAGAGAAGTCAAAATTATCCAAATGCCCGAGGCCACAAGATGTGCCGCATGAGAAGTCATAGCATCAAAAGCCACAGCTAACACTACCTTGCTAGTCACAAGAGATTTCTTGCTATCCTTTTACCTCCTGAGATGAAACCGAGAACCACAAACTTTTTGGCTAGGAACGCAAAAGATGGGTAACTGTAACAACATGGGGAGAGCTTCAGAAAGCAGATGAACAGAAGTAACAGATGTGGAGCAGGTATCTGCTCTCTGCTTATAAAATGACGATTTTTCAGGGTAACCACTGAAATAACAGAAACTTGAAGCAGAGCATAAATCCTGAGAAGGTCCCTGTGTCGGGCTTTCAAGCATCAAATATAAGACTTCAAGCATTCACTGTTACCAGGTGAAGCCCAAGGGTGAATGATTTCCTTATTAATTTAGCGGGTGACCAAAAATAGAAGACAGCTTGTGGCATCCTTGTCAGAGCTGACATATGGAGAACATAAACCCCGAGCAGGCTTGCTGCTTCTTCTCTCACTGAGATTACAGTTCCCTACAACCACAACCAGCTGGCTGCCATACTCCCCTGTCCTCCCTTCCAGCCAGGCCCACGGAAGACCAGCGTCAAGGGCCGAGCCACAGGCTGCCCAGCCTCAGACGTGCTCAGCAAGAACTACACCCATTAGTAAACTGATGAGAATTGAGCCACCCAACACATCTTTATCACAGAACGTTGGCTCAACATCTTCACGTGTCCATTAAAGACTTGCCTCGTATTTCAGTTTCTTTAAACCACAGAAGATACTTTAACCAAGGTAAGAGAACAAGTGTAGCAGCAGAATGGCCCTTGTTCCCATGACACCAACTCTGCAATGGCATTCACTTCATATGAAGTCCATGTCATGAAAGCAACTGTTTTGAGAATCTATAGAGGGCTAATTTAGATATTACGTTAATACAAGTATCTCTGGACTGCCCAAAGCAGCTGGTGTACTTCTACCTACTGAAAAACCAGAGACAGTCTACTGGTAGGCTGTACCTATCACGATCAACAAGGGATGCAGTTGATGCATTTCTTAACTAGCAACAGAAAGCAGGGCAATAAACACCACAGCCAGCTACGGCTGTAATACTGACCCCATACCCCAGGGCCATATGATGTTGTAACATGTTACTAGGTGCTGCCTAGCATCAAAATTAAAATCCTGGGGCTTACAGACATTGTGCACTGACCGACAGAAAGATCAGATAGCCCTCTTAGCAATTTTTTTCATTTTTTACTTCTAGGTTTCTCATAGGTCATCTTTAAATGCACATGCACAAACCCACTTATTCTTCAGCTTTCCTCAGCTGCAACGCAGGAAGAAAACCTTCAGTGCCCCCGGCAGAAGTTACCAAGCACAAATTCCCCATAGGCTTTCAGTAGCCTCTTTCACCTGCTGAAAAGATCATCTCCTCCTTGAACTGACACCAGGCCAGCAGAGGACAAAAATCTTTGGCGTCTTCAACAGCTGCTTTTCACTGTAAGTCAACAAGGGAGACTTACAAGCAAGGGACTGAGTTTTCAAAAGAAATGGATACTACTTGATGACACTTTGCAGTCAGAGGCGCTAAGAACGATGAACAACTTCCCAGCACTTAAACAAAACCCATGTTTCAGCTAGTTTTTCCCCCAGCTACAAACTGTGTTCTTACACACACGGCAGAGATGTGTGGTGAGATCCTGGGCTCCAACGACTAAGAACAACAATATCCCAATCGAGGAGCAGAGAAGTATTTTTCGGAGCCGAAAGCTGATGCAGAAAAGCTTCAGCAGCTCAGCAGCTTCCTGCAGGCTGCCTGGCTGAGCTGGGCACAGCGAGATGCAGCCCAATGTTCTGCGGAAGGGATCTTTTTCCCTTCCCGGACAAAATGAAGACTGTTCTGTTGTTTCAGAGGAGTGTACTCTATGTCAATATACAACTGGCTGCCTATAACTTTGCAGCAATGTTACTGGCAAAAAGGGAAAATCACCAATATTAATGTAAAAGTGGCATTAATGAGAAGGTGCGCACATGTTGATATCCACTAGCAAGCATGCGTATTTCTCGGCTGTGAAAGGTCTTCTTAAAGGCAGTCTTAAACCATGCAACTCTGCAAATATTTCTCCACAGAAAACTTCTGGAGACCTAGGGGTGATGTGATTAAACGGTTTCACCAGAAGCTGTTTGGTAGCAGAAAAAGATCACAACCAGCATCTAACTGGCCAACTGCTTGAATAGTACTGACCTCAAACACTCCTGCTACCACATACAGCAATACCTAATGTATTTTTGCATCCACCACTTCCTCCAATTATTTTTCTCCCTGTTAAGACATCGGCTCTCTATTCCTGCAGCAAACAGCAAGAGCAAACAACTGGCACCTTCATCAAAACACAACACCGCCAGGTAACTAACAGCACCCGCACTTCACATTTTCAGACTACAATAACGCAACTCCACGTGACTGTTACCTGCTGTCAGAATTCAAGCTTACACTACAATACCCAGGCACATAGCTATTAGTTAAACAACTGTAAAACATGCTTTCTGCTTTTAATCTTGCTACTTATTTGTTAGTAACATCCTCACTTCCCAGGTCAGGTCCGCTTATCATTACTTTGACACAAAAAAAGCTGCCAGCAAACAAGTACAAAGATTTTAAAGCTGAGACAAGCTCCAGGGAAGTGCAAGCTTCCTGCAGCTGCTTTACCAAGGTTTTGATTCACAGTGTGGCCTTAACAGGACATTGTCATCCCAACTTGGCTACATCCAGTAACTTTAAATTAATTATTTTTTCTCCCTTTTTTTATTTTTTTTTTTTTTCCCAGTAGGCCACCCCGAGTCCAACTACTTTTCAGTTGTAACTTACCAGGAGCAAAGATTTTAGTCCCGCCTGAATGGAAAAGCACCTAGCGACTGAAAACAAACTAACTTATTTCTAACAGAGCCTAAGTCGCATTACTGCATTTTCAAAGAAAATCTTTACAAGCACACAAATCCTGGTAACATTTAGAGCAGAGATGGGAGAGCAAAACTGGGTACAGGGAGAGGTTTTGCATCACTTGGCTGCTGTGCTTAGGTGGACTGACATCACTCACTCCCAGGGCGGGTCACGAGGCAGCTAATTCCTAACTGCTAGCAGAAGTGTTGTACGCAGAGAAATCTACTTTCATACATCTGGAGGACTGACATTCAAAATATCAATAAGCTACCTTTCCCCCAAGAATAACACATCTATTTTTTTGCTGGTATTGCAACTTTGCTGAGCAATTATCTGATCCGGGATCAACAGAGAAAAAAATACCAAAATTAAGCATGCCAATCAGTCATCGCTCTCTATTACTTTATAATGGAAAAAATCACATTCAGCTTCATGGAAGTATCATATACTTCATGGGTGTATGGTGGCAGTATATTAGCTGTCCTGTGAACCCAGTAATCCCAATCAAGTTATTCCTCACTTATGATACAAAAACTTCATTGAGTAGAGATACACCAGCATAAACATGTCATTGTGGTGACAAAATTATCCGTATTTTCTAAGTGCTCCGTATTTTGAAAATACTCCATGATTTACTCTTTATTGTTTAAAAACTAACTTGGATTGACTAAACAAGGCAAAAAAAGGCAGCAAATCTAGGAAACTCAAATATGAGAAACACTACTTGAAATTACCATTAGTCTGGAAGGCATTAAAAGGAAGGACATAAATTTTCAGATCTAGTTAAAAGATTTCCTGGCTTGTCTTTAAAGAACAGATTTTCTGAGAGGCCCGAGAAGACAGTCTTGAAAGTGAGGCACAACACCGGACATTCAGACAACTCTTTTTCTTGCCTGATTCCAGGGGGGTTCCTTTGACCTCTGGCAGCCCATGCAAGCCGATTTATCAAAAAAAGTAACTAAATTGGGGTACTTGGTCTAAAACACGTAAAGCCTGCCAGAGGCGCTGAATTGCATAGTTCAAACCTGAGTGAGCACGAGGTAAGAGCACAGGATTTGTCTTTAAGTCAAAGCCTCCCTCTGCAGCTTGGCACCCAGAGCTGATGCCCAAAATAGACTGTGAAAAATGTTAGCCTGAATTTCCCTTTCCCTCCGCCTGAGCTCTTCAAACTGTCATCTGATGTGAGGTAAAAAGGAATTATAAAGTGTATTATTATTAAGTACTTTAGATGCTGCCTGGGAAGAAGAAAGCTTTATTTTGGGAAAAACTATAGCTCCTACACCAGTGTGGCTGGATAGTTCAACAAAGCAAAAAGAAAACTGAGAGCAGAAACAGAAGTAGGGTATCATCCTGACCATTCGCACTGGGCTTCATCTATTCTGCAGACAGACAGACAGCTTTTCACCACTGTAGGACACATCTGACAACCTGAATTTGCCAACCTGCTGTATTTATTATTGGGGTGTCAGGTAAGGATGTAGACAGATGCATCTAAACCAAGCCTTCTTCCTTTTATTTACTTCCCTTTATATTTCTGCTCAAAACAAATTGAGACCAAGTTAATGACTCCTAATTTTAATAAGGATTTTGTATTTTCCCTTATAGCATGACTTCCCAGTCCAGACAGTAATTTGACTAAATGAGTGGTCATTCAGAAATGGTACCAATAGCTCTGGGTACCAAAACACAGCTTACAGGTTACAAAAGTATTCAGCATGGTGACAGAGAAAGACAGAAAAACTTCAATTCCCATCAAAGAACAGAAAAAAGTAAAAAGAACCAAAAGAACATTATTTTTATATTTCATGATTTGATTTAAAAAAAAAAAAAGTTGGGGTTTTTTGGTTTGTTTTTTATGCCTAGCATTAGTGATACTGGACCCAGCACAGCAGGATTCAAGCTCTTACAGAACAACATTCGTGATTAACAAAAGGCATGAAATTGTTTTCAACTGCAACAGAGTAAAACAAGGACTAAGTGCATTTTCCAGCTCCACGCCGTTCCTTAGTAGAACGAATGATGAGTAAATCCCTGGACTAGAGTTTGCTGGTTCGAAGAGGCACTGGGGCTGCAGGGAACGCGAGCCCCAGCAGCACGTGGCAGAGCTGTAAACAAGTCTCTGCTGCTCTCAGCCTGGACCGCGCACAGGGGGGCATTTCCAAAACACACATCCTCGCCCACCCCGCTGCACGCCACTGAAGCGTTAAAGTACATCTACCGTATTTAAATATTTCCAATGCTCTTTAATTGTTATTAAGATTAGGAATAACTACACATGAATAAGAAAAGAAAACTGTACTGCCATATTCATGCATGCTTAAGATAATTCAACTTTACAGTTTTGACATGCGTAGCTGATTAGACTCTTCAGGATGTAAAAACACCATTGGCATTTTTCATATTGTAAGTGTCTGGTAGATAATGGCTGTGCAGATTTTATACAGAACGGCACAAGTAAACTTGCCAAACTTTCATCATCACTCCTTCAGGAACTCCGAGGGGGCCTATTAAATCGGCATTTTGTGTGACATGTACACAGAATGTGCTTCGCATGCAGAACAAGTATGGCAATAAACCTTTTCTTAACAGCTGTGTTATTTTAGCTAATGATAAACATGTATCTAAAGCCACTTTATCACCACAACTTAAATTGGTGAGAAAAGCTTAGTCACCCCACGGAAAGAGAGGCCATCGCAACAGAGAGGAAGCCGTTTATTTATTCTTAACTATGCAATTAGTTGTCTCACCAATAAACACTGCCGAATACACAGACTGTTGCTCTAAATGAAGTGAAGTTCGTGATCATCGTAGCTTATATTCTGCCTCTGACCTTGCTGCATCTACTCTTTAGTGACAGATTCCTGCCCACGGGCACATGTGTGCAATTATCACGGATCTCAGTTGAAGCTGTGGTTGCGTAACTGAGAGAAGAGTTTATTTTCCGGAAAGTTTCCTTACGGTCCAAGAGCTTTGGAGGCCAAAAAGGCTCTTTTTGTCATTGTTGTGGCTTGTTCCAGTCTGACTACATTCAAAACGAAAAAAATCTGGACATGTGAAATGCAGATGTTAACGAGCAAGACAGCATATTGATTTGGTTAAGCCATTTAATTTTGACCTACTGCCAAAACAACAATAAAAGAATCGCAAACCTGAAATATTGGAGATTTCATCAGCAGCCTAGAATGAACGGAGAGATAATGAGTCCCCGACAACCTCTAGGAAGGGATCGATGCTCTCCACGGAACTGCAGTGACTGGGAATTCCAGACAGTGCCCTTCGATTTTCTCTGAAATCTTATCTTTACAAAGTAAACAAACACGAGATAATAACCTTTAAACTTTCCGCAGCCATTCATAAGCGGATTCATTACTACAGAACAGCAGCCAACATTCAATATTAGTCTGTGTTCAATACACGGTACCGTATGGCAAAACTCCATCTTTTAGAAGGCACAGGTTGCAATTCCCAAAACTGTGACACTTAAAAAAAACAATAAAATTAATCTGGGTGCCTCAGAAGCATTTTCCAGCTTTTCTCTGAACCAGCAGAGCTGTACACATCCCATCTTTCCAGTGTAAACTAAATTTATCATATAATCAACTGAGTTTGCAATCTGAAGTCTTAAAAACCACTAAATATTGCAGAAAACACTGCAGAAAGTGACAGCTAAGTTTCAAAATGGGAAAAATACCTTTGTTTTCAGTTTTTTAAACACAACTAAACTTGGATCAAATTTTAAAATATTTTATTTTTTATTTACTTGCAACCAATCTAATGTTGATTCCTGTGTTCAGAAATATCTGCAGCAAACTAAACTATGACAGAGCTTTTAAAAGGCATGTGCCTGAAACATTACTACTCTCTATGGACATGTTAATTATGTATTTTTAAACACCCTCAAAAGCAAGTTAATAGCTATATAAAAGCAGAATTTTTCAAACCAAACCCTGACATATCCATCTTCACAGAATTATAAAAGATATTTTACTCTAAATATTTGATAAATGGCTTCTAATTCCTTGAAAAGAATAGCATTTAGACTACATGAGCCCAGTATCTTCTTCAATTATAATTGTATAATTCCATTACACTGGAGTGAGAAAAAGAATAGCAGAGGTAAGTGCTGCTGCATTACCCCCCATATTATATTTTTTACAGAAATTTGCAGAACACCATCAGTAAACACAGGGCTTCACAAACCACGTAAGAAAGGTCATTATCCCAGAGAGCTTACAACTACAGCAAACAAATCAAGTACAACAACCCTTCCATTCAAAGGAGATACGAGGACATTCCTTTTTAATATATTAGTGTATCAACATTAAACAGATTTTTAAGCCACTTATGATCCCCAAGTCAAGCAGCACCTAAACAGCACCAAAAGTCGACAAAAGGGGGCACATCTTTCTCCTTGCCCTTCCTTACTCGTAAGGTGCATCTTGAAACAGTGGGCAGATGCACATCAACTCCCTTCTCCACCGCGGGCACCACCGACAGGAATGTATGGAAACACACGGCGTGGGAGACACACGGGAACTGTACCTGTCAAAAAACCCCACTAAAATCCAGGAGCACAAGCTGGGCTCCAACCTCTGCTACTCTCCTGCTCTTCATGTCACCCCATCACGACTCTTCACTCTTGCTGGCTGCACCATTTCTCTGACATTCTGCAGTCGTGCCCACCAGAAACATCACTCAAGGGAAGAGGCGAAGGAAAACAGGAGGAGCATTTCACGCATGAGAAAGAGGACAGGAGCTCCCAAGAACACACACTGAGATGTTTGTTTATATTGTGGGCTAAATATTAAGGTTTCCTTTCAAGTTTACTTCTTGTCAAACTGAATTTCTTATATGACATCAGACCTGGAAAACAGCCAATATAAGGTCTGACCAGCTATGACAGTAATTTACTTTCTTTCAATGTGTCTCCTTTTCTTTAATTTTTAGATCAGCAATGAACACCTCCATTGGGTCCTTCAGAAGCTGCCATCACACTCCTCTTACAAAAGCATTAATCACTAGACAGTCAAGTACCTTATCAAAATTATGTTTTAATTCTACTTTTCCACCTACCACCATCCCAATCTCATCCCTCCTCTCCACCCAAAAACCTATCGGAGCTAAGAGAGAAAAAAAAAAAAACAATAAAGCTGTGCAAACCCCAGTAAGGAGAAGGTAAAAATGCCAAATACATCATTAACATCAGACAATTCCCAATAGTAACGTTTAGGAAAAAATTTTTACTCGAAAATATGTTCTTTTCAGAAATTATTGCTGGTGATCATTGTCAGATTTCCCAAATATTAAGGTTTCATTTATAATTGATTAACACATATTATCACCTTCTATACCCACCACAGACTAGATTAATTTTATATTATTAATGATGATAAACAAAAATGTGGCTATCAATTATCCTGAGGTTTTCTTTAAAAGATGTATAGCTGATAATTAACAAGGCATCAGCACATTGTACACTGGCAATTGCTTACCCATTCATTAAAATATCATTCATGTGTTACTTCTGCATGACTATAAACCTGAATACAAAATGGAACACTATTTTCTCACCTCCTGCTGATCCATGCCCTCTGCGTGCACCACCGGAAAAAAATTACTGAGGATGTTTTTCTGTGGGTAACAGAGGAAAATGTCTGGAAGAGTTAATACTGAGGTTGGCTTTTGTTTAACAAAAGCAAAGAGAGACACACTGCATTTCCCTAATAACTCCCAATCATAATACTTAGAGAAGAGGGAAGATAATTTACCAGGTGTACACATAATCTTTGCTGAATTACCAAAACACTGGAATGCAAAGAGGAAGCTGCTGAAATGCATGAAAAAAACCCCACATGTGGGTAGAGAATCAAGTAGCTTAGCTTGATAAGATGGGAAAGTAATTAGGAACTTGGATCAGTCAACTACCATGAGAGTAAATTCCTGCAGTACGCCTAAGCTGACCAAACGGCCTAAGTTAGGGAGAAGTGTCCTACTTTCAAGTACACCCAAATATCCCTTTTTGGATGTGCTATCTTGCTAGTCAAGTGTACAACCATCACAATAACTTTACCATATACATACCCACACTACCTCAGATTTTGTTTGCAGTTTACTTCTGTAAGTCCAAACCATTTTCATAAAAAAGTGTATTATTATACCTAGTCACTCTGGATAATGCTAGTAAGATACTTTATCTGTTTTCCAAGGCAGGATTTAACAAGAATTTCAGAAAAAAGTGTATTATTATACCTAGTCACACTGGATAATGCTAGTAAGATACTTTATCTACTTTTACTGTAAATTAATGTCAGGCTTTATTTCATTGCTGTTCTAAATTTGCAAACATTTTTAAATGTCATGTTTTCCAAATCTGGACGTGATTAATAGCTATGGTCAAACTTGGTCACCTGTGAGACACCATTCCTGGCGTGCCAAGCAACAATGAGTGATGGGAATTATCCATCTTTCTGCCGCAGTGCATCCAATGAGGACTGGACTACAATGTCAAGTCCTAGCAGAAGAAGGGGGTTTGGTTCTATTTAGTTTTTAAGTTGAATGCTTACACATGCAAATAAGCTGACAAAAATAAGCCTTTCCCTTGCCTTCAGACTCTCAGCCCTTCAGAAGGGTTGAGGCTGGATGAAGCCCAAGCCCGCACCCAGAGTAGCTCCCCTCAAATGCTGGGAACAGGCGTCCCAGAGAAATGGAAATGGAGCACTGGAGATGCTGGCTGCTCTTCCACTGGGTTTTCTGACCACAAGAGACTTCACAGACACAGCACAAAGCACTAAGCGAGCACCCAAGTGCCTCGGAAACAGCATTTGGCAGCTGAGACTAGACAAAGATCACAGGAATGACCTTGCATGGCGCAGACCTAATACAACCGTGCTGTAAGGCCAGGAAGGGAGATACCCACACACTACTGACACATACAAAGAAGGACTGTTGTGTAGGCAGTCAGGTGCCTTGCAGCTTGCACAGCAGCTAAATCAGCTGGTACCCTTCTTCATGTGCGTTTGAGAATAAACTGACTTTCAACAGTGAAGCAGCAGCAGTGACCACAAACAGTGCCTCAAAGGGAAGGAGACAAGAAAATGTAAACTTAAGATACCGAACTTGGAATGATCCAACCTACCAGTCTTCAACAGATAACAGGAATGGAAAAAACAAAGCCAAACGAAACCCAGTGACCCTGGACAATGGCTTTCCTAACTCAAATAAGGAACAACCACAGAGCATAGAAACAACCAGCGCAGTACATGTGCTTAAAAGTTGAACTCTCACCTATCCTTTGAATGTCTAGCAGTGAAAACACTGGTCGAACAGAAGAACAAACATTAGTTAAATACACTCACAAAAGCGGACTCAAAATGCTTTTCCTTTTTAAGCAAAAATTTAGAGAACAGACCGTTCTGATGAACCAGAACTTCTAAACTAACCAAGTGGGGTCAAGGAACAGTTCTTCGGGAAGAACCAAAAAAGGAAACAAAAGGAGGAAGAGCGTTTCCTCTCTGCAGAGCTTCGCTTCAGCCTGCAGTGCCGTAAGGGTGGTGATGAGCCAAACCTTTTCCCCACTAAACAGGAAATGGCTCTTCCTCACAGTAGAAAAAATGTACAGCCAAATCATCCAGAACTGAGAGAGGTAAGTCTGAAAGTAAAACAGCTTGCACATCCACAGCAGACACATACTTCATAAACAACGAAGTCCAGGAGAAGAGGTTATCTATGAATACAAATGTCCAGCAAGACACTAAAAATAGTTGACAAAGTTGACAAGTCTGATATATTGTGTTACTGCTAAAAGTTATTTGAAGATTTTTTTTTTAGCTATCTTAACATGTGTAAGTTTTACATCTACATGTTTTATGAGAAGTGTTTAAGCATAACCAAGTCCAATATAAAATTACAAGAGCACAGTGATAGGTAAGCTACTTCAAATTATACTTCAGTTACATGTATTTTACGATTCAATGTTAGTACACAAATGATACACAACACTCACAGTATTTCATGAATGACATCAAATATCAAAATCCTAAGAGGAAAAAAGGCATAAGGCTTTAAATAGGAGAGATGAACGTTACTGAAAAATGTAAGGTGGAAAAAATAAATAGAATATTATAGTTGTATTTTTTTATTATTTAAAAATGTCTCTCCGCTAGCGAGAAAAACTATTAACTTTGTTTGGCAAATGGTTGTATGTAACTACCAGCAATTGTTCCAAGAAGTGGAAGCATTTTTCTCATTAGAAGGTAAAGAAACCAAAGAAGACAGGAGATGAGAACAAGGCGATTCCCAGAACAGGTAACACATTTTGAGGAATACTGCAGTAGGCAAGAGTTGAAATCACACAACCATGCTAACTCGAAGAGCCAGTTTTAAGGCTCTGAAGCTTTTAAGGTTTGTTTTTCTTTCCCACTGTCTAAATTAAGATCTTTTATCAGCCCCACTGACTTCACCCATTAAACCGTGGATTTTGAGATCACAAAGAACAACAGAACTTTTCAGAGCGGACTCCAGCCCCGCGCGAGAAGGGCGCAGCGGCTAACTCCAGCAGACGTGACCTTTCGACAGCAGTATTATTCACCCTCTGCTCCTGGGCAGTTTGACACATTCGCACCGTGCGGGATCTCCAGGCGGTGTTTTATCAGCAGGCCCATCCAGGCATGATGTGCACTTTCGCAGTGCATTAGCATATCCAGGGAGGAGCAACGCTGCGGACTGCAATGGCCTTTCCTTCTAGGACAGACTGGAAGTGTGAAACAACTTTACTGGCATTGTTGCTGGCGTTCAGGAGCTCCTCAGCATATCCAAAATTGATCAGTATGTAAAACCTAGCACCGTATACTGAAAAAAATTAATTTCCAGAGCAGCTTAACTATTAGTGCTTTGCTCTTTTGAGCTGCTCATAGCCTTACATTCTGAAGAGTTCATCATCTTCATGTTTTCCTTCTTATCCTGCATATGAAGAAAGAATCGGTCTATATTCTACATACAACCTGAATGCTGAAGTTTAAAAAGAAAACAAACATATTTGACACTGTAAACAGAAACCCTGCTTCTCATCTTACACCTGTACCGACGAGAAATAACCGTGGTGAAGTCAAGTCAGCCCAGGTATACAAAGAGAGGGAATCCGGCCCAAAGAGTAACACAACCCTTTGTACACAGACGCAGCCCAGCAAAAGAAAGAGCCGATGAACTGGTCTGAGGTCACACAGGAAGACGGCAGAGCAGGCTGTAACAGATTTTTCCTCCGTGATCTCCAACAAGTTTTGCAGTCAATAGTTCTGTTGATCACTCAATCCTGGTCGGCTGCGCAGGGGATTCCCCCACCGCACTTCCAAGGTCATCTTGCCAACAAGGTAGGAGGGCTCAAATCACAAACAGCAATCTACACTTACTTCAAACCATTCTGTAGCACAGCAGCTCGGGGTGTAAAACTAGATGTAGACCTACCTCACTATTATCAAAAACATTTCAAGCTGCTTCAAAATATAACTTTCAAATATGAATAATGAAAAACTGATTTTCCTCTTTCCTGTTTTATTAAACATAGCAAACGAGCAGAAATTTGGGCTACAAGCCATCATCAAGCCGTTGCTCCTGGTCACTTCCCAAATGTCCAGCTCTCTTCACCAGTTTCTGAAACATACTGAAGGCGCTCCTGAGTAGAGATCAGTTTCATCTTCATGGGCACATTTCTGCCAGCTGTAAGACACAACACAGCTCACTGCTTTAAAAAGGAAGGACAAGAGGGATTCTTCACCTTTAAAGTATTAGGCTAAGAAATTTGGTTTGGCAATTACAATTCTGAGATCCGCTCTTCCAGATCTGGATGTGACTTTTTCAAGGACATGCGGTAGTAGGAACCCAAGAGGTTTTTTTAAAAAATAGCAGATGCTAAGCAAGCCAGAATTTCATCTTACAAAGAGGCAAACTGAACTGACTGTATCCCAAGTGTAACAGCACTTCCCAAAGGACTCACGCTAAGAATTTACCTATTAGTTCAACATTTTTATAACCAAGCCTCCTATTATAAAACCCAGCTTTTCTTAAAAAGCATTTCTATCACCATACCCTAGTATGACACATTTCACTCAATTCTGCAGTCATAAATAATCATGTTTACATTATAAAATTTTGGCCAATGTGGCACAGAGAAACAAACTTTAACCTGCACACATCAATTTCAAAATAAATATTGCAAGTTAATGTTCCATCTTCTTTGTTCTGCCTCTTTGTCTTTAGGGTTTAGTACTAAGATGAAGAATTTTATCTCATATATAAGACCTGCCACTGACACTGATCTACTCCCTTCCCAAAACATCAACAAAAGGAGCTATGGGTCATTGAGCCAAAAAATGAAATGCTGAAATGTACATCCAATAACGTTACCCTTCACTACCAGAGATTGCAGGGGGGGGGTGGGGGGGTGGGGCGTGGGGGTGTGGAATAAAACAAATACAGCTCAAATGTCTATCCAAAAGAAAACATTCAGAAAAGAACAAGGTGAAATTCAGTCCTACTCTTCAGGACGAAAGGTATCTTGTTACAGCTTCAAATCTTTCGTAGTGCCTGCTTGAGCACAGCTAGAACATGCGGAGAAAATTTATTGTATTTTATCATGGTTGGCTTGGGGGAAGGAAGAGGTTTCTCTGTGAGGTCAGGCACAGGAAATTATTAGCTTTTCTCCTTCAGGTCTTCAACACGCATCCTCTTCTACCACTAACATTGCAGTCATTTTGCCTACAGAAAGCCGACTAGCCAAAGCAGTACTAAATTAAGCTTAGCTTGCACTAGAAACAGGCACTTCAGTGGAACGTACACCATTTTTTCCAGGTTTGAATATAAGAAAGTCAAATTGCAGTCCGCATTTGAGCAGGAGGTTTGCACCTCATGACCTTCAAACTCCATACACATGACAAACTTATGCAGCCTAAAGAAAAACAGGGAATATTTATAATTGTACTGCGTTTCCCCTGTACTACTATTCAACTTTCCAGGCTCCTTCTTTAAGGAAAAAAACACCAAGAAGAAAAAGAGTAATCCAATAACATACCTCTTATTATACACCCAACGAAATTAATGGTGATTTTATCAAAGTGAAAGAGACTACACTGGAAAAATTAATGGTATTTTCTCGAAGCTGTGTTTGCAGTGTTCTCAGTTCAGCAGTTATTCATCCAGCAGCTCAAGTCAAAGCTGAAGACAGACAGATACTAAGAACAGGACACCAGCATCCTCACAGGATAACAAGATTGGAAAACATTTCTTGGAAATGCTGGGAAAAAAATAACACTCAGTAACCAAAGTGAAAACAGAAAGATCAAACATATGCCACCATCCAGTTCTTCCTTTTCTAAGCCCAGTAGGAATTTTAGAGAATTTCTGCATATTGAATTGGACAAAGCTGCGAGCAACTTCATCCTCATTTGAAGTGGATTTAGAATAATTGCTGTCAAAAAAGTTGATAGCTTGAATGGCTGCAAGCACAAAACCACAAGTGTCTTGTAGTCACTGGAACAGGAAAAAGCTGAAAGACATCATATGACATGTCAGGTAGCTACAGAGATCAACAGGAAAAATAGGTACAAATATTTGTAACTAAAATACATTCACTCATAAAGTATTTAGGCCTCGAGTCTTGTAACTGTAACAGAATGCATTAATGAGAATATTAAAAATATATTAAAACAAGACTTTCTAGTAATGCACTGAAGAGTACCAGAGAACAACAATCAAGCAACTATGAAAGAAAACACACACATACTCAACTTTGTTCTGGGCTCCCCAGTTCAAGAAAGATGAGGAGCTACTGGAGAGAGTCCAGCGGAGGGCTACGAGGATGATGAGGGGAGTGGAGCCTCTCTCCTGCGAGGAAAGGCTGAGGGAGCTGGGTTTGTTGAGCCTGAAGAAGAGAAGGATGAGAGGGCACCCTATAAATGCTTATAAATATCTCAGGGGTGGGTGTCAGGAGGAAGGAGCCAGACTCTTTTAAGTGGTGCCCTGCGACACGACAAGCAGCCACAGGCACAAACGGAAGCATAGGAAGTTCCATCTGAACATGGGAAAGAACTTCTTCCCTCTGAGGGTGACAGAGCACTGGAACAGGCTGCCCAGGGAGGGTGTTCTCCCTCTCTGGAGATATTCAAGACCCGCCTGGACAAGGTCCTCTGCAGCCTGCTATAGATGACCCTGCTTGGGCACGGGGGTGGAACTGGGTGACCCACAGAGGTCCCTGCCAACCCCTACCATTCTGTGATTCTGTGGAAGAGACCTGGCCTCTCCTCCAGGTACCGCTGCTCTCAGGCAGGAGGACGCAATGGGGACGGCTGCCGGAACCCCTGCCGAGCCACGGGCCGGGTCAGCCAGAGCCCACAGTGCCGGCGAGCACACGGACAGACAAGGCACGGCTTCCTCGCGCACGGAACCGTCCTGCACCTCCTCATCCTCAGAGAGCCTGGCAAACGAGCTGAAGGTTTTGTGCTGGGGGTCCACGCAGTAGCTAAAGGCCACCAGCTCCTCTGACAGGAGGAGGCACCAAGGCACCATGAGGGCCAAAGGCGCACAGGAGAGCTGACCCCACGCCACAGAGCGCTGAGTCAGCACTGAACCTCCCAGCCACCCACCGCCGCTCCGGCACGACCCGGCCCTCGCAGGCGTTCTTCTGCTCCCCGGGACCCGGCCCCAGCCGCCACGCGACCCTCGGCACTCGGGTTCTGAGCGTGTGCTTTGCCCTGAAGGCAGCACATGGGGTCAGGCAACACCAAAACATCCGTCTTGCTTTGGTGATTAAGCATCAACAATTTGACCGTTGCTCATGCAAATAACACTTACAAATAGGAAGATATATGTAATGCATGTTATATATAGAGAGAGATATCAAAATATAGACATCTTAGATGTATACTGTGCACGTACACATGCATATATATAAATATTTTGAAGAAATATCTACTGAAGCTCTTAAAAAATTAGGCTGGATACACAATTCTTGGCATGAATGCTGCACTGCACCGCTCACTCAGCTCACGGGATCAAAGTTTTGTGACCCATTACAACCGCCATCGTTCCCCGCTTCTGCTGCCCCTTTTGAGCTCCGCGTGTACGAGCTTTTTCTCTCAAGTGCTTTCCCTCACAGTAAGGTTAAATGGCAAGCAATTATCTCCACCTCAGCATCTGCCATGGCCCTGTCCACTGACGAAGGGACTAGGCGCCCAGGAGGTTTTGGCAGACCTGATAAAAGGTTTACCTCCGCTACCAACCTGGCTCCTTAGTATTTATCTGAGTCACAGCTGCAGGACTGGACCTTCACCGTATGCCTAACTTACCTTTATTCCAGTTTCTTAATTAAAAAAAGGTTTCTCAGCCTTCAAATCTTATGAAACACGAAACCAGAAATAGCTGCTCCTAACATGGAATTCTCAGAGCTTTCCTCTAATTGCTGTATTCCAGCAGCCTGAGCCGCCAAAGTGAGTCATACAGCGATGAGCGAGAGAGAAGCGTGGGACACATGCAAAAGCTCCGCCTGGTTTGGTTCGAGCTTTTCTTCAACGCAAGCTTTGCACCCACCACAACTATTTCAAACTGGATACAAAACGATTTCAGCCCAAATCCAGTCGCGTTCACCCGCATCACGCAGAGCACGTGCCTGACGGGGCGAAGTCCGACTGGAAAGCTTCTTCAATCGCAAGACGCGCACCTCCCGCCTCTCACTGACGATAACGCAACCACGAAAGCCTGAATTCAGATAAGCTAATTGAGAACTGTTACGGCCCCAAGGGCAATCAGAAAATCTGCTGCTCCGAACTGCAACTGCGGAAGCTTCCCTGACAGGGAAGAACGGCTTTATCAGACTATAGGATTTTATTTGAAAGGTATTGTCTGGCACGGATATTCTCCGCTTCTTTCCTTCCCGGTGACATCAGCAGCAGGCGGATGAAGATGGCCACAATACAAACAACAAAGTCAGTGTCAAGCTATATTTTATCTCTATAACTACCACGGTGAAAAAAAATACACAGTTCAGAAAGTGATTTTTCATTCACCATGGATTGTGCATGAAAGGAAGCTGCCAATAACAGCTATAATTCCAACAACGCTAATTCATCTAAAATATCATTAACCTTACTGTCTTCCTGGGCTAAATTCAGATCGTTCTCGATAGGTTTAAAAAAAGGCAGCCGAAAACCAGATCTGCACCTGCTGTTCAGCTTGGCCCCCACTGAAATGGGGCAGTTCACAGCGCATGTCCTAAGGCAGATGAGGAATATTTTTGGACAGCTTAGTAGAGAAAGATTCAAGGAGAATGCCGACTGCCATGAACAAAAGCGTAGTTCCAGCCCACCTCAGCTCCGTTTCACACAGTCACAGCCCTTTTCTCCTGACAGCCACAGCACCCAGAAAACTGCCGAAGCAGCCCAAATCCTAAGCGTTAGCCAGACGCTCTACCTGTCCAACATCAGGCAAAAGGAATTCTGCAGGCCCAGGCATAGTTCACACTTTTATTTGCAGCACCTGGTACTGCCAGCTACGGCACAGACGAGGCACATGCACAAACCCCTCGTCTACCGCAACACGCTGGCTCACGTCGCACCAGCACCTACGTACGGGTCACGGCTTCCTACCCGCACCGTGGGAGCACGGGCGTTCACTCCGGACCCACGGACCAAATCTCCAGTCTTTTGGTCTGATTTGGTAAAGTATTTCATTAATCTCAATCCACTGATTTTATGAGGCATGTTGTATTCAGCTGGGTCTACTGCGTGTAGCATCTTGTAGGGTCAAACTCCAAATGCCGCTTACGGGCTTGTCCTTTGAACACGACTGCCAAAAATGAGGGTGGGGGCTCACTGCTGGGGACGTGTGGAAGCGCTCTGTGTCTCACCACGGAACTGGTCCCTGGAGGGAGAGCTCCCTCCTCCACGCTGCTCATCTCCGTGTGACGGCAACGCACGCCGCAGTGGGTACCACGACTGTCACTGAGGAGAAAGGGACCCAGTAGGAACCTATCCAAATGGATGAGTCAGAGGAAGGAAGTTCATTTCGATGTGGGAGACACCGTCCTCATTAAATGAAAGAACTTCATCTGAAAAGCACAACCAATCACTGGAAAATAAGGTGACACTATCCGGTGATCAGCCCAGCGCGCCGCGTGCGCACCGTTCAGAGCAGCGGTACGCGTCTTCACAGAGGTAACCACGGCTCCGCCACAAACAACCCTGAGCAGACATCAGGCTGAAAAAAAGCGGGACTGCCCTTCAATCTGAGCAAATCAATACATAAGGAAGGTCTTCAAAGGTTTTAAAAACTGACCCCCAAAATGGTGAAATACTATGTTGGACGTTGTAGCAACCTTTTTGCAGAGTGCCCAGAGCCTTCCGAGCTTCCACTGCCTCTCGGAATTTATTGCCACACAGCGGTTTGTGCAGCGAAGATTCGCCCTTTTGTGATTCCTATAACCAACTTCTAATACGCCCCACGAATATCTGATAAATCCAAAGACACTGCAAGAAGCAGAGCACGGTAAGCCAAACCGGAGCTTGGCTGTGCAGCTCTGCGACTATTTCTGCTCTAGGGCCCTCACTATCATCACTGCACCATCGTATTGCTGGACAAGCCTAAACGAAGCCTTCTAGGCTTTAATTTTGGAAGCCTCAGAACAGCGCTGGCTTATGAAAACTCCAATGAAACAGTTTGTTGAGCTACAACCCGCTGGAGAGCGAAGGGGCTTCGCACGGCGAGCAAAGGCCCGGAGTCGGGGCCCAACGCTGCTCGCGGGTGCCCGTTCCCAGCCCGCGGTCAGCGGTACAGCCCCAGCCGCACCAGCCAGACTCCGCACTTGGGCTGCCCTGGGTCTCTTCTTCACGAACACCACCCCTGGGGCAAGGGGGATGGTGAACACGCTCGTGCTACAGCTCAGAAGGTGGCTAGGGACCACGTGTTCTGGAATTTTTTCCAAGTATCAGTTTATCTAGCATTCCAGAAATAAAATACGTAGAGGAAGAGGCATCCTACAAAAATATCAATGTCAAAGACTTTTTCTGCTAAAAAGACTATGTGTAGTGTGAAATAATACCAAGAATCGCCTGCTTCCACACGTGGAGACAGGCTTGCATCCGCCTTGAATTTTACAAGGAATTGCAGCTTTCATCCAGCAACAAACTCCCGACACACAGCAGAACGAGCCAGAATTTCGCAGCGGTGATCATGGAAGATCTGACGCAACGACACCTAAGGGGCATCATCAGTGCTCTCCGTGATCAGATTGCTCACACGATACTTTCACATTTTGGTGTATACACCTATGAAATCGCCATGACTTTTTCGTTTATTCTACTTCATTCTCTTAAGCAATCTTCATACAGATTAGGTCTCCAGCCATCTTCCTTTCAGCACCAAGTATTGGCTGTTGCTATGGAAACGCACGTATTCCCCCAAATACTTCTATTTCTTCTACTTTCACTGCTCTAATCGCTTAAATTGCAAGTGATTCACACAGAGAAATATCTTTGTTCTTTTTCTTGGACAACGTGATACATTTCATCTTCTCATCGCTTACGCCAGTGTAAGTCCACAGCACTAGGAGTGTTGCTCCAAATTTAAATGTTATAAGCTGGGTGTTAGGCACACATTTCAAAATTATTCTATAATTCAGTACGTCTTTGTCTTATTTTTTATTTAAAAAACCCCACATTCCACAAGCAGAAGGGAAAACACATTTTACTTGCTGTTGAAAATCACGAGACTTCTACTCACTTTCCAATTGCATTTGGCAGAATTGTAAGCTGATTGTCATCTACTTTTAGAGTTGTAAGCCTTTTCAACAGTCCTACAAAACAGGCAAGGAAGAAGTAACAGAAAAATATTGCACATCAATCTTTTTCACTTTCTGTAATCTCCCACATCCTTAAACAAACACCGAGTTCTAACACCGAATAACTTTGATCTAGATTTTAGAAAACACTTGTATATAGGCCAGTACACCGACACATTCTTGTCCCATTGAAAATATATTTCATCTAAATGAAGTGTTGATTAAATGTTAATATTTCCTATGTTGTTCAGCTTCAGTGCATTTCTGGAGTCTTAAAAAAAACTTTTAAAAAGAAAAAAGAAGAATAGTATCCTCTCTGTGGAGGAAGAGTAGTATTTCTACTTCTCTACTAATGTTTCAATCGAATTCAAGTCCCGTTGCCTTGATTAAAAGGTGCTCAGGTGATCACCGGGCTCTACACGGATTCTCTGCAGTAAAGGCTACATTTCCAAAGCTTCACAACGTGTGGGTAGAGACAGAAAAACAGGATCCGACTGAAACCAGAATCAATCCTGAACGCATCTGTACATGCGGCTAATACTTATCATTGAAAGAATTCTTACATATCTAAGTGTAAGCAGAAGCGTAACTGGGTGACATTCACCAAGCAGGGAACGAAGCTTCTGCTTCACCAGTGAGCAACAGCAGAAAACAATAAAAAAGCAGAGACAGAAAAAATGGGGAAAATATTGGATTACAGTGCTAGAAACAGAATCTGGAACACACTTCCACCTTCTGGAAGTTGTTCACGTTTCAAAATCTCTTTTTTTTCCCTGAAGAAGTTCTGGATATACTGAAACAGCATTTTTTTAAATGATTACTTGTAATTAATGTTGGAAATAATGTACATTAAATCTAGAGAAAAAGGCTAAACTTAACATGCTATCATATGCAAGCTGAAGCAAACGGAAAGTATAATTACAGGGACACTAGAAACACTACTCATTTCAATTGCAGAACATTTTTGTTGAAAACTTCTTCAAAATCAACATGTTCCAAGAAAGATCTAGGTTTCACCAAATTTTCTTTCAAGAGGAAAAAGTTCCACCAGAATTCATTTTAGCAAGGTCTCTTCTGAAAATGTAGTATTAAAACAACTTCTTTTTAAAGGAGTCTAAATCTCTTGCCTCAGTAAGGGGCATTTGGAAATGAGAACTGAATACGTCTAATTGCAAGCATGTACAATTCCAAATGTAAACAGTTCTTCCTTTTGTACAGGAGCTAAACGCCCTCTAAAAGTCAATCTGCATATGCATATCAGAAAAGCACATAAAGCAAAAATTCTAGAATTTATGGTGAGATGGGGAAGACCAAAATGGAAACCAGCCGTGAAAGACGTCTAATACCATTTCTGTAGCACAGCATTATTAGCTAGCAATCCATTCTGGAGTCTTGACTCAGTTGATTCAAAACTGGGGAGTTTAACAGTCCCGTGTTTAAAGGGACACGCTTAGGAAAGTGAAAAAGATGACGATGAGGATGATACAGCGGGCTCATCAGCTGGAAGCAACAGAAGAGAGGAAAGACCTCAAGTGCTTCCACAGCAAACGTAACGGATGAAGGCTGAAATGAAGTACGCAGATGTATGGAGTGATAGAACTACAAGCACTCAGCGTCCAGAATTTCTGTACGTTCTAAATGACTCAGAAATTCTATGCATGCAATTCAGTCAAAAAAGAACATGACCAGTTTGGCCTATTTCTTTGTTTAATGCTCTCAGATGGAATTGCACTACGGTAGCTCAGGGTAGCAATTTCCCTCAAGAGTTTCCCGCTGTTAACATCATCACCAGTATACTTACTTTCAAATTTAGATCAGATCAGCTACATCTTTCTTTGGTTATTTTCTTTCAAAGAGCAAATCAGAACAACCAATACCTTCCAGCCATGGACTTTTTTCCTGACTTTACACCATGGTCTTCATGGACTGTCCAGACACAGACGTTTCAAACTCCTCTGGAATTCAACGGCAGTTCTTGTTCCAGCTATTACAAATTCTCATCAACACCAAAAAAAGATGTAAATTAAATCCTCGATTGTAAAAGATTACAAGAAATCCTGAGCTCTTCTCACCTATGGAGTCTGGCAGTTGCTGCAACATATTGGACGACAACAGGAGATCTTCAAGTCCTTCGCATCCCGATATGTCCAAGTCAACAGTTTCTATCCTGTTTTTTGACACATCCAGGTACACCAGCTGTTTTAACTTCCCTATAGACTTAAAAGGACGTTACAAAGCGTTACTTGAACAGACACACACTGCATGCCAGTTTCTAAGCTTAATAAAGACAAAGAAGAGTAACGCAGGCTCGTAGTCAGTAGTCCCAGCACCCTTTTTACAAGATTCACCCTGCTGAAGCAGCAGCGGTGGTGGTTTAGCAGCCCCCACCTCCAGCTAAGCGCTGTACCAAACCAGCTGACCCATACCAAACGAATTACTGTCTTCCAGATTCACTAACTCTGCTGAAAGCTCGAGTTCTCCATCCTACAGCTGTGTTACCTCTTCATTTGGGGCCAGACCCAAGGGACGCCCACTGACAGCTCCCGACTCCCGACGGCAGCCCTCTGGGTCCCTGCGGCTAGGCGTGCAGGTAAAGCTTTTCCCCGTCAAGCTGATTCTCTGAATTTTGTAAAATCTAAAACTAGACTTTAAATATCCACAGTTCAGTTACGAGCAGTTAACCCCAACAGTACACTTTTGTGAATAGTGTTTATTATTTTATTGTTACTTTCAAAGTAATAAGATTCTAGCTTGCTTTTCGCCTCTCACCTGGCTGAGATCTGCTCTCTGCCTCTACGGCGGCAGTTCCACGCTGTCTTTGATCAAATCCGGGTTGCTGCATAAAGCGACAATCCCCCTTTCACCCCAGCCCTTGCCATTCCACCTTTATTCATCGCTGAACGCAATCTCTGTTTCTAGCCCAGACCACTTTTTTTAAAACTGAATTATTAACACTGGAAGCCTGGCAAATCTCTATATTTTAAAATCAATTACCAGCTGGTGTTTCCTTTCTATTTTTAAAAGTCACAATCCGATATTAACTGTTTTAAACCTCTTGTTTTGGAGAAGGCTTTCATAAAATATCATCTAGGGTCTACTAGAATCAGGTTCAGGAAACATGAATTATTCACTAACAATAATTCTGCGCCTCAGGATTCAGTTCCACGATCTGCTGAACATCTGCAGCTCTACACACCCTCTCCAGGGATCACGACAGCTCAGCAGGACTGCGTGTGCAACACGTTTTAGCACTGGCTGTATTAACCAATTTCATTCTGAACAGACAAGAAATAGAATAATGGTTCGAATGTCTGTGCCCCACTCCCTTGTATATCCGATATTTCTTCTACTCGGTTCCACTGCAGCAACCATACTGCAATATTTCTGGTCTCCATCTCCAGCTGGTTTCAGTATCAGAAAGAGTTTTCAGTATCAGCTTTTTTTCCACTAACAAAGCACTCCAGAAGTGGGTATTTGGACAGTGACTGAGCATGATCGTTTTCTGTGCAAACATCCTGCTTAACACAACAGAAAAGATGAACGTAATCTATTTAAGACAAAAACCAGCCCTTGCTCAACACCAAAAAACTGAATTTTGATTTACAAATGTTGAAAACTGAAAGTGGAAGTTCTTCTTCTTCCAGCCCCCAGAGGTGCTGGTGCTGGATCTGCCTTTCCCCGCAGCAGCGCAGAGCGTTCTCGTGGGAATCCCGACGTGGGCTCCCACCGGCGTGAGGCGATGGGGATCCCCTTCTCCAGGAACAGTCAGTGCAGGCATTTTAGAGTGACCGTCTCTAATAATTTATGGCAATAAAAATTGAAAATCAAAGTTCTGCTGTGGGGGAGCAACAACTCAGAAGCAGCCCTAAGACGTGACCGTGACCCTCACGTTTGGATGGTAAAACACTTTCTGTTCCCTTTCTAAGTGGAGTGCTTTCCAGAGGAACGTCTCTCCATTCCGCTGCCTCTCGCCGCTTTTAATGCAGCTGAATCCGTACACACCAGCTGCTCTCTTCGAAGTTTATTTAGATTATTTTGTATTTCCTCTTCCTTTTTAAACAGGCGGGGTTGTATCAAAGGGCTAGTTGATGCACGCTGGCTCAGAGGACTAGAGGCAAGCACTTCCCCGCACAGTGAAAGCTACACAACACTGCAATAAAACCGGCACATCCCATCTGCACTCTGTCACCTAATAACACCACATTTAAAAGCTTTTCCTATGGATGGCTGCGTCGAGACTTTTATTTCTCGATAACAAATAATGACTATATGAACTAGCAATATGTACCATTCAAGAACAGGCACATGCATTTATTTACGGTAAATAGTTTGCTACATCACACAATAATTTAATTACGTAAAATAAATGTCCATACCCCAGGTAGTATTTGCAAAGAATTATTGTCCATCCACAATTCCTTTAGATTTTGTATTTGCTCCAGAACCTCAGGCTGAGGAAAAGAATACAGTATTATGCACAGTTCAGTAAATCAGTACATTTTTTAGTTAAATATAAATCAGTTTTTCTTAAAAAAAAAGACTCCCTCTTCACCTTCCTTTTTTTTCTTTTTCATAGCCCAGGTCAGGCTTTCAGATGGTTAACGACAGGAACAGCACGCTCACTCCGTTCAATGGAACCACTTTGCTCTTTTTCAAAACTTGTAACGTTTCAGAACCCTTTGGAAAAGAAATGGCTGCGGAGAGGAACTCCGCAGGAGTTCTTGTTCTACCCAGTCCACGGGCAGCACCCAGCGCACGGGCAAGGCAGGAGACGTGAAAACGGAGGAGCTCCGGGAACGCGGCGTTGAAGGAAAGGCCCAAGCTCACCTCGCAGCGCACGCTACACCTTTTGCATGATTTACTGTCTTAAAAGTAGCTGAACAGAGGCCTGTTGCTGAACACACCGCATTTCTGTACGATTTAACGACTGCACTTGTCATATTCAGCAGTGCAAATGGTGAGATGCAGCGCTCAAGCCTTATAATGACAACATTAAGCTTTAATCTAAGATGTTCTGTTCTCTTCAGCACTACAGGATATTCGTGCAACTGAAAACGGCAATTCCCCAAATCATTTCTCAGTCATTACGGCTGTGAAAATCCAGAATTATCAGGTCAAAAATATTTCCATGGTTCAGCCGAAGCAATATTTTTCTTTTTCATGAAACACTCTTTTCGCAGGCAAAACGAGACTTTCAATTTGCCTTAGCTGCAGTTCTATAGATTTTTTTCAAAGGCTGCCAGACACTGATATTAAATATTTCATTTCTGTCTGACCAAACCAGATTCTAGCATTTTACAAGTCTGTGGTGCTATTCCACTGGAATTACTTCAACACAGTTAGAAACAAATGTATCTGCCCAGCATCACAGGACCGTAAGAGAGAGCTCTAATTATCTCTTGTGGTCTAAGTTCCTTGGAATGCTGTAATTCCCGTCAGAAATGCGATTTTCCAGTTGCCCAAGTCGCATGGCGCATTATGGGAGAAGCTCCCGACGCACCATCGGACAAGAAAGGACCTGCTGGTCTGGAGAGCCCAGTCCCTCCGTTTTCCATCTCGCCACACAA
>Ga0181612_171128_pt1 | contig 25460 bp, 15 predicted proteins | sample HoacroProtozoa21_FD_119630 | JGI IMG/M metagenome (GOLD analysis project Ga0181612, IMG submission 119630) | Hoatzin crop microbial communities from Cojedes, Venezuel. Combined Assembly of Gp0051906, Gp0051904, Gp0051908
AGGCTGGGTTGGATGGGGCTTTGAGCAACCTGGTCCAGTGGAAGGTGTCCCTGCCCACGGCAGGGGGGTGTGGAACTAGATGATCTTTAAGGTCCCTTCCAACACAAATCATTCTATGATTCTATGATTCTATCATATCTTGGGACACTCATGGTTAGAAGAGACTAAGCAGTGGGAATATATATCCAAATTAGTTAACGGATGGAATATTAAAAATGCTACAGCAAAGAATCCCCAAATGGCCACTTGTTCACTGTTGGGGAATCAACGCAAAGTACAGGCTTTCAAAGAGAAAATATTGGCCTCAAGTGCTTCAGAAGCAGAAGAATCATCTAGCACAAGTCATATCAGAGGTTAGAAGACGCTTATTTTGTAAACAGGCTCCTGATCAAACACCATTCCAAACTGTGCAAAGTTTTTTTCCAGGCACAATGCAAAGTGAAATGAAGGAATGAGCTGCTTCCCTCCTTGTGCACCTCATGCAGGAACTGGACACGTGAGCAAAATTGAGAGGGTTTGTGTACCCTTACGCATTACCTAGAGCTGTCAGGAATTTACACAGTACTGCCTAAATTCAGATATTTTGTTCCTAGTTAGAACAAATAGTCAAAAGAATTCATGAAGCAATAGAAAGTAAAAAGAAACACATGGCAAGTATTGAAATATATGGTTCAAGAACTCTAGAACATTTTTTTCACTCCTTGAAATATCAAATTTGAAGAAGGCAAATTGTATTATTTTGATAGTGTCAACATAGAATGTAATATAAACACAAAGAGTATGAACACAGTATTGAATAATTTGAAGGAAATTTAAATAGATATGAAATGAAAATTATAAAGTTGAAGCAAGGCATTTTTGCCTTATAGAAGAAAAAGTTTCAGAAATACTGAACTTCAAACATGAAAGCTGAAAAGCTCTACTTAAATGTTTCTTCTTTAGTGGGCTGGCATATTTGCCCCAAAACTTTTCAGTCTCAGTGAAACTGCATTTCTTATGGGGAGTTTTTCCAGAAAAATTCTTTTACCATTTGTACTGCTCATCTCTTCCACATGGATGGAAAGAAGCAAGCAAAGAAGAGCAAACGCCTGAGGGCACGTCAGCTGGCTCTGGTCTCTGAGGCTTTGGGATGCAGAACATCCCCAACAGCCCCTGCTGCTTACAGAAGTGACACTCTGCTCACACTGCGACTCCATCGGGGCTCTAGGCCACAATTCAGCCTGAGGGAGTGAATTAAGAGTCTGGGAACAGATAGCTGACAGGAAAAGGTGAGACCTCTTTTAGATTGGGCACCACCAGTTTTAGGCAAATGGGAGAGGGCTTGGGAGGCGGCAGAAAGCAGAGGTCTAGGAGATGACACTTATCAGGAGAATTTGGAGTGGTTTCATTTGTTTTAACTGGAAAAGTGAAAGGCTGAATCATAATGCAGTGCAAATATGCAAAATTAGCAGGAGAGACTGGTAATCTGTTGTTTGTGTCCACTGAGGGTTAAACAAGAAGATAGCTAATTAGCAGCTAGGATTTGGGTTAATTATTAGAAAGCAGGCTTTCCAAACCACTAGGTAAGCAGGTAGAGCAGCTCTCTCCAAAGCTTGTTTAAGCAAGGTTGTGAAATTTGTTTCACAAGGAGCTTTAATAACAGGCTAGACAAATATACGTCAGGCAGTGGTCGGGTGGTCGGGATATGTTTGCTCCTGGCGCAGGGAAGCAGGCCAGGCTAGGTCTTTGTGGTCCCTCCCAGCTGTACTTTCCTTTGATGCTTTGGGATGTGTTTCAGTGCTGGCTTTGGTTTTCCCAGGAGCCAGAGTTTCTGAATGCTGACAAAAGCAGCTTCTTGGAGGAGGCTGGTGAGAGAAAACTGAACAGAAAAATGGATTAAATAATAATTTAAAAAATGAGTCAGTTAGCGCTTCTCTCCCAAACTAAGGCAGCAAGAAGATACACAACCTCAGCTGCAGGTCTTCTCGATCATTTTCACTGTTCGTCTGGGTTTGCTCTGTTCAGCACCACAACCTGTTGTCTCCTTTATAAATGGAATAGCTGGTCATTGCCGTGCTCTGGATCCCTGCTGGAAATAGTTCCTCATTGTTGTTTATTTTTGTAATGACTGAATGAAAGTTTGTTCTTTTGGCATATCACGCATGCATCTCCAGAATCTCCAGCGCAGGGATAGGGCAGGCTGCAGCCATAGGCATCCTCCACCACCAATTTTCTCAGTGACACACTGCAATCTTGTTTTGTCATTTATAAATCTTCCCATTCTCCCTGAGAACTAATATTTTTCCTCGAGAAATAAGCTCGAGGTAAAGACTAGTGGCAGAACAAATGGGAAGCAGAGCTGGGCTGCCACAGAGGCAGGGAAAGCCACTGAGTGCCAGAAGCCTTTAATTTCAAAAGAGCAAAACATATTACTTGGGCAGTGTCAAAGTATAAAACACTCTGAATTATAATCTGTTTGAGTTATGTTCCAGCCTTTGTGCAGGGAGAATGAGCTTGTGTACCGCTGCTTTTACACTGGGGAAGATTCTTAGAGACCAACAGTGGTAGGGGACAAATACCCTTATGGAAAAGGAAGGTCAGACCTGCCTCTTGTAAGTTGGCAACTATCACTCACACTGCAAGGTATGAAAAGAAAAACAATAAGGGAGACAATTCTGACTGTCTGTGCCCATGTCTTTTGTCAATAGCAGATTAAAAAGCAGGATGGCAGCAAACCACTGCTCAAAGGAAAGTTTGCTCCCCAATATTTGGGGGAGAGAGTAACCTCTACAGTGTTCATTGTCTGGAGTTCCCAGTCACTTCTGGACAGTGGATTAAGTTCTCTAAAATTTCAGATCATTTAAAATATCTTCAAATTCTGAGGAATTCTCAAATATTTGACAAGCCAGGTATGCAGAATCAGGGCCTGAAGAGAAGCAATACTGCATATGCTCACAGGGGAACAGAGAAAGCAAGTGAATGATTTTTACTTCAGAAGAAAGACTGCTCAAATCCACACAAAGCAAAATCTAAAGAGGTGATTTCAGCAATGATCTTTTCTTTAGAAACCTTTTGTACTTAGAAATAATCATGCCCACATTACTCAAAACCTCATAAATTTTGAGTTTCGTTGATTTCACTGAAATGTTTTTCTTTCTGACTCATGGGTGAAGTGTCTTTTTGATAACATTGAACACCGTGTTTCATTGCAGGGGCACTGATTTTCAGATTAAAATGTGAACCTATTAAATTACAAGCCACGATTACATCCAACTGAAATTCAGGTCCCGACACTCATAATATTATACAAATTAGGATCATGAAGAATATTATGACCTTGAAGCTATAAAAGACTGCAAATTTGCAGACATACCATTTAAAATGCTTTGAGCGAACCTAGGTCTAATACTTAGAATTCAATACAGGAAATAGTGTATGATGATCATTAGAAATAAACTGACAATATGAGCAGTAGTCTAGCATGTCATAAAGAGTGTAGGTCAATTTAGCTTTAGTTAGGCTAAATAGACCTTACAGGATAAGAAAATGTTGGCTATGCAAGACAAATGTGTAGGCAAAAGTTTACAGGAAACAGTTCCAGTACAACTAGCCAATAAATGTCATCTTTGCCTTATAAAAATTAAAGTAGATCACATGGTCATATCTGATCACCTTATTTGGATTTAGACACCCGTGTATTATCAACTCAGGTAATAAAAGAAGGCTCAGATCCTTGACTGACCCTCTGTTCATGCAGAGGTACCCAAGAGCAAAAACCCAAACCTCTCCTAAAACTTAGTTGCTGAACTTTGATAAGTTGGGAAAGATTTGCTGCAATAGGTAATTTGGCAGTTAGAAATTCTTCAAAATAATACTTACTTTTGATTTTACATATTTACTTTTCCTCTTTTTTTGACATTTGTTCCATTTTCCTTTTATATCCACAGTCACTATTTGAATATCTTTCCTACCTATCACAGTAGCACTTGAACTTGCCATGTAATCTACATACCTGTATTGCATTGTTCTGTGTTTAGTCGCTGAATTTGTATTGTTAATTGGCAATATAAAAGTCTTGTTATCAGATACTATAAAAGCCTTATTTCTTTGGAAGAGGTTCCTTGGAAACTGTTGTTCTACTCCCAGCTTAATTTCAAATTTGTTGTTTTGTCTATGCAGTAGAAACAGTCTGTTCAGAAAACACCAAAATGTCCGTGGAAGTCCCGAGGTTTCAAGACAAAAATCAAAGTGTTTTGACTGAAAATTCTGTGCCATTCACCACACAAAGATGACAAGATAACAGATTGTCTTCTCCAAGACTGACTCACCACAGAGAAGTTCATTCCTAGTTTAGGTACAGTAATCACCATCTGAGGAAAGCACACTGAGTTCAAGTTGATTCCCTGAGCTGTGATTGTACTTCCCCCCCTAGGAAAAAAAAAAAAAAAAAAAAAGATGAGTAGGATAATGTTACATCTGCTATGATAAACTTAATTACAAATTATATTTTAGAACAAATGACAAGTCAAAACCAGAATTAGGGATATATGGGGTGAATGCAAATACAGAGCTCTGAGCAGTGAGATTATTCTTCTGGGAAACAAATTTTACACTTGCTATAACAACTAAGTAAATACAAGAAAAGAAAAATATTTTTTAAATTGTGGTATGCCAAGAAATAAAACAAATATGTACATTTTAAAGGAGGGTGTATACTTGTACTTAGCATTTGCTAACTTACTTAATTTACTGCTTTCAGTGGTGCTGAAAAAGGTGTCTTTTTTACTGCTGACATTTTCTTGGCAAAAGCAGATGGCTTGGATTAGAGCTACTGAGACCATAAATACGTCACTTAAAAACACACATATACTACCATACATATATATTCATAATATTTATGTAGGGCTGGATTTAGACTATTTTAAAATCCATTTGCTCTCCTGAGTACCACTGACTTGTCATATTAAATGATTTTCCTCACTAATCAGTGTAATGTCCAGATGCAATAGAGGAGACACACTTAGCTGTACAGTAGGTATCTCAGCAGGACATCACAGGTACGCTCAGCAGCAGCTAGGAGTTAAATCACATAAAGAAAAGAGGCGCCCTTCCCCCTTCTCCTTCACCTCTGAGAGGAAATGATCTGCCCTCTGCAACTGCACCGTAATAGAAGCAATTGGCATGGCAGATACAGATAAAAATGCAATTTCTTTTGATAGATTGCTGCGCAACATAGTCATTCTTCTTTTCATTCATTACTTCTCTTATTTCTGCACAAAATTTCTACTCACCTAAGAAAAGATTTGGCTGGATGAATTTTTAAAACAACAGGGTCTTCTCTGTATGTGAAATGACCGCTCGCGTCTCGAATAGCTTCGTCGATTCCCACCCTCACACGATATTCCTGGGGAATTCGTTGTGCTGGAGTGTAGCACTCCACAGTGCTCACCGATACGCTGGAAGGGCAGAAAAAGGCTTGCTTGTCAGCATTATGTAACATGTACACGGTTTAAAACATGGCCTTTTAGTGAGCCCCAACCCCACCTAAGGATCTGCTTTTTAAAATGTCATTGATTCCCACACGGGATGATCAGATTGCCACAAATAAGCACGGCATGAGGTAGAAACAGCAACACCACTGCTTAGGCTCAAGATTCATCTTAATGTGGTTGACTTGTACCTTGCCTGCTGGAAGGTGTTTCCCAGTGCTGGTGACAGCCACATAGCCCCTGCAGCCTGCAAAGGCAGCACCCAGCCTGGGAAATGACAGAACGTGCCAGGTTTAAGGAGAATGACTTGTTCCGCTGCAACTAAGGGATACATATTTCTCTTTCCAGTCCACAGGAGTTACCCTGTATTAAAAACCTCAAGAAAAGGTGCTGGTGGGGGATGTACCAGCATGTGGGAGATGTCCTCCCCTGGGGGCACCTGCTGCCTCCAGGCACTGCTGAGGGGCAGGCAGAAGGCAAGCAAGGCAAGAAGGGAGAAGAAGGTGAAAATTCAGGAAGAGCTGGCTGAATTCAGCACAGCGGCAGAGTCTCTGGGATATTCACCTTTCCCTTGCTTTCTCATGCTTGGCCCTGGAGGTCCTCCTACTACACTGAGCTCAGCGGGTGAGTGGGCAGCGATGGTGTGAAAGATCCTGCAACGTGAAGCACATGAAGTGTGGCCACAGGGAGCAGGGCACATCAGAGGCAATAGTACAATCGTAACAACTGATTGGAGAAGGCAAATGTAACTCTACCAGTTGGTTTCAGTGATTTGTGCCCAACCACATCCAGAGGCCCTCCAAGTGAGGCCATTCCCAAAGGATGTGAGAGATTGTCTCCAAATTAGACAAAAGGGGCAGGAAGGTGGTATTCACTGCATGCTGTAGGGGTTAGTGTTTTGTTCATATGTATTTGGAAGCTTCTTACCGTCCTTTAAAGGAAAAAATAAACCCTTGATCTAGCTGGCCTCAGAACTGGGGAAAGCTGCCAGTTTGGGTAGAGAAATACCTGCCCTGAGAAACTGGCTAAGACCTGTGTAGAAGTCTCCACACAACTGGTCTGGTGGGAAAGTGGGATGCTGGGGGTGCTTACTGGGTAACCCCCAACTACGGTTCGATACTTTGAGGTCCACCTGACTGAAGCAGATGTCTGCCTCTGAGATGGCTGTCGTCTCATCCTCACAGTAACATGTCTCAAATGGATCAGATGAATCATTCCCAAAAGTTTTATATATTTGTCCATTAGCTGACCAGCTGAGATGATGACATCTATAAATGCCACCCTAAAATGTTAAGCAGCCACTGAACAGAAATGCTGAAGATCTTGGTAATGATTAAATATCAGACTTAAATACCTAAATCCCTTTCTTGATTTAGTCAGACTTAGCTGATTTGCTCAAGAGCATACAATAAATCATTTAGCAGCAAAGAATATAATTTAGCTCTCCTGACTTTGAGTCTTGAAGTTAACTAATCGGCTATTGCTTCCCCACGTTCTCTCCAAGTGTGATGTTTCACCACTACGACTTTCCATAATCATTAGGAGAGACTCAAATTGTAGAGGAATTGCTGGACATCCTGTTCCTGGAACACAGTAGGCCAGATTCTGCCCTTGGCCGCAGAAGTGACAATTCTGGAGTCACACTGCTGTACCTGAAAACAGGACTGTCCTGGTTTCAGCTGGGATAGAGTTAATTTTCCTCCCAGTAGCTGCTGTGCTTTGGATTCAGTAAAACTGCGCCATGGTAGAATGCCTACCAAACTCAGAACGCTTGTCTGCCGATCGCAGAGCTTGGTATTTAACATTTATACTCAGCTGGGATTGAAGGCATTTCCACACAGAGCATGTCAAAGATTCTTGACTGAGCTCCTCCTGGATCCAGTACAGAGCCACAAGAAATTCTGGCTTAATCCTCAAAAGAATTTCATTTATACCAGGAAACGCCCCAAACTGATGCTGCCTCTGGTTTGGAGGCTGTTCGCTGACAGTAGCGCAGAAATAGCTGCTCCTCTGCATGGGATACATATTCCCACGCTGGTCAGGTTTCCACCGAACAGACCAGTAGGAAATAGTAACCTGCACCCACTGGACGCTGACTGGGAGCTGCTGCATGAACAGCAGCTCTTGCTAATGCAAGAGAGAGGGTTGAGTGTATGGGAGACGGGATGACAAAAATGATGGGAAATGGGCAGATTCTAATGCACTAGAAGCTGATCTGCTACTTCTCTATGCAACCTTTTCATGAGGTTAATGAAGGCATTACAGAACAAACTTCTTCTAGGGAATTGTAGTCCCTTCTAGGAACCTTTCAGACATCCTAAACTCAGGATGTAATCCAGAACTGAATTCTTCTTGTAGTATCAATTCTCAGACGTGTAACAGGAGGAGAGCAAAGTAATGCACGTTTGTGTTTTTTTCACTCCAAGACATTTTAATCCAGTCATTTCAGTACTAAAGGCATCACTTTTTATTAAGTGCATTACCTTTTCAAGGTGCATGGCTTCTCACCAACAAAAATCCTTCTGGATTTTCCACTGTTTAGGTATTTTCCAGCTATAGTTAGCAGTGTTCCTCCAGATTTGGGGCCATAGGTGGGAGAGATACTTGTTATTACAGGATTCTGAGGAGGGTTAAAAATAAGAACAGTGAATTGTTATTTTTTTTCAAAATGTGAAGAATCTTAGCATTTCCATGAAGTAATACTAAAGCAAACAGGAATATAGAATTACCATACTGGACTGGACTCAGGAGGAGTCTCCACCCCGTTAATATTGAAGCTGTTTTTGACAATAAAGTTTTAATCATAGTGCTTACCACGTATGAAAATGTATTGAATTGTGTTTTGCCATGTCCAACAGAAACACTACTGGATATATTAAAAGTTGGATTTTTTGCAGCAGGAACTGTGCATTCCAGCCTTTGGAAAACAAGGAAAAAGATGGCATTACATTTTTTTTCTAGCTTGATTTCTTCTATTAAAATAGAATGACATCAAACTTGTGGGGATGGAGGATCCATACTAAACAAATCATCGATCTATGCATGTCAAGCATATTTCAGAATAACTGCTAAAAAACCTGTGTTTGTCTTTTTTAATACTATATACAAACATTGTGGTGTTTATACTTGGTCAGAGAAAATAATTTTAGTATAGCAAATAAATTTCAGAAAAAAAGGAGCATGCTCGGGAAAACAAATACCTCCTATTCAATGGCTGAGTTGGTTTTTGGAATTTTCCTTTAGTGCCAAATTTTGGCAGACAACAGGAGCAGAAAAAGTGCATAACATACACAAGTTTGTTGTATAAATTTAAATATTACCAAAAATTAAACTTGAACTTTTGAGGCATTATGTGCCACTGTATTACATTATTTTTACACAGACTAATATACGAGCTAGTCTCCTTAAATCATTTTGTTTGCATTAAGACTGTTCAGAGTAGCAGTTAGAAAGTGTTCAATACATCTGGAGGGTGATGTTTTTGCTGCTGTATATACGAGTAGGGAAGTCGTGCCATGATTTGCACATTGCTTTGGTAGTAGATAGTCATATATTTTGAACTGAGAGACGGTATCAATTGAACTTCCTGTTTCTTGAAGTTAACAACCAGAATAACCTCTGTGCTAAATTTAAGCCATTATCTCACTGTCTCAAATACTTATTTCTGAGAAAGAGGAGGAGAGGTGCAGCTGCGGGTCACAAGCCTCTGGATGACGAAATACCTGCATCTTCTCACATTTCTCTCCAGCAGCTTTGCAGATCAGGAAGATGGAGGTGACATAACTGAGCCCAGCAGGATCCTGGCCAAAGGAACCTGCCCCCTTTTCAAATCTTTGAATGGTTTCGTTCTTGCCAGCTCCCACAGAGGTTGAACAGCATTTCGCAGACACACCAGAAAAAGCTGCTGCTGGAGCTATTGGCATTAACTAGATTTATTTGATCTCCATTTTGAGCACTTTTTTCTCAGGGAGCTTATCAAACCAAGGGATTGTTTCCTGTTTGAAATTTCAGAATCGGAGATGACACTTATAGACTGAATGTTTCTATCACAAAAAAATCCATACCACATAAAGAGTATCTGTATAAAAGGAAATTAATATTTTAGGTTTCTTACTTGTTTTTGTTGCTAGATTTTGCTTCCAGAGCACAAATTTGTCCTCCAATATGCACTACTGTATTTTTTAATTCAAATCTATTATTTTTGCTGAATCCAAAGTCCCATCCACACAGCGTCAGTTTTGTCCCACCTTCTAAGGGAGCACTGCTCGGGAGGATCTGTTAAAAAAACATTGTATTAGTTACATCAGGTTTTCTTGAACTTCAAATGCAGTTAAAGAATGTGCAAAGGAATAGTTTTAGAAAAGCATTTCTTCTGGTGGACTATGTCCTACCATTCATCTTAATTGTTCTTCGCCTTTCATTTGTCACATTATGAGCTTTCTCTGACAGTAGCAATAAATAACAAAACCTATACTAGAAAGCTTTGAAGGATAGTGTTTAGGGGCACTGAACAAGCTGTGCATTGTAATAGTCTTTTAAATCCTGCCGTTCTTGTCTTTCACATCTTATTTCTGGCATGTTAAACATACAATGTAGTTATTTTGTTAGAAGCTGAATGCTGAACACAAAAGAGCCCCCAAATGACCATTTTTTTGCCAGCTTGATGAAAGTTAGGTTCAGAGTGAAGTAGCTTCAAAGACACCAAAATCCGATATCGCGTCGGCTGTGATAAAGTTAATGTGACTTCTGCTATTCTTTCCTTAAATCTTTTACATTTGGTCACCTCTAATTCCGAGTTAAAAATAAACTATCCCTCAGAAACATAGAGACAATCTACAAAGGAAATGCTTTTTTTTTCTGCATATTGTAAATTGTCCTGTAAAATATAACAATGGTGGGAAAAATGTAGGAACACTATAGAAGTCTCACAAAAGTCAGTAAAAGTACTGGTCAGTACTGCCAGTAAAAAAAAAAATATCCAAAAAAAAAATCAAAAAGACATTGGTTCAGGGTTTATGGGGACTTTTAACAACACTGAATAATTTTGCAAACATACCAGTACCACTGGACGAACAACAGAGAATGAAAGTCTGAATTTATACTTGTGGTTATAGTGCCTAAATGTCTTAGATTTAATGCTTTAGGGATAGTAATTTTGCCCCTAAAATGCAATACAGCTGTGCCTTTCAAAGGACCCGACCATTTCCAAGCTGAAAGGCAACTGTTTGAGAGATACTTGGCTATTATTTCATCTGGAAATCCAGTAAGACAGCACATTTCTTTTCAACTCTCTTGTAGCTGTACTTCAAGACGCTCACAAATGAAGCATTGTAGTTAGACAGGCAGCTAAAGAATACTTCAAAAGAATTATACCATATATTCTATATGGGGAAATTTACTGCCTGCATTAGAAACCAGACAAAGAGTCTGATCCAAAATGCACTGAAGCCAGTAGGAACCTTTTCTGTTTTAATGAGCTTTGTATCAGCTCTCAATGAGCAAAGAAGAGGGAACCTATGCAGGAACTGTTACTTTTGCACAAATCCCGTAAAAAAGAAGGGATGCTCACACAACCCCCTGACACACAACACTGCAGCTAAGAGCATGGAGCAGTGCTATATCCTGTGGAGTCTGTGCTACGTCCAAGTTTAACTTTCCCTTATTTATTTGGTTTTTTCTTCGAAATCTGAATTGACTTCAGATCCTAGTTTCCCACTCTATTTAATATGTCAGCACACTATCTATTTTTGGAATAACAAAACCCTAGCAGAAACTGAAATTGCTCTGTGGGGGTACAGGATGTCTCACGTTTTGTACAATAATGCATTGACATGGCATTTGAAGAGTCTGAAATGTAATCCATAAGTTAGCAAAATACAGGCGTTAAAATCAGACTTCACAAAGCCATACAGAATAAAAACCGAAGGCAATTAACTGATTTTGCATGATCTTATCTGCCAAAAGAGACTTGTGATAGCAGCCCATGTGCCTTAATTGAGGGAGAGTGAAAGAATTTACTATGTTCTGCCAGCAAATTTAGGAGGCAGTAGACTTCTAAGTAGATTGCAAAAAATAAACCAAATCTTATACTTTTTTATTTAAGTCCTGCAGAAATTCCCCCAGAGTGCTTTTATTAGTTTCTTTATATTTATTCGGCTCATTTTGTACAATGAAAGCACTGGAAGTCAAATGTAGTTTTGCAGACTTCTTGGGAGAGTTGACAGGAATGAATAGTGAAACTTCTGGACTTTCAACTGAGGCATACGTAAGCATTTTCTGTGTGCTTACATTGCACAGGTAGTAACAGAAAGTAAGCAAACCCCAAAATTATAAATGCTGTGAAATTTAGCATTCGAAAGTTCTCTACAGCAGAGAAACTCTACTGATAAGATGGAATAAGTCCTGCTGCAAGGCCTGATGTTCTGCTTCTCCCTGCTGCTCTCTGGACTGTGGCTTAAGGGACAGAAAGTTAACTTTTCTTTTTCATTTGGAAAGATGGAAAGTATTGTGGTTTTCTTTTGTTTAGGTTGACAGCCATTACGCTAATATCCACTCACATACTTTATAAATTGTTGGAAGAAAGTATCTATTTATTAAAGTTTCAACGGCCCATTCAGTTTAATTAAGAGGCAAGAACACGTATAGGCCACGTGAAATTTCCAGCATAACCTCCAACCTAAACAGGCAGCAGAAGGCCTGATGTTGTTGACATGTCTGAGATAAAAGCCATCTAAAATGACTCGCTTTAAAAACAACAACAAACCATATCAGGTTTTTAACCACAACAAAGAAGCAAAAGGGAGACCAATTTATTTCTTCTTTCACACCATTCACCTTTCAGTGCGACCTGGACGCCACATGCAGATGCCTGCGATTTGTTCCAGCACCAAGCGCTCTCCGAGGAACCTCCTCCGAGACCCCCAGCTTTCCTCTATCACCGCCTGTCCAAGCTGACAAAGCCCGCCTCGCTGCTGGCAGAGGTGGTGGGTGGGAGCGGGGTACGGTGCCGAGGCGCGGGGTGGGAGGTGGGCTTTGGTGGGGACGCATCTGCAGCAGGGGGGTTGCCCAGGCAGAGCCGGAGCTCTGTGCTCCCTGCAGGGCTGGGGTGCGGGGCTGCTCCCCACCACCCATGGCTACAAGGAAATGTGCTTAAAGGAGGGCGGAGAGACAAAGGATCTGCAGGACTCCACGGGAAGATGCTGGGTTTCTTCTCTGCCATCCCTCCTGGGGGGAAAAATCTAATTGTTTTTCTCCCATTGTACACCACTCTGGGTAATAACCTGGGAAAACTTTGTTGGAGACTTAGCTAATGTCCGTTGGACCAACCCTTGGAGAAGCTCTGTCTTCCCCTCAGGTTAAAGTGATCGTATGACATCTCTCGAGCAATCTGTCCCTCTGAAAACTGCAAAATGTTAGGGGGGGTTTGGGCTGAATTTCAGACACTATGCAAAGCAGGTCATCCTCTGTTTGTTAGGAACAAAACAAGCTTGTTTCTCATATTTTATGCAGATGGGTTTAAAGACAGATCAGAAGATGATGAATAATCTGTTTTATATTTTTTTCGGTAATAATGTTAAATGTCATGGTCCAGTAGAGCATGAAATCTGTCTTAACAGCTAGCAGTCCAAAGGGATTTAAGTACTCCACTGCATTTTTTTTTTCCTTACAAGCCTTCTAGAAGCAACTTCTACCAACGTGGGCACACTATAATTCGAGATTCACTTCAAGATCCATCGGTGCCACAGATCCATATTCATTACAGGGGTAGACTGAGCTTGTGCTGAGCAGGCAGGGCAGAGCCGTGTGGGGAAGGGGAGCTCCTGGACATGCCCACGCCTGCTCCCACCACCCCATGTCCAAGGCGCGCTCCTCTGGATGAGTCCTCCCTGCGACTTCACAGGGATCGCAAAGGTGGCCTTGGGGATGCACCCCTCGGTCTAAGCATCTCTACATGGGCGCCAGGTGCTTGCGTCTTAAGACTGCTGAATGCACACTCTCATAATTCAAATTAAAGAGCGCTACATGAGATCAGCACCTGCAAAAATCAGAAACTAAGCAGTTCAGAGCCTTAGAAATCTTTTTGGAGGCATGGCAAGATATAGCCACTGCTGGAAAGTTTTGCCAAGGAAAAAACATTCAGGGATGCTGCTTGTGCTTGAGGTCTAGGGAAGACAAAACAAGCTGTGCAGGATGGGTGAGTAGCTTGGGCCTGCAGAGGTATACAAAAATGTGTCAGGACTAATTCTCAGTGTAGTGATTCATAGTCTCATCCAAACTAAGGCCAGAAAGGACTATTTGATCATCCAGTACAGCCTTTTTGAACTAAATGTGTTCTTGTATAAAGGGAAAGTAAGCTATTCGCATTCTGCATTAGCAATTTCTTTACCTCTCCTGTGCCCAAAGGTAAATAGCAATAGCAGGCAAGGCAAACACTCCTTCCCCCTCCCATTTTGGGTTTGATTCCTATAATGCTTCTCTGTTTCTTCATTGAATTTTGCCTATGTTAGTCCTAAATTTTGTATCTGAAGGGTGAACACAGAAAAAAAAAATACCCTGTAAACATGTGTTTCTAGATTTGTTTCTAGACTATTAGCAGTTTGGCCTGCCGCTCTTTAAAAAGTTGTTGTACATGAAATCATCTGCCTGGTTTAAAGAAACACATTATTTATGTAAAAAATACTTTTGTCTCCCTTTCTCTCTGAGAGTTTAGCACGTCAAATTTTCATCTCCGTTTTTAAGCTGCATGCCCATAAAGGAAAATGTATTTTTAACTACAAGGTGGAGTTTAAACGCACTAACAAAAGTAAATGCGTGTGAGTGCTACCAGAAAGTCTTATGCTCAGTTCTCTAGTCCCTTTACTGCCCTATAAACCTCCGCCTTCACAGCTATGTCACACTTCACACGGGACGATTCGGTTACACGTACAGCCTGCCAGCACGAATCCTGTGCTAACCATGGCTAAATTAAAACAGGAACACACCAGCGCGGCTCTCTGCTCATCTGTGCGGTCTTGTTCTCGCACACCCCTGACGGGCTTTGGCTGGCCGGCAGCCGCCGCCGGCTGTCCCCTGCCCCAGGGAGGGCTGCAGGCAGGGGCTCGTCCCCCTCGGTGGCGAGTGGACCCAGGGCAACAAGGAGCCAGGGAGGGTCGTTTGGAAGAAACATCTCCTCCGGGGTGGTGTTTTGGTTGACAGCTCTGAGCTGAGGTTAGGTAGGGGGGAGAGGGACTTTTCCCCACAGGGAAACACTGGATCCAGCACGGGGACGGACGAGGAGCGGGGACTGGAAACCTCCTGCGTTGAGTCGGGCTGTGGCAGCTGTAGGCGGGAGGTGCTTCCCTCCACCTCCTCCCTTCGAGAGGGGTCTGAGAGGAAGGGTGCTCCTCTTTGTGGCTGCCCCTTCCCATCGGAGCCCTGCCAGCCTGGCTCAGACCCGTCTTGTTTCCCCAGCACGAGCGTGTTGCAGGGCCGAGGCTCTCCTGTGGCTGGCCTGTCCACCATGAGCGCCTGAGCCCACGGCGCTCAGCCAGAGTACCTGCATCCAGCCAGAGGCTGTATGGACACTGAGGGGATTCGAGGAGGGCAGACACTCCATTTATCACAACTACATAAAAACAAACAGAAAATGTCCGCAGAGCGCAGACCACGTTCCTCAGAGACAGACAGATAGGAGAAACGCGCCGTTTTACCTCATGAACGCGAGGCAAGCAGGCGTCCCGGGTCCAGGTGCCGCCAGGGCAGTTGGCAGCCCGCAGGCACCGCGGGCCGCACCAGCCGCAGCGCATGAAGGCGGGCGCCAGCAGGCACTGGCTGCAGGACCGGAGGTGATGGCAGCCCGGCCCCGCCAGCGGGATCTTCGTTACCTGTCGGTGGAAAGACATCGCGCACGGATCCTTTTAATACATGCGCTGAGCGGCACGGAGAGCCTTTATTTATGCGATGCGCTGCGGTGCTGCTCAGGTTTCAGATGCGCAAGCTGCGGTTCGACTTCTCTTTAGCTCAGTAATTATAGGATCTTATAAGTAATTTAACTGACATGATTTTAAATTCGCTTGGGAGAAACCCTAAAGGCATCTTAATGTTATATACAGTTACTACCAGCATCTGGTGTTTACAGCCAGATAGCGGTTTTTTGCTGATGAAAAAAGAAAACAGCAGCGTGCTCCTCCCAATTCTGCACTAGTTCTTGGAAAAAACAGTGTATCTCAGTAGGCCTTGATTTTTAGTTAAAATATTAAAATTAGGATATAATTGCATTGCTGTATAAGTACATCATACTTCTTTACACTTCAGTACCTTCCTTAAACTTATTTGGACATTTTCTTGAAGATTACTCTTATAAATATCTTGTACATTGCCAGTAAATGATTAACAACCATCTTTACTAATGGCCTACATAAATTCTTATAGAACTCAATAGGTCAAATTATTGCTTACGATTACGGTTTAGGATTATCTGTAATATTATCTGCTGATGCTTTAAACCCATTCTACAATGCGTATCTACTTATGACAATAGCATATTTGTGACAGCTCTTCATCTTTTATTAACCCTGTATAGACTATATGCTAAAGCAATCTTCAAACCTTACTACAGACACTGACTCCCAATTTTAAACATACTCATGTAACTCTTGCACACACACCCCTCCTTAAAAAGTTATGTTATGACATAAACCAACAAAAGCCAGGAAACTGTGAGCACCATTCTTTCCTTAAGCCATTGTGTGTTTTTTCTTTGCCAGCACTTGAATTAAGGACAGGGTTTCAGCCTTGAAATTTGCATTTCCTGGCTTTTGTTGGTTTATATCACAGCTCTTACGTTATTTAAACATTTCTCAATATTAGGCCGTTGGTTTGTTTAGTAGGGAAAAAAAAAATCTTGGCGGAAACTTGCACCTCCAGTGTTCCCAAGGGAATGGCAAGGCTGGGAGGATGCAAAGCGTAAGGCAGCAGTGTGAACAGTTGCTCTTACTGAGAGTTGCTGCTCTGATGGCAGGTTTATACAGCGCACGGAAGGATTAGGTTATGAACCACTCACCTTTTTGCCAGTCACTACCAGGGTATAGCCATCATCTGCTACAGAATTCTCAACAACAACCTGGGGAGAGACGGGGTGGGAGTCTAGCTGAAAGCTGACATGTGGAGCTGTGAGTTCTGAACGGGAAACCACTATCTAAGAAAGAAAGAAATTGGGAAAATCAGCAGGCAGCAAGTGACACAAATGCATGCTGCTCAGCGGTCTCACGTTTCTGCCACTTCTCTGCTTGCATTAATTACTTTGCATTACATTGCATAATATTTTGCATAATGTTCCATCATGATCTGATTAAAGCGCTATAAAAACTACTTTATTCAACACAGCAAAATTATTGCTGTTGGAGGATCCTCAAAATACATCATATTTAATAAAATACGAAGGAGTCATTGCATGTTTTCTAGTCCTTTAATTTCAAGGATTGATAAATCAACCGTACAAAATGAAGACAGGTCATTTAGACAGCCCTGTGCATTTAAGAAGGAAGAATTTTATTGACAACGTCTATTTAAAAGAATCTTAAAACTCCAGGCCTTCAAAAGTCAAAAATTTTTCCATTTATTTTCACTTTGGCCCTTCAGTTTGAAAAGTAAATGTTGCCCTGTGTCAATAGTGTCTGGTCTTGCTGCAGGTGGGGCCACTAGAGTGCAAAGCTATGGCGGGCGCAGGTAGCGCTGTGAGCAGCTCTGCAGAGCTACGGGCGCATGGACCTCGATGCCCAGAGCTGGTGAGGTGGCTGTTGCTGCAGACAGGCTCTTTGCAAGACGTGACTGGGCACCTCCAGGTCTGGCTTCTGCTGATTCCTCTGCAGGAGCCGGGTGTCCGGAACTGAGCACTTGAAGCACCTCTTAAATGACAGGGAGAGCTGGAGGCTTCTCTGAAAGACGTTCCAAAACAGGAGCCTAATTTAGTTGTCCTGAAGCCCCTTTGCAAGAGCCTTCTCTCGCTCTATTGATTTTAGGAGATCTTAGGGAGATTAGTCACACCAGTATGAAATTCCCCCACTAGTCATCTCTCTGCATCTTGAGTTACCTAAATACTTCTGAGAATTTGGGCCTATTCCTGCAAACACACGCTTAACTTTACTACTGTAACTTTGTTGACTTTAATGGGATGAGTCATGGCTGTTAAGCACAGGCATAAAGCATCTGCAGATTGGGGTGGATATTCGATAGTGAGATTTTATAGGCTTGGGCCCACAGTCCAGAAGGATGTGCACCCAAATGTGATAGCATCAGGCAACAAAGGCAGAGGATTGTTTACATGAGAGAAGATCATGTTCATGTTTCAAAAGCTGCATCATGTGAAGTTTACTTAAGGAATTTAGATAATCAACATTTGCTGAGAAGTTGAGATTCAATAGGGCTCATTATTTAAAAAGATTGAAGCCATTCTGGAAATAACTTGTATGTCAAATCTTTAATTTTTCACTATAATGAAGCTTTTCTTCTGACTCCGAAGGCAGCATCAGAACAGCTAGGACATTGACTTACACGATTTCACGGGCTTTTCGCACTGCCAAGGTCTTTCAACAAGATGGCTCACTCCAAAACTAGTCTTAGAGATGCTGTAATTACAGCTGAAGTTTTGTTGTAATTCAAGACTTAAATAAAATATATGAGCAGTTAATTCATGGCAATAACTACTTCACATCCGAGAGGTATTTACAGTGTGGTGTTACAAGAGATCTTTTTTTCTTTAAAGTGAAACTAGCTTTGTTAAAGCCTTTGCTATGGGTTTGTTTCGCAGTACAGAAAGTGCAGCTTTTAGAAATCAATAAGGTCTGATCATTTTCGGTGACACAGAAGTATGGTCTCTGACTCAATGTATTAGGGCCTGAGCTCTGTTTTTATATTCAGGACAATGAAAAATAGAATGGACTGCAAAGCTGCATGAAAAAGCTTGATTAATGTTGGCATTACGGGGAGAGGTAGCACCACAGCTGCAAATACCTTTTTAGTTGATCATTAGCCATGTCTCATCTCGAATACCCACTGCTATAAAATGCTAAGAATTCTTTTCTATCATTAATCCAGGCTTCCTCTTATTGCCAAGTATTCTTTCTGATTGAGCCACAGTGTTAACCCTTTAAACACATCTGTGTTGCAACCTCAGAGCACTACATGAAAATCTGGATACCATCTCTGCTATCTTGGAAAAAATATTCGGTGCCTTAAACACTGACCGACCTTTATTTTACTGAGGCTGATAGTCAAATCACCTGCTCAAAGCCCAAGTGAATAGACTTTGACCTCGTGACATACAGGGAGCTCAAATTACACTTCCTAACTCCTTTGGGACTACAGAATAAAAGTCTGGAGTTTGCTTAGAACTAATCTACCAGCCTCCAGCACTGCTGTAACAGATACTAGATGCAAAAATGCTCTTTTTGGTCTATATAACTGTGTGGTTTTTGCACACATCAGCCTGGTCCTTGAAATCCTATCTTACTCTTATCCAACATAATCCTGAAAAACGCAATTTGAAGATAGCTTCTACAGCAAGAAGAAGAGGCTACTTAGGACTCCAGCGTCATTCTCGGAAGCCTCTGATTTTTATTCCTTGGGACTGGGCTGGTATGCGTACACTGTGTCTTTAATCTACTATGGACACACCACCATACAGGGGCTACTTCTACCATGGAAGTGGCTCAGTAGTACAAAAGGATTTCTCTTTACAAAGACTATAAAGTGATGGTTTGTTTCTTGTTTGTTTTTTTTTTTTTTTTGAGGGGTGGTGTTGGGTTTTTTTTACATTTTAATAATGAATTTAATAACTAAGCATTTCTCCAGAGCATAAGAGAAACGAAAACGTATCGATGTGCCTGCACTCAAGCAGATGGGAGCGAGGGAAGGTTTTGCACAGATAAATAATTAACAAAAAGAGAACAAACGGACTTTAGCAGTAAATGGTCAGTCCTTGCAATAGTGAGAAGTCACCAGAGGTGTTCTGCAAGGCGTCTATGCTGGGTTCCATACTGTTCAATATACCCATAAACGAGTTGGAAAAGTGGTTGAGCAGTCCAGTGACAAAGATTTCTGATGATCTGAAGGTATTCAAGGTGAGAAGGATGAGGACAGACTATGAAGGATGGCAGAAGGACTTCACAAGACAGTGTGTCAAGGCAATAAAATGGCAGGTGAAATACAACAAAGAAGATGAATTTAAAGCAGTATATGATAGATGGTTCCATGAAAACGTGATCTCAGTGCTCAGCAGTAGTCCAAAAAACAAATAAAAAATTAGGAATTATTAGAAAAGTATTAGAGAACAAATCCTGATATTGTACAAATTCATGGCTTGCCTGAACCTTGAATTCTCTGTGCAGTTCTGGTTGCCTCATTACAGAAAAAGTATGACAAAATGGGAAAAGGTTCAGAGAAGGATGACAAAGATGACCAAAAGGCTGTAATGAACAACGACTGAGTGGGGTAGGTGTGGATGTGCTATGAAAAAGACATACAGAATCATGAATGGGTAGAGACTGTCCTTTTACTCTTGTAATAAAAGTATTAAACACCATGGAAAGACAAAAGTGAGAGTCAGGTTCAAAGCAAACAAAAGAGTAAGATTTCCTAGCAATATGTGATGACCTACAGGACTCCTTGTCAAAGGATGTGAATGCAAGAGGAATACACGTTCAAAGGGAAACTCCATGGAAAGAGCTAAACAGGCAAAACCCAATAGCTCAGGAAATCCCCAGAATGGAAAATAGTTGGAGGCTTGAAGCAGAAGGTATTAGGCATGTTGCCTGGGCCCCTAGGCATCCACTTGTCACCACTGCTGGAGACAGAGCACTGAACTAGACATACCCTTCACTGAAACCCATGTGGCTCTTCTGACGTTCTTACAAATAACCCTTCTGAGAATCACCTTCATTGTCAGTAACCACAACCCCAGACATCCTTCTCAAAGCAAACACAATATTTATGTCCCTCTATTTAAGAGGAAAAACAAAAAAAGTATGGGGTCTTTCAGCATAGCTCAAAGTGCTTCCATGAAGATAATAATAAACAGTTAATTAATTAATGACTATATTAATTAATATATCCTTTATACTGGAAGTCAGTGTGATCACTTAGGTCCATGAACATTAAAATAATTTCTTTAAATATGCTTTCATTGCCATCAGCTAGTATTAGTGTTCAGTAAGAAGACTTGACTGTAGCTTCGTTTATGCATAATATGGCAAATTAAGACTGTAATAACTTGAGTTGAAAAACAGCATGCAACAGCTTCTTTTAAAAATAGTTCTGATGCTCAGTTCTGCTAGTCAGCAGGATTGAATTACAAATGTTGCTGTCTGCATGTTGAAATATCTTCTGCAAAAATGAGAGGCCTTCTGAAAGCAATCCCATCTAAGTATCATATTGTTATTTTTTCCCTAGATGTCTGGCAGGTGTAGGCCATTACCCAGCAGAGATAGGCTCAGGGTTAACTTTATTGTGTAACGCCTCAAATGCCCTGGGATATGCAGCGTAGCCTTGCAAAGGGCACATATGTAGCTCTCTAAACGCTGTATATCATTCTAATCCATGGAGAGTATAATGGATCTCCTCTGAAAGGTGTAAGCTTTTCTACTCAAACTGAATATTAAAACATGTGTGCTCTCAAAACAGTTATTTGGCACCAGGTGTTAATTTTAATTTGACTACATGGATTTTACATTATGCAATATTTGATATTTTTTCTGGGAGCGTGAAGACACATTCTTTACCACAGAAAGAGCTGCTACTATAAAACTGTTAAAAGTCAAGCTGTAGATCTGAAAATGTTACTGATCTAGAGTTTGCCACAGTTTTGTGTTGGTTTAAAAATGATAAAGTGGAAAGGATTGCAACTATTCACATTCCTATAAAGGCACGTGTGCATAGTTTGCATTTAGCCTTAAATAGGTCAGACTGCCAGTACTGAAAAGCCAGGTGAATTGCTGGACCACAGCAGCCAGACAGCAGCGGGCACTGAGGACGGCCTTTGCAATGACCCGATGGGCATCCCATCACTCTCTCCTCCTTCTGGCTCCCTAAGGCTTAAGGTCCATGCTCATGAATTTCTTGACCTCCTCGCACTTGCTTCCAACATGGCTTCCCACTTGCACTGGTGGGTTTCGTTATGATAATATTTGTCTAGTAGGACAGGAACTAGATCCAAAGATGTTTGATCAGTTTGATGGTGGAAATGGCTTCCAGTATGCTGTGATATAAACTGGATTTGAACAGCCACGCTGAAAGATGCAAAGCTCTGTACTTCCTTGCTCTGCGTCAACTCATTTTGCTGATAGGCACCATGGCTTTGAGCCTCGATTCCTGGAGCGGTGAGGCCTTGCCACTTTGCTGTTTGCAAGAGAAAAGCAATGCTGAAGGCTTGGATCTCTTCTTGTTGAATTCTGGGATAAATTTTTCCAAGCCTTGACTGCAGTTACAAATAAAAAGCAGATGTGATTATTTTTGTCTGTACTAATTTCTGTAGCATGCATTATGTTCCCTGGCATGTAATCTATGAAAGCAGCTACGACACATGTTAATTTCTCTCTTTTCAGGGAAATGAGATATGTGTGTTAAAGGTTGGTGGTTGTGCTGGTGTTTGTTTTTAATCATAAGTATTCCTGGGAAATGAGTGTGACTATCAAGTGTTCTGTCTGCTTGGATGTGAAAGACAACAGGTTTGTGCTCAGCATGTGAAAATATCCCAGACCATTGATCTGTTCGAGCCCTGTTCCTGTTCCTCATCAGACAGAATCAAGGGCACCAAATAAAACGATAGGGCAGCAGGTCAAGGAAACTCCAAAGGAAGCTCTTAATCGTTCAAAGCACAATGAAATGATGGAAATCATTGTCACAGCGTACCATGGAGGACAAAACAACAAATAATTTCAAAATACAATAGGCAAAATCGATGGAAAAGAAGTCCATCAAGGACTATTAAACACCAGATATGGGAGCAGTTTCCAGCTCAGGGAATCTCTGGGCCACTGAGTGCCAGAAGCAGGAGGGTACTGGGAGAGGTATCACTGTGTGCTTTCACTTCCCTCATACCTCTCCCTTATCCATCTTAGCCCCTGTCAGCAACAGGAAACTCTGCTCCTTGAACCTTTATTCTAACCCCACACATCCTTTCTGGGCTGAAAACCTGGTTAAAAATACTGGGATATAATGGGTCCTCAGAATAAGGCTTATTATTATTCTGTATTTTTTCATGTCTAACAAGTGCAGAGAGGCCCTGAAGAGGGTGAGCGGCCCATTGTGTGACATGCCGTACTCCGATGAGGCCTATCTATGCCATCATGCTTTGGTTCTCGTGCCCTAAGCCATTTTCAGTCCAGAGTCTGTTCAGGCGTGACAGTTTGTGACCATGTTTTGCTAAGGCTTGGCTTCTGAGCTAGAGCTGGCTCATGTCCAGCTCGATCAGACAGGACTGCAGCCAGCATGTGACTGACTGCAGTTCCGGGTGCATGTATATCTATGGGAAGACCCTTTCCTTACCTCCAGGAGAAGCAGGATGGATATCCCACTGCCCCGTGAAGATCAGAGGGCACGTCGGGGAGCTCCTCACTCCGCACACAGCCCGGTGCTGCCCCACCGTGCACTGAGTTTCACTGGATGAGAAGGCCCTGCTGCCAAAACTGCATCTAAAGAGAGTGGTTGCCCATGGTAGTTGTAAAACATACAGTGAAAACATCTCTATACCCCTCTTCCTCTAGAAGGTCACCAACAAGCAGCGTACTTGCTTGGGCTTTGCCTCGGTGAGGCCAGCTTCGAGCGTAGGGAGCACATGCAGTATTTTGCTTCCAAACACAGCGTTATGCTGAAAAGCAGCCTCTGCATACGTCAAGGGCATCGGTCTCCTTTTCATTGTTAAGGCCAGACCAAATGTGAGCTTTTCAGAATAAATCTTGTAAAACTTTCCCATATTCCACCCTCCTTGGAGCTATCAGAAAGATTTCCCCTTCCTGAAGAACTTTGCTCTTTAATTCATCAGTCAAACGTCACTCTCTGAAATAATACCAAGCTTCAGGCAGGGAAAAAAAAAAAAAAATCACCTTGGAACTGAGCAAAAATAGAAGATATTTTATCTCAATATATCATGGCTAGCTTTTGACAAACTATAATTTCCCAAAATACTGGCTGGTAATGAAAGTGTCTTTTCCAGTTGTGAGTCGTATTGTCAGCGTAGCTTCTTTGGCTTGAGCAGAGTAAGGCTGCTTTACACCAGCTGAAAATCTGATTCCTCAGCTATAGCAGTGTGACTGGGTGCTGTTTTCTAATCAAATAACCACTGTGAAATACCTGATTCACTTTGCACCCAACAGCTGTACTTTCAGCCTGTGTTCCCAGTCACACTCTGAAAACAAGCACAATAAGAAAGGCCAAAACAGCTGCAACTTCTCAACAGAAAAAAAACAGAAGGCTGAAAAAAAGCTTGTTGTCAGGCTCCAGCTTAGGAAGGAAGTAAAACCATTTTTCTTTTCCGTCTCATGCATGTCAGCTGTCTTAGAAAAATTATTACTGCTCTGTTTTGTAACAGAAACTCCACAATATTTGGTAAACTACAAACTCCAATCTATTCATGGCCAAATACAGATTTAACATTTCTGATGCAGCCAAAACATGCTCAGTATGTCAATGGGCTGCAATTACTCTCCAGGAAAGCTTTGGAATTCACCTCCTGGCCCCAATTATCCTCCTTAAAAGAACTCATGAATCTTCTGTATTTGGACCATCCAGATCAATTTGATTTTAGTTTTAGATTTTGGTTGAAAAAAATAAACATTTAACAAAGAAGGCACTATTTCCTTTCCAGCATTAGTGCTTTCCAGAGCTGTTTAAGTGAATAATTCTATTTAAATGAACTAAAAGCATAAGCAGAAAACAACAGGTGATTATTCCTTGATTGGATAAAACATACCTGCTTTTGCAGTCTGAAAATTACTGGCTCCTCAGATAACTTTTTTTATGTAATCAAAATACAGGCTGTATTCTGAGTTGGGTCATTGGCGTGGTTTTGATGGGTAATGCCATAAGTTTCAGTGGAATCACGTGTAAAGATAGGAACAATTCATTGTAATATGTCTCTAAATATATCAAAACTCCAGAATCGGGTAGCCATCATCTACAGAAGGAAAACCTTTGTTCTTAGAAACTGCATGTTAAACCTTCTGATGACTTTTGCAGCAATGCTGTGCTATAGTCATGTGGTAAAGAGAGAAAAATGGATGGAGATGGAAACAGTCAGAGATGAGGCGTCAGTAGGAAGGCAGAAAGTGGTGAGCAGAAGAAAGTGCAAAAGGAGATGAAAGACAGCAAGGGAAAGGAAAGAAAGAAAAGAAGGAGAATCAAGTGGTTGGGTGCTGATCAAGTATAAGCAAGTATAATGGGAGAATATGAGAAACATTTCCAAATAAATTTCTCTCAGGTTGAATATCAGTAGCTTGCTGCTGCACCTACTGGCTTCCACAGCACAGGCTTGGAGCTTCAATTCAGTTTAGGTGGCATGATCACTATGTTTTCAACATCTTTTTTTTCCCCACAAAATGTTTCATAACAATTAAAGGAAACCCTAAATTAATGCAGCAAAAATGTGAATTAAATGTTCATTACTTTCATCGAGCTGTTTCGTATTTGGGCACTTCAAGGTGCAGTTGACAGAGACAGAGGTACTGTACTACTGTTTCTTTTAGTTGCATGGAGGACTGCTAGTGCTGAAATTTATGTCACAAACTAAATTGTCTAAATATGGTAAGGTTTGGTATTTCAAAGAGGATACAAGATGAACTGGATTCACTAGACGGGCTGAGCTGATTTTCTAATGTTAGAAACCTACGTATGAATATTTTCTACTTTTGCTTTTAAATAGCTGGCATGAAAATATGTTTGCAAGTTATCAGTACAATATAATCATTTTTAATACAGGTTTGCTGATAGGTAGAATTTTGCAACTAATTTTTTTTTTGAAAG
>Ga0181612_107463_pt1 | contig 25458 bp, 18 predicted proteins | sample HoacroProtozoa21_FD_119630 | JGI IMG/M metagenome (GOLD analysis project Ga0181612, IMG submission 119630) | Hoatzin crop microbial communities from Cojedes, Venezuel. Combined Assembly of Gp0051906, Gp0051904, Gp0051908
AAACGCAAGAAACATGGACAAATACATATATGAACTTAAAATGAAGGTGCGCGACTATGAATGCGACCTTCAAGGCATTGTCAACAATGCCAACTATCAGCATTATTTCGAGCACACAAGGCATGAGTTCTTGCTTGCTCATAATGTGAGTTTCGCAAAACTCCACGATCAAGGCACTGATGCTGTGGTGGCACGCCTTAACATGCAGTTTAAGACACCGCTTAAAAGCGGCGATGAATTCGTGTCTAAGCTTTACATTAAGAAAGAGGGGCTCAGGTATGTCTTCATGCAGGATATTTTCAGGCTTCCCGATATGAAAATTGCGGTGAGGGCGCAGGTCGATTCTGTTTGCCTCATTAATGGGAAATTGTCGGAAAGCGAGGAATTGAATAATGTCTTCGGACCTCTGTTTCAGGAATAGGCTTTAATACCGCATCCTGAATATATAAAAATGTAACGTCAAGAAAAGCAATACATGGACAGGCAGGAACTATTCAACATAATGACGCTTACCCGAATACACGGGTTGGGGCTCAACAACGCAAAAGTGTTGTTTGAGCATTTTGGTTCCGCAACTGCTCTCATGGAGCATCGAAATGACATTCTTGACGTTTGGCCTGAGGCTAACCCCAAACTCTTGGAGATACTGAAAAACGTGGATGAGGCGCAAAAGCGTGCTGATACCGAGATGCTGTTTATAGAGAACAACAATATCAGGCCTCTTGTGCTCGGCAATGACGACTATCCGGCGCGAATGGCTGAATGCAACGATTGCCCTCTTGTCCTTTTCTATATCGGTACAGCCGACCTCAATGCTCCACACATCATAAATATAGTGGGCACACGGCATGCAACTGAATACGGAAGGAGCATTTGCAAGAATTTCATAGCCGAACTCAAGGACGCCTTCCCAGATGTGGTCATTGTCAGCGGACTGGCGTATGGCATCGACATCAACGCCCATAGGGCGGCTCTCACTTACGGGCTTGACACAGTGGGCGTTGTGGCCCACGGACTCGACACCATATATCCGTCGTTGCATAGGCACACCGCCTCGCAAATGGTGTCGCAAGGCGGATTGCTCACTGAATACATGAGCAACACAAATGCCGACAAGGGCAATTTCATCAGAAGAAACAGAATCATTGCCGGGGTCAGCGATGCCACTGTCGTGGTGGAGAGCGCCGAGAAAGGCGGTGCTCTGGTCACTGCCGACATAGCCTTGTCTTACGGCAGGGATGTGCTGGCTTTCCCTGGACGAATCTACGACCAATACAGCGAGGGATGCAATAAGATTATCAACAACAACACCGCCAAACTGATAAGAAGCGCCAAGGATTTGGCAGACGCTTTGTGCTGGAATATGCCCGACTCTGTAAGCAAGCCACGCCAGCTCGATATCTTCACCAATCTCACCGAAGATGAGGCAAAGGTGGTGAATGTGATGAGGAATATGGACAGCGTGCCGATAAATTATATTGTGGTGGAGGCACAACTGTCTTATGGAAAGGTCAGCTCTTTGTTGCTCGACCTCGAAATGAAAGGCGTGGTGAAGGTGCTGGGAGGAGCAAGATATAAATTGCTGCCGGCAGTCAACTGAAACAAATAACAGAAACAATCATTAAAAATATTATATACCATGGCACAACAACTCACCAACAGATATATATGGCTGGTTGAAACCATACATAATGCCGGACGTCTGTCACTGGCGGAAATCAACGATAAGTGGAAGAATAGCTCGATTTATGATGGCAAGGAGATATCAAGGCGCACCTTCCTCAACCACAAGAATGCCGTTGAGGAATTGTTCGACATCAATATTGAATGTGACTTGCACGACGATTACAAGTACTACATCGAAAATGTGAGTGATTTGGAAAAGCCTTCTATACGCAATTGGATAATCAGCGCTATGTCGTTGCAAAACCAAACGGAGGGAAACAAGAAAATCAGGAAAAGAATATTGCTTGAGGATATCCCTTCAGGAAAAGATTTTCTTCAGGCCATCATCGAAGCCATGAAAAAAGAGGTTGTCATACGTGTCGGATACAGGACTTACGACACCGACGCCGACCTGAAATTCCATACACTGGAACCCTACGGACTGAAGATGGCTCAGCGCAGATGGTATCTCATAGCCCATAGCCTGAGGTCGGACGTGATAGCCACATTCGCTCTCGACCGTATGCACAGCGTGGATCTTCTCGACAAGAAATTCAAGATGCCTGAGAATATGAAAATTGAATCGCTGTTCAACGATTATTATGGAGTGATGAGGAAAGGCCTGGATGGCGATAATGTGGAAAAGGTGAAGATAAAGGTCTATGGTGTGCAGCGTAATTATTTGCGTGACTTGCCTTTGCATTCGTCACAGAAGGAGACGAAGGCTGCCGACGATTCTTCTGTTTTCACCTATGACATCGTCCCTTCTTACGACTTTGTACAGGCTGTGCTTGCCATGGGACCGCAGGCTGAGGTGCTGAGGCCCACATGGCTTAGAAAGCATATAGCCAAAACCGTAAAGGATTTGGCCAAATTGTATAAGAAATGAGATTGTCGTTGCTTGGCTTATGCTTCTATGTCCCTTGCGTCAAGCATTGTGAATACTGACGCCAGGATTTCTTCCCAATTGCCTGGTATGATGACATGGTGATTTCCTATCGAACGGTTAAGGAAATATTCAAGTGGCTTGTCAAGTCGCAGACGCATTTGGGTGCGGCACATTATTGGATTTGACGTGCATTCCAGCAATTCGGCTTTGCTGATGAAGTAGTTGGTCATTTCCTTTCCGCCGCATTTCACTACTGTGACTTCGCCTTTTGGAAGTATTCCCTCGATGGCTACGCCGCTGAGCGATTCATAGTGATTTCTGATGATGTAATGGTCGGTCATCGATAATGCTATTGTGCAATGGGCGAACACCATCTCGTGCTTGTCGTTGTTTGTGATGCGTGAAGGGTTGGCCATAAAGCTTTTCATGCCTGTCGCGGCTTTCACAGCGAGCATGGTCAGAAGGGTTTGCATGTCGCCCTCACATCCTGCTGGTATGCCGTCGTCATTCAGCTTGGCTAGGGCAAGGCATCCCGTTGTTTTTGTCTTGGGGATAAGGTCAAAGCAATTGAGAGTGAATGCGTCTAGGCCATGGTGCTCACACATCTCTTTCAACGATGTGTATAGGCGCATTGCCTTGGTTATGTCTGTTCTTGTAGGTTCTTTTATGTCTGATGCCTGGCTGATGAATGTTTCAACAAGAGACTCTACCGATGCGTCGCTCGTGGCGTTGTATCTGTCAATGACCTCTTGGAGGGGCAAGTCTATCATCTCCACTCCCCACTTGGCTCTTACGCTTTCATATTTTGCGCCGCTTGATATGAGCCATCCTGACGGGCGGCCGATAATGCCGACACGCTTGCCTTTGAGATTCTCTATAGCATTGTATCCGCTCACGTATTCGTTTATGCCTCGCATGATGTATTCGTTCGTGCCGTGAAGCACGCATCCTTGCCTTCCTTCTTGTCTCATCCAGGAGAGTATCTCAAGCGAGGCGGCAAGTGAATTCTTCAATCCGTCTGCCACTAGCACTGTATATGAAGGCAGCAAATCTATATGACCGCTTACGGATTCTTCCACGCCGCCGCTGCCAACGAATACCAATGACGGGCCATCGGGAATGCCTTTGCCTAATTCTTCAGGAAATATGTAATTCACCTCATATTCGTTTTTGAGGCAATCCAGCAATTCCTTATGGTCAGTGAATATGGATTCACGCGAAGCTAATGATGATGCGAATGTTATAAGATTTAATTTCATGGTTCTTGATAGTCTTGATTATTGTGGAATTTTTTGTTGGTTTTGTGTTCCTATCCGTGACATCCTGATATATTGGAAGACGCGATTGGCAACAGCAAAAATACATATAAAACATCAGAAAGCAATCATATTCGACAGAAAAACATAAAGCAGACAACCATTGTTGTTGTTGCTCTCCCAAAGACAATAGTCGCATCAGCAAAGTGCCGTGAATTTCTCAATAAATGATTTAATTTGCATTTATTAGAAACTTTTGTGCCCTAAAGCTTTGTTTTCAGAATATGATTCGCTAATTTAGCGTCGCCTTAACAAAAACAGAGTCCATGAACGACAATAACTATTGCGTGATATTGGCCGGAGGGGTCGGATTACGACTATGGCCATGCAGCCGACACGACTGCCCAAAACAATTCATCGACCTTATCGGGTCGGGGGAAAGTCTTTTACAGACTACATACAAGAGATTCAAAAGAATAATCCGGAAGGAAAACATATTGGTCGTCACCAACAGCAACTATTACGAAAAAGTGAAGGAGCAATTGCCGGAATTGTCCGACGAGAACACCTTGCTCGAACCTATACGCCGTAATACTGTGGCAAGCGTGATTTGGGCGGCGGAAAAAATCAGGAATGTCAATCCTGACGCTACTCTTGTCGTCACGCCTGTTGACCAGATGATAGTCAACGACAAAAACTTTGAAGACGACATCCTGATGGGCATGAACTATGCTGCCAACAACAATAGCCTGCTCACTCTGGGTGTTGTTCCTTCAAGGCCCGACACCACTTACGGATATATTCAGATGGCGGAACAGAAAGGTGCTGATATATATAAGGTGAAGTCTTTTACTGAGAAGCCTGAACTTGAGTTTGCCAAGATGTTTGTGGAAAACAGAGAGTTCCTATGGAACACAGGATTGTTCATCTGGAGCGCACAGACGTTTCTCAACACCATATCTGCCGAAGTGCCGGAATATGCGCAATTCGTGCAGTTGATAACGAATAAGTCGCAAGATGTGAAATTGAGTGCCGACAATTCTATCGACAAGACCTATTCTACAATAAAAAGCGACACCATAGAAACTGGCGTGCTTGAGAAAGTGAGCAATGTAGATGTACTCCTATGCCATTTCACATGGGCTGATATCGGCACGTGGGAATCGCTCTTTAATGTCCTGCCTAAGGATAAGAACAGCAATGTGCTCATTGAATCAAAGACTATGCTCTACAACAGCAAGGACTGCATAGTGAAACTGTCGGACGGCAAGGTGGCTTTCATAGAAGGATTGGAAGGATACTTGGTGGCTGAGGAAGGTAATGTGCTCGTCATTTGCAAGAAAGACAATCCCGAAATCATCAGACGCTTCGCCCACGATGCACAATTGAATTTCGGAGAGGAATACACTTAGAAATAAGGTAACGTATAAACAATGCAGGCGGTCTTACTCGTATCCCCGAACAGACCGCCTGCATTGTTCTTTTTATTGAGTTATCTTTAGAAAGTGGTTATTGGTCCAACCACTAATTCCTAACCTCCTAACTGAACACTGGAACGTAGCGATTTACAGCAACGCTTCTATCTCAGCAGTGAGATCCTTCACCAATTCGCTTCTCTTCACCACCACATTGTCTCTGCTTATAAGGAAATATGTAGGGAGCATGCCTACACCATAAAGGGATGTCACTGTTCCATCTGTTTCGTGAACACATACCCATGGCAGTTTCTCTGTGGAGTATCTCCAGAAACTCAGGTCTTCGTCAAGCGACACCTGATATATCTCGAAACCGCGGGATGAGTATTTCTCATAAAGGCTTCTCATCTGTCGTGTGCGTTCAGCTGATTCCTTTGCGGAGTATTGGGTGAAGTCCAGCAGAACGACTTTGCCTTTAAGGTCTGTTATTTTCTTGATATTTCCTTTTGAATCCGGCAGATTCACGTCAATGATGCCAGTTACTTGAACCTTTGAACTGTCAACCTCAATCACTTTTGGCGTTGGCTTTGCTGTATTGTCCATTCCCTTGATGACTGAATTGCACAATTGTTCTGTGCGGGGTGCGTCATGATACAGACCGTCCCAAGCTGTTGCCACTGTGGCGTAGCACTTTATATCAGCCCTGTCGGTCAGAGGATTGAATATGAGGTAGGTTCCAGCCAAGTCGGTTATTGATTGGCTTACTGCATAATAGGCGTATGCGCTCATTGGCTCCTTGAAGATGTAATCCTTTTTCATCTTTTCCTTATAGGCTTCCACCATCGAGTTTATGCTGTCGGTTATGTCGCCAGGATACAACGACTTGTCGCTTTCCAATGCCACTATCTTGCGCTGTAAATCCAATTGCTGAAGTGATATCTCCCTGATTTTCTCACTGTCGTAACTGCCCGACACTGTGTAGTTAGTGGCTGCGCCAGGTAGCGACGCTTCAATTGTTACCGTCTCTGTGGAGTCAATCGACAAATGGATTATCTCTCCATCTACTATCAAAGTGTAAAACTCAGGGCACAATGTGGGACGATTGCCAGAGAAACTGAAACTGCCGTCTTTCTTCAGTTTCACTGAATCCAGCAATTCCACGCCGTTTATGGTGTTGGCGTCAAAATACAATGTCTTGCCTTCGGCGCCAGTTATATTTCCTTTCACATGAAACTTCTCACTGTTGTCGCATCCTGCCATCAGCAGTGATGCCATTATGGATAAAATCAGTAGTTTTCTCATTTCTTATTTTTTTGTCTGATGTTTATGGGGGTCATCCTCTTCATGTACGGGTGCAAAAGTACAAATATTTGATGACCTCAGAAAATTACAGCACGATAAGTTGCATTATTTCATTAATGCCTTGACTGGTACAACCTATCCGTTTATGACAACCAAAACAAGGATTTCATCAATGCATTGGGCATAGCGGATTAATATTTGAATGAGCTTCCTCCGAGGAATTCCCTAAGAAGTGAAGTCGGAGGGAGTTCTTCTTCCGACAGGCTGTTGATGTATTTGAAGAATGTGAGCAGATGGTAGGCTGTGGAATATTGCTCTGAATCCTCCCTCACTTGGTTGAGAATAGGGATGGCCCTGTCTTTGAACACCGCCAGTTCAAACAACAAGGCGCTGTTGAACATCGCGTCGGCATTCTCCTGATAGGGGAATATCCATTTTTCCTCGCCTGCTCTCACCGATGGCCAGCGTTTGATGGTGTCGGTGGCAGAAACTCCGCGGTACTTGTAGTCGCGAACCATCCTTCTTATGAGGCGGTTGTCGGTTGTCGGTATATAATTGTGGTCGTCAAGACGTATTGTTGTGAGCGCGGAAACATATATCCTGTATTTTGTCTCTTCTGGCAGGTTGGCTGTGAGCATGGGGTTGAGCGCATGAATGCCCTCGAAGATGAGTATCATGTTGGGGCTCAACTTGAATTTCTTGCCCTTGAACTCACGCGACCCTGTGTGGAAATTATATGTAGGCAACTCCACCTCCTCGCCCTCGAGAATCTTGTTCAGCTGCTTGTTGAAGAAGTCAAGGTCGAGGGCGTAGATTGACTCAAAGTCGAATTCGCCGTTCTCGTCCTTCGGAGTCTTGTCCCTGTCGATGAAATAATCATCAAGGGAAATGGGATAGGGCTTGAGGCCATTTGCCATCAATTGTATCGACAATCGCTTGCTGAATGTGGTCTTGCCGCTTGATGAAGGACCGGCTATAAGAACTATCTTCACATTGCCGCGGTTCTTTATTTCATCGGCTATGTCGGATATACGCTTTTCCTGAAGCGCCTCCGACACCTTTATCAAATCGCTCGCCTGTCCGTTTTGTATCGACCGGTTGAGATCGCCCACGTTGCTCATCTCAATGATCTTTTGCAACTCGTGCTCTTGCTTGAACACATTGAGCATCTTCTCTTGTTTCTCTATCTCGCAGAACTTGTCGGGATGATCCGGCTCCGGCATCTGAAGAAACAGTCCCTTGTAGTATTTCACAAGGTCGAACGACTTGAGATAACCCGTGCTTGGCACTAGAGGTCCATAGTAGTAGTCGATGGTGTCGCCCAACGTGTAATAGAATGAATAGAGGGCACCAGATGTCTCAAGCAGATTGGCTTTGTCGGCAAGGCCTTTCTGGCGGAACAATTCTATCGCTTCCTTTGATGTGCATTCCACTCTGTGAAACCTTATGTCTTGCTCAACGATGTCTCTCATGCGGTGGCGGATGATTTTCACTTCCTCTAATGTCACCTCATGGTCGAGACCTATGTTGAACAGATAACCGTTGGAGATTGATGCCTCAAACACCAAACTGACGCCTGGGAACAACTCTTCTACCGCTTTCCACAAGACAAAGAACAGCGAACGCATGTAAACCATTCTTCCGCCATGACGCGTGTAGTCGAGAAATTCTATCTGCTTGTTGCCGAAAATCCGGAAATTCAATCCTTCCCTCCTGTTGTTGACGTATGCGCACAACGGCTGATAGGGCAAATTCAAGCCAATTTTATCATAAACATCCAAAATTGTCGTTCCAAAGTCGATGTTTAATGTTTTTTTATTATTTTTGCAATATACTTGTGGTTTGTTATCCATCATGGCTTTTGATTTTTATGGTTTATGGTGGCAAATTAACTAATTTTCCGCATTTAAAAAGACAAATATTGAGAAAATAAATATCTGTATATGGATTATTTACCCTTTTTAACCCTTATCGGGTCTGTCGCCTTACTCATGTATGGAATGAAGGTTATGAGTGAAGGCCTGCAGAAGATGGCGGGTAGTCAGTTGAGACATGTGCTGGGGGCTATGACCACCAACAGATTCACAGGACTCCTGACTGGTACGTTCATCACCACTTGTATTCAGTCTTCTACTGCCACTACAGTGATGACTGTAAGTTTTGTCAATGCCGGTATTCTAACACTGGCACAGGCCATCTCAGTAATCATGGGCGCCAATATTGGTACTACTGCCACAGCATGGATTATGGTGCTGGGCGGAAACAGCAACTATATGCCTTACGTGGTGTATTGCGCTATTGTAGTCGCTATGGCTCTCATCTATTCCAGCAAGAACAAGAACAAGAACATCGGTGAGTTTATCATGGGTCTCAGCCTTATGCTCTTGGGCCTTACCACGCTTGGCAAGAACGCTAAGGACATGGACCTGGGACACAATGAGGCGGTGCTCAATTTCTTCACTTCGTTGTCGGGATGGGGCTACGGCTCTTATCTCCTCTTCCTGCTCATCGGTGGATTGCTCACATGCGCTGTGCAGAGCTCGGCGGCAATCATGGCGATAACGATGACGCTCTGTTCCACTGGCGCGCTCGACATCTACATGGGTATCGCATTGGTGATGGGTGAAAACATCGGTACAACGGTAACGTCAAACATTGTGGCGCTGTCGGCTTCCACTCAAGCGCGAAGGGCGGCTATGGCGCACATGATATTCAATGTCTTCGGCGTGATGTGGGTTCTCTGCATATTCACGCATTTCATCAGATTTGTATGCTCATTGGTGGGAGTTGACCCGAACAATGTCACCGACCCTGCGAAGCTGTCGGCTGCGCTAGCCATGTTCCACACCAGCTTCAACGTCTGCAATGTGCTGATCCTTATTTGGTTTATCAAGCCATTGGAGAAACTGGTTAAGCTTATCATTCCTGACAAGAAGGATGAGTCGGGCGATGACTATCGACTTCAATTTATCTCCGGTGGCGTGCTGTCAACTGCCGAGCTCTCTATCGTGGCTGCAAGAAAGGAAATTCAGCAGTTCGTTACCAGAACACGCAAGATGTTTAACATCGCTGTCAGTCTCGCTAGCATTGAGGACGACAAGGAGTTCAGCAAGCAGTTCGCAAGAGTGGAGAAGTATGAGGACATCTGCGACAACATGGAACTTGAGATTGCAAGATACCTCAACCTCGTGTCGGAGGGCAGGCTCAGCTCTGAATCGAAACTGAAGATACGTGACATGCTGAGGCAAATCAGCGAGATTGAAAGCATTGGCGACAGTTGCTTCCATATTGCCAAGGAAATCAGTAACGACCGTGAGCAGAAGGGCGTGTTCAACGACAAGCAAAGAGGACATATCAAGGAGATGTTCAACCTTTGCGATGAGGCTATCGGAAACATGCAGAAGATTCTTGAGGGTGACCGTAACTCCAAGGTCGTTAGGGAATCATACAACCTGGAGAACGAAATCAATCACTATCGCACTCAGCTCAAGAGCCAGAACGTGCTTGACGTCAACAGCGGTGAATATTCTTATCAGATAGGTACCCAGTATCTCGATATCATTTGTGAATGCGAGAAACTTTGCGACTACGTCATCAACATCGTAGATATCTGTATTCACGCTAACGAAAAGAAAGCAATCTAAACCACCAACTTTCTCGAATGCAATGAGCTGTACAGGCAACTCTGTACGGCCCATTGTGCTTCTCTCCACCTCTCACCTCTTCACTCTCCACTCTTCACTTTTCAACGAGCCTCTCTTTGGGAAGCTTTTTGCTCCTTCACTCTGATAAAAGCGTTAATCGCAACGCCTCAATTCCACACTCCTGTGAGAATCAGACTGGCATATCATCTGTTTTTATTTTACATCCCGACACATTCACCATTTTCCATCACCGACCACCTAACTCTCCACTCTCGGCAAAGCATTTTGTTCTTCCCACCACTGAACAAACACTCTAACCGTATCAATCCGCACTGCAAAGATAATATCAATAAAGCAGGATGTGTTCCCCATCCGTTAACCTTGTGTTTTTTTCTTGTTCGTATTCTGAAGGTTGGTCATGCTAGTCGTTGAAAACATGGAAGTTGCCATATTTTCGTAAAAAAAAGATAAAATAACATATCTGTTTCAGTTTTGTCAAGTTGAATATTTAATAAACGATGAATATTTTTTAAATTTGCAATTTGAAGAAACAACAAGATTTTTTATTTACATTTTTTAGTTTTATTAAGATGAACGTAATTACAAAGAAAGTCTCATTGCCTGATGGAAGAGAAATAAGCATTGAGACAGGAAAATTGGCAAAACAAGCCGATGGAGCCGTGATGCTTACCATGGGTAAGACTATGCTGCTGGCCACTGTTTGTGCCGCTAAAGATGCTGTTCCGGGAACTGACTTCATGCCTCTGCAAGTGGAATACAGAGAGAAATATTCCGCTGCAGGACGTTTTCCAGGAGGATTTACAAAGAGAGAGGGCAAACCGTCGGACGACGAAATCCTGACATGCCGTCTCGTTGACAGGGCGCTTCGTCCATTGTTCCCGTCTAATTTTCACGCTGAAGTTTATGTCAATGTTATCCTTTTCTCTGCCGATGGTGTTGACATGCCTGATGCATTAGCCGGTTTTGCCGCTTCTGCTGCATTGGCATGCTCCGATATTCCTTTCGAAGGTCCTATCTCTGAAGTGAGAGTGGCTAGAATCAACGGAGAGTTTGTTATTGACCCAACTGCAGAGCAACTCAAACAAGCCGATATGGATCTTATGGTAGGTGCCACAGAGGAAAATATCATGATGGTTGAGGGCGAAATGAAAGAGGTGAGCGAACAAGACTTGCTCGCTGCTCTCAAAGCCGCTCACGAGGCCATCAAACCTATGTGCCGCTTGCAGAAAGAACTGATGAAAGAACTTGGCACTGATGTTAAACGTGAGTACTGCCACGAGGAGAATGATGATGAACTCAAAGAGCAAGTGCGCAAGGAATGCTACGATAAGTGCTATCAGATAACCAAAGAAGGCAATCGTGACAAGCACGCCAGAGAGGACGCATTCACCGCTATACGCGACGGATTCAAGGAAGCATACGCTGAGGCTCATGCCGACCTGACCGAAGACGAGCTCGCTGTCAAGAATGAGATGATTGACAGATATTACAACGACGTTGAGCGTGATGCAATGCGCAGATGCGTGCTCGACGAGGGCACAAGACTCGATGGACGCCACACCACTGATATCCGCCCGATATGGTGCGAGGTAGGCACTCTGCCTGGACCTCACGGAAGCGCAATCTTCACACGTGGAGAAACACAGGCGTTGGCTACCGCTACTTTGGGTACCAAGCTCGATGAGAAACTTGTTGACAATGTGCTCGACCATAGCTATCAGAAATTCTTGCTCCACTACAACTTCCCACCATTCTCAACAGGTGAGGCTAAGGCGCAGAGAAGCACCAGCAGACGTGAAATCGGACATGGTCATCTGGCATGGAGAGGAATCAAGGGACAACTTCCTGACGACTATCCTTACACTATCAGAGTGGTATCGGATATTCTTGAGTCTAACGGTTCTTCTTCAATGGCTACCACTTGTGCAGGCACCTTGGCACTGATGGACGCTGGTGTGCCTATCAAGAAACCAGTTGCTGGTATCGCTATGGGTCTTATCAAAAACCCTGGAGAAGACAAATACGCAGTGCTCTCCGACATCCTCGGAGATGAGGACCACCTCGGTGACATGGACTTCAAGACCACTGGCACTAAGGACGGACTGACTGCTACACAGATGGATATCAAGTGCGACGGACTGTCGTATGAAATCCTTGAGAAGGCTCTTATGCAGGCTAAGGCTGGAAGAGAGCACATTATGGGCGAAATGATGAAGACTATATCTGAACCGCGTCCTGAACTGAAACCTCATGTACCAAGAATCGAACAGATTGAGATTCCTAAGGAATTCATAGGTTCTGTAATCGGTCCTGGCGGTAAGATTATCCAGCAGATGCAGGAGGACACTAACACTACCATAACAATCGAAGAGGTTGAAAATGTGGGCAAAGTGCAGGTTTCTGCTCCTAACAAGGAATGCATCGAGGCTGCACTCGCCAAAATCAAGGCCATCGTTGCTGTACCTGAAGTGGGCGAAGTATATGAGGGTACGGTTAAGAGCGTTATGCCTTACGGATGCTTCGTGGAGTTCTTGCCTGGCAAGGAAGGTTTGTTGCACATCTCTGAGATTGAATGGAGAAGATTGGAGACTGTGGAAGAGGCTGGAATCAAGGAAGGTGACAAGATTTCTGTCAAACTGATGGACATCGACTCAAAGACCGGCAAGTTCAAACTCTCTCACCGCGTGCTGATTGAAAAGCCTGAGAATTATCAGGAACAGCAGCAGCGTCAGCGTCAGCGCAACAATAACAACAATAACAACCGCGGCAACAACAATCGCTACAACAACCACAATCATCATGGAAACAATGAAAGGAAGAGCGAAAAGGCTGCGAATACTGAAGGAATAAAGAGCAGTTTCGACGACCTCGTATAAGGCAGGAAACTAAAAATGAATAAAGGCGGTGCATCTCCAATCGGAACTTGCACCGCCTTGCTTTTATCTGCGGATTGATAATGACTTGATTGCCGCCAATGGCCGTCAATGGATTATCAATCCCGTTTCATTTCTCCCTTGCGGCATAAGGATATCATGGCTTCCTTACAAAATACACTGCTTCATCTCCGCGAAGCAGTTGTAACGTGTCGTTGGACAGTATGCCGATGGAAAAGGTGTCGGCATGCTCCACTGTGCCATATTCATGCATCTTCACCTTATACGACATTATAACGGCGCTGTCGCGCAAGTCCCAAGCCTTGTATCCGTTGTCTTCATTTTCTGTTGCCACTGTGCCGTCGGGCATAAGGGTAAGGCCTAGACGGTTTCCTTTTGAGTCTATCTGTTCCCAAACGCTTTTCAACAACGAGAGATTGACCACCGAACAGCCTATCAAGTCTCCTTCAACCTCATTGTATATGACGTCAACGCTCTGGCCTGCCATAAGGCTTCCATACACTGGGGTGTCGCTTATCATCACCGACAGTGTGTCGTTATCCTTGGTAATCACCTCTAAGTAGTTCATCGTGCTGCCGTCGCCGACAATGCCTACGACTTCTTCCATGGTTGGCATGCTGTCAACTGCCACCACAGTTATTTGCTCTTCATCTGTTGATTTCTCATTGGCGGGACTCGATTTCTTCACTCCGCCTTCACACGACAGCATCAGTGCCATAACAATGGCAGCAGGGAATATTCTATGCAATCCTTTCATTTTCATCTTATGTTTTAGTTCTGTGGTTTCACATCATCCAGCATCACGTTGGTGACACGCTCGGTGGAAATCAATGTGCCGTCTTCACTGCATACGTCAACATTCCACACATGGGTCTTCTTGCCTAAATGGATGGCTGTGGCCTTTCCATATACCCAACCGCTCGTGGGCGACATGGCTACATGATAACCTGTGACGTTTGTGCCGCACACTTTCTTGTCATAACCGCTGCAATGCAAGGATGCGGCGCCGGCAAGGGTTTCGGCTAAGGTCAATGAGGCTCCGCCATGTAGAATGCCGAAGTATTGGCGGGTGGTAGGGCTGATGGGCATGCGGGCTAATGCCATGTCATCGTCACTGGGGAGAAATTCTATCCCCAATGCCGACACCATCGTGTCTTTTAGTTGCTCGGAGAGAAATATGCACTCTTTTTCTGTGAACACTTTGTTTGTGGGTTGTTTAATTGGGAACCTTGGTTCCCGAATGTTGGTTATTAGTCTTGGAATATGAATACATTGTACACGGTGAGCGCAAGCACCACCAATATACATGACAAGAAGAATATATTGGAAAAGCGGGTGTCGTTCGACGCAAAGTAACGTCCTGCCAATATCGACGTGTTGACAAGCGCTAATCCAAATGCGGGATTATAGCATTGGGGCTGCAACACCATCAATAAGAACATTGCAACTCCCAGAATTATTATCGAAGTGTAAAGAAGCCTTACTCGTGTCTTGTCGTTGAAACTCGACTTGGCGTAGTTGAGCGTCGATACCAGGAAAAGCAAGAAAGTGAAACCGCCCGTCAGGATTTGCGGCATGGATAATGTGCTGTAGTCGGGCATCTCCACATTCACCAGCTCACGGAATGGCAGCATGAAAGATGTCAGTCCATCTGCACTGAGCGAATAGAAAAACAAGAACCAATACGGGGCAATCAAGCCTATCAATGTGGCTGTGAACGATTTGAACGACAATGAACGCTGATAGATTTGGATTCCCCAATAAAACGGTACCAATATCAATATCTTGGGAAATATCATTGAACCTATCGACAGCCATGCGAAAGATAAAAACGCCGGGTAGGTGGCGCGGCTGCGCTGATAGGTGGAGAACAGCGCGAAATATGACATCAACAGAAATATAGGCAGAACATTAGCCGGCTGGAACGAATGGATGAATGTGGAGGCTGCAAACAAAACTACCATGATGGTGCTCAGAATGCGCGAACGTATGCGGAGCAACACGAAATTGCTGTTGAACTCTGCCATCAGATATACCGACAGCGCCAAAAAAGCCAGGCAGAGGAAGTCACCCACAAACGATATGCCGGATACAGACTTCAAGAATCGTTCGCCATCGCCAAGTATGTGCCAAAAACCATCCTCCCCGCCCAAAATGTAAGTGGGTGAGTTGAGTTCTACCAGCCACACCAACATGGCCCAACAACATGCTATAGGCAATGTTGAGCGGCTTGCTACAATATGTTTCTGTTGGTCAAATTTCAAATCCGTTGTTTTTTGTTACCAGAATTTTCGTTTCCCATTGATAGGAATATGGCGTATAAGCAAAGGGGCTTACAAGTCCTGACCGATGTCGGTGCGGTAGTATTTCTTTTCGAAATGTATCTTCTCTTGCGACGCCATAGACTTTGCCAGCGCTTCTGCTTTGTCTTTGCCGTATGAGCTTACGGCTATGACACGGCCGCCGTTGGTGACTATCTGACCGTCATTCATGGCTGTGCCGGCATGGAACACTATGCTGTCTTTCACATCATCAATTCCTGTTATCACATATCCCTTGTTGTAAGACTGTGGGTAGCCTCCGGAAACAAGCATGACGCAAACAGCCGAACGTTCGTCGATTTCCAGTTTCTTTTCAGCAAGATTGCCATTGGCAACTCCCTCAAACAAGTCGATGATATCGCTCTTTATCCTCAGCATGACGGTCTCTGTCTCGGGATCGCCCATCCTGCAATTGTACTCTATCACGTATGGGTCGCCATCAACGTTGATAAGGCCGAAGAAGATGAATCCTTTGTAGTCGATGCCTTCTTCTGCCAATCCAGATACGGTGGGGCGTATGATGCGGTTTTCCACTTTGGCCATCCATTCGGAATCAGCAAAAGGAACTGGGGAAACGCTGCCCATGCCGCCTGTGTTCAAACCGGTGTCGTGCTCGCCTATACGCTTGTAGTCCTTGGCCTCCGGCAGTATCTTGTAGTGCTTTCCGTCTGTGAGGACAAACACCGAGCATTCTATGCCGCTGAGGAATTGTTCAACAACCACTTTCGCACTCGCATCGCCGAACATGCCGCCAAGCATCTCACGAAATTCTTTTTTGGCTTCTTCAAGGTCGTTGATAATCAATACGCCTTTGCCAGCGCACAATCCGTCTGCCTTTAAAACGTATGGAGGTTGCTGGGTCTCCAGATATTTCAGCCCTTCCTCCACTGTGGTGCCGTCGAAGCAACGGTAGGATGCAGTGGGGATGCCATGACGATGCATGAACTCCTTTGCGAAATCCTTGCTGCCCTCAAGGCGCGCGCCTGATTTTGAAGGACCTATGACGGGTATGCCCGACAGTTCTGAATCGTCACGGAAATAATCGTATATGCCCTTCACCAACGGGTCTTCAGGACCTACAACAACCATATCGATGCCTTCCGACAAAACAAAACGTTTGATTGCTTCGAAGTCGTCTGCCTTGATGTTGATGTTCTCACCCGCAGTTGATGTCCCTGCATTGCCTGGAGCTATATACAGCTTATCCAATTTGTCACTTTGTGATATCTTCCATGCCAATGCATGCTCGCGTCCGCCGCTTCCCAATAAGAGTAGTTTCATTGTCCCTCAATTTTATGTTGTTATGTCTGTTTCTTTTATGTTTTGTGCTCCGATGCCTCATGGCTTTTCTTTGCATGAAAACCTGAACATGGTTTCATTTCAAGTAATCATCGAAGTATCTGCTTATCTTTTCGTGAAGATGAATCCTGTCTCTTCCGTACATGTTGTGCTGGTCGCCTGGATAGGTGAAAAGGTCGGGATAGGTGCCGTTGTCTATACAGGCGCGGATAAACGACAGGGTGTGCTGAGGCACGCATACGTTGTCGTTGCCGCCATAGATTATCATCAAGTGGCCTTTGAGATTTTTTGCTTTATTGAGAAGGCTCGTTTTTTCATAACCTTCCGGATTGGACTGAGGCGTGTCCATGTAACGCTCGCCATACATCACCTCATAGTATTTCCAGTCGATTACCGGACCACCGGCTACACCCACTTTGAACACATCGGGATAGGTGGTCATGAGACTCGTGGTCATAAAACCGCCGAAACTCCATCCATGCACGCCGATGCGTGACTCGTCAACGTAGGGCTTGCTCTTCAAGAAATCAACACCGCACAACTGGTCTTTCATTTCTTCCACGCCTAATTGGCGGAATGTGCATTGCTCGAAGTCTTTTCCGCGACGTTCGCTGCCGCGGTTGTCAAGTGTGAACATCACATAGCCTTTCTGTGCCATCCAAATATCCCAGGGCCTTGCATCCCAGTTTCTGCTGGCTTCTATTAAATGCTCGTGAGGACCGCCATAAACATAAATTATTGCCGGATATTTCTTGGTGGGGTCGAAGTCGGTGGGAAGAACCATGCGGTAGTACAGGTCTGTCATCCCGTCTGCGGCTTTTATTGTCCCTACCCTGATTTCAGGTACTTTAAATGCCGACCATGGGTCGGGAGCATTGTGGAGGTTCTTTGCAACGCCTGTTGAGACGTCAACTAAGTCGGTCTTGCTAGTCACTTCAGGTGAACTGTATTTGTCAATAATTACATTTCCCGAATGTGACAAAACTGGGTTGTGCCATCCGCTGTTGTCGCCTATCTGACGTCTCTTGCCTTTGGTATCAACTGTGTACGTGTTGCATTGAATCGGATTGGATTCATTGCTGGTGTAAACTATTCGCTTCGTTTTTTCGTTGAATCCAAGGAAATCCTGCACTTCCCATTTTCCTTTGGTCAGTTGGCGTATCTGCTTGCCGTCTTTCCCGTAAAGGTATATGTGGTTGTATCCGTCTTTGCGCGACTGATAGATGAATTTGTCTTTGTCCCATGGAAGAAATGTGATAGGAGTGAGAGGCTCCACGTATTTTTCATCTGTTTCTTCAAACAACAACTTCTCTTTCTCCCCTGTGGAGGCATTGTATGCAATCAACTGCGAATGGTTTTGGTCGCGGTTCAATTCTATCATGTAGATTGTCTTCTCGTCGGGACTCCAGCAGATGTTGGTGAAATAACGGTCGGTTGGGTCGCCGGTCTGAAGATAAACAGTGGTGGCTTTCTTGACGTCATATATTCCTACATACACCTTGTGGCTGGCTTCGCCTGCCATAGGATATTTGTCGGGAACCATCGTGGCGCATCGTGTGGATATATCCACTTGAGGATATGTGCTCACCATCGACTGGTCCATCTTATAGAACGCCAACTTGTCGCCGGTGGGGCTCCAGAATGTGCCTTTGTTGATGCCGAACTCATTGCGGTGGACGGTTTCGCCATAAACGAGGTCGATTGAACCGTCTTCGCTCAATTGCCTTAAATCACCTTCCGCAGTCAATATGTACAGGTTGTGGTCTTTAGTGTAAGCCGTATTGCGGGATTCAGCGTTCCAGTCAACGTTTTCTCCTTTGGAGTCAATCGATGATTTCCAAACCACTTTGCCAGCTTCCCAATCCACAAGCAGTCTTTCGTTATCGTGTTTGAGCATCACCAACGTCTGGTTGTCGTAAGGGAACGTGGCTTTGTCCAAGCTCTTCATGATGATGCCGCAATGATTTTCTGCAAGTGTCTTGTTGATGTCTGACAGACTGACAAGCAGTTCCGGACTTCCTGTCGTTGTGTTTATTATGTTCAGGTCGTCTTGGTTTTGTTCAATGCATTTGTCACCCCATAAAGTGTAGTATCTTCTTTCTGGTCGGTTCTGATTGTAAGTAGTTCCGCCAGGAAGGAGATCTTCTAATGTGAAGCTCTTCTTTTCTTGGGACATTATTGGCGTTTGTGTCATGACCAGAATGAATATGAAAGAAAGAATTCTCAATAACCACATATCAATTCAATGTTGTTTTGTTAGTCTTCGTCTTTTTTTCTGAATGGGCGTCCTTCGCTGTCAAATCCCCATTTGCGCTCCCTTCCCTTGCCCGAAGGCCTCTTGCCGTCTTCTTTGAATGGCTTCCTTGGTTCTCTCTTGTTGTCAAATGAACGGTTTGACTTATGGCGGTCGAATTTGTCTCCAAACGGACGGCGTTCATCTCCGCGGCGTTTGTCTCCGAAACCTGACCTGCGCCTGTCGCTGTCTTCACGGTCTTCGGGCCTGGTCTGTATTAATGACATGAATGGTTCATAAACCTTTTTCTTTTTCTCAAAAGGCTTGCGGTCACGATTGAATCCCGTCACCTCGCGTCCGTCGTCTTTGGCTTCTTCATGCCTATGGGGCTTGTAGGTCTTGTTGTGTTCTCTTTCTTCGTCTGATTTGATGTCCATGCCTTCATTCCTGCGGTCGCTCAGGCGTCCATCGAATATTTGGTAGTGGCGATACTCACATTCCAATGCCCCGTTGAAAAGGGCGTATTTGGTAGAAGGGCGCATGCCTATCTTATCGAAGCATTCTTCTCTGTAACTGATAATCCAAGCGTCGTTGTTGGAAAACTCGTGTTTCAGCTTTTGGCCTATAAGACCATAGAATTCCAGCAAGTTGTCGGTCGTGATTCTTTCTCCGTAGGGAGGATTGGTTATCATGATGGCCTTCTCTGCAGGACGAACGAAATCTGCCATGTCACGTTGTGCCACTTCCACTACGTCGGTCATGCCTGCCGACTTCACGTTGGCTTGGGATATGGCTACGCATTGGCGGTTGATGTCATATCCGTATATCTTGTGGCTGAATTCTCGTTCTTGGGAATCGTCATTGTAGATGGCGTCGAGCATGGAAGGGTTGAAATCTTTCCATTTCTCAAAAGCGTATTCTTTGCGGAACACGCCTGGCCATACATTGCGGGCTATGAGGGCGGCTTCTACAAGAATGGTGCCTGAACCGCACATAGGGTCGATAAGGTCGCACTGGCCATCCCAACCTGCCAGCATAATCATTCCTGCTGCCAGCACTTCATTGAGGGGCGCGTCAACGGTGCCCTCCCTGTAGCCGCGCTTGTGAAGGCTCTCGCCTGAACTGTCAAGGGATATGGTGACAAAATCGCCAGATATGTGCACATTGATGATGAGCATGGGGTTGGTCAACACCACGTTGGGACGATTGCCTGTCTTTTCGCGGAAATAGTCGGCAATGCCGTCTTTCACCTTGTATGCCACAAACTTCGAATGGTGAAACTCATCCGAAAAGACCACTGTGTCTATCTTAAACGTGGTCTTGTTGTCCATATACTCCTCCCACTCTATCTTCTTCACCTCGTCATAGAGGTCTTCGGCGTCGGTGGCTTTGAACTCTCTTATTGGCTTGAGTATCCTTATCGCTGTACGCAAACAGAAATTGGCACGGTACATCATCTCCTTGTCGCCTGTAAACGACACCATGCGATTGCCCTTTTCTATGTTGTTTGCACCCAGTGAGGTTAACTCTTCTGCCAATACGTCTTCCAGTCCTTGGAAGGTTTTTGCTATAAGCTTAAATTCTTTGTTGTCCATCTGGATATGAAAGATAATCTCTGATGCTGCAAAATTACTCAAAAAATGCCAAATTATAAGTAAAACAAATAATATAAAGTTCCACTTATAACTCTAATATGCGGTATTCTCCGTTTGCCATGCGGCTGATATCGCCCAATTCTACATCCTTTAGCACTGCTTGCAATGCACGGCAAAACAGGCCATGGCTCACTGCAAGCACTCTCTTGCCTTTATAAGCCGATGAAACGAAATCAAGGAATATGCGAGCGCGTCTGAGCATGCTCTCCACGGTTTCTGCATCTGAGGGTATGGTGATGCGATGGGTTGAATCAACTATCATGCCTGTCGCGCTTCCCCAGTCGCGCTCTCTCAGCAGTGGAGTGGTCTGCATTTTGATTTTCAGATGTTTATTGATGATGTTTGCCGTGTCAATGCATCGTTTCAAATCACTGCACAAAAGAATGTCAAAACCAATATCACTTAGTTTTTCGCCTGTTTCGTCTGCTTGTTTCTTCCCCTCGTCTGTGAGATGACCCTCCAAATGACCTTGAAGTATGTGTTTCTTGTTTTCCTCAGTTTCACCGTGTCTGACGATAAATAATTGCATGTCTGTGTGATTTTGGATGCAAAAAAAGACAAAAAACGGAACTTTTCTACATATAAATCATGTTTTTTTTTCGTGAATGAAAACAAAACACTAATTTTGCACAAAATAAGTCATGTTGTGTAAGTTTTAACTGCGTTATCGTAAAGGCAAACAACTGTAATGACGCTAACCGATTGGGAGTGAATCTTCAGAGTTGTTGAAAACAGATAAGCTTCACCAAACTAAATGCGGCTATAAGCTCTTCATGGTTCGCAAGGATGAAAACTCCTGCGAAATGATGACAAGAATAGAGGTATAAACAAAAACAAACAATAAAAATATATTTAGAGAAATGGCGTTTAACAGACTAACAGCAGCTGAGGCTGCGTCAATGATTAAAAACGGTGATGGTGTTGGACTTAGCGGTTTTACACCAGCGGGAACACCAAAAGCCGTTACTGCCGAAATAGCTAAATTGGCTGAAAGCGAGCATGCTGCCGGCAGACCTTACCAAATAAAACTATTTACTGGCGCATCTACCGGAATGTCGGCTGATGGTGTCTTGTCGGAGGCTAAGGCCATCAAATACAGGGCTCCTTACACCACCAACTCTTTGTTCCGCAAGCATGTGAATTCGGGCGATGTTGCTTATAACGACATCCACCTCAGCCAAATGGCGCAGGAACTGAGATACGGTTTCCTCGGAGAGGTTGATTGGGCTATCATAGAATGCTGCGCAATTGAAGATGACGGAAAGGCTTATCTCACAGCTGCCGGAGGTATCGCACCGACTATAGCAAGATTGGCAAAGAAAGGCGTGTTTATCGAACTTAACGCTTTCCATAGCCCTAAGTCTATCGGATTGCATGATGTTTATGAACCGCTCGACCCAATCAACAGACAGCCTATCAATATCACTAAGGTTTCTGACAGAATTGGTAAGCCATACGTTCAAATCGACCCAAAGAAAATCATGGGTGTCATTGAGGTGAACATCCCTGACGAGGCAAGAGCATTCAAAGATGCTGACCCTGTGACCGACAAAATCGGATACAATGTGGCTGAGTTCTTGATGAATGACATGAGGAGAGGAGTCATTCCTAAGACTTTCCTTCCTCTTCAGAGTGGAGTAGGTTCCACTGCTAACGCAATTCTTGGAGCGCTTGGCAACAATCCTGATGTTCCTGTATTTGAGGTTTACACCGAGGTGATGCAAGACGCTGTGGTTGACCTTATGCTCCACGGACGCGTAAAGGGCGCAAGCACATGTTCTCTCACTGTCAGCAACAAGGCTTTGTATGATGTCTATGACAATGTTGACTTCTTCAAAGACAAATTGGTGATGAGACAGTCGGAGATTTCCAATAATCCTGAGGTAATCAGACGTCTTGGCGTAATTGCTATCAACACCGCTATCGAGGTGGATATCTATGGACATGCCAACTCAACAATGATCAGCGGCACCAAGATGATGAACGGCATTGGCGGTTCGGGCGATTTCGAGCGCAATGCTTATATTTCCATCTTCACATGCTCATCAGTGGCTAAGGGCGGACTCATCAGTGCCATCGTTCCTTTCTGCAGCCATATCGATCATACGGAGCACGACGTGAATGTCATTGTGACCGAGCAAGGCGTTGCCGACTTGAGAGGTAAGTCCCCACTTGAGCGCGCACATGAAATCATTGAGAATTGCGCTCATCCTGACTACAAGCAGATGCTGCGCGACTATCTCAATATAGCCGACATGGGTCACATCCGCCATAAGCTCTCGGCTGCTTTCGCAATGCACGATACATTCTTGAGAGAAGGTGACATGCGTCTTACGGATTTCTCCAAATATGTGAAATAAGACGATGAATAGGAATGTGCCCACGTTCATTTGAAGCGGGCATGTTCTTTATAAACAATAATCACATTATGAAGCCGTGAGAATATGATGTGTCTCATGGCTTCTTTTCGACGGAATCACAAACAGTTCCAAATATTCCGACGGCTATTGATTTCACCACTATACATCTGCCATCGTTACTTATAAATCATGTCTTTATGTCTCATACCGTCTTTTCCATCATAATTCCACACCGCAATATCATCGACTTGCTTATTCGATGCCTTGATTCAATCCCCGATAATGAGGGGATTCAGGTTATTGTCGTGGATGACAACAGCGGCAATCAGGATGAATTGGCAAGGCGGATAGAGGGACTGAAACGCTCAAACGTTGAATATCACCTCACTAAGGAGGGTAGGGGTGCGGGCTATGCTAGGAATGTAGGACTGGCCAAGGCAAAGGGTGAATGGCTTCTGTTTGCCGATTCTGATGATTTTTTCACAGATGGCGCTTTCGATATCATTTCATCTGTGGCTGAGAAGGAACACGACCTTGTGTTCTTTAATGTCGATAGTGTCGAGTCTTCTGATGTAAGCAAGAAATCTTTCCGCACTGAAAATAAAAGGAAAATGATAGCCAAGTGTGTGAAAGAACCGCAATACATCAATATCCTGAAATATCTTTATACAGAACCATGGGGAAAATTATACAAGAAAAGTCTGATTGATAGTCATGGAATCAGATTTTCGGAGACACGTGTATGCAATGACTTGTTCTTCTCCATTCAGGCCAGTGTGTTCGCCAAACAGCCTGCTGTATGCGACGAAACCATTTATATCAACACATACAGGACAGATTCATTGTGTATAAACACTAATGAGGATTTCGGGAAAAGCACTGTACGATTGGCGGAAACAGCCAAGTCGCAATTGTTTGTTGACAAGCATGACAAAAAAAATCGTGTCAATCTCCTTCATGGCGCAATGGTGATGTTCTTAAAGGCTTTTCCCGCTAAATGGGGCACTTTTATATCCACGCTTCGTAAACAGCATGTTGGAGTCTGCCGTTTCTTCAAATATATGTTTTTCGGATATAATGATTGGAAAGATATCTTGCGCTAAACCATCCTCAAATACGATGATAGTTGCTTTTTTCACTGCAAGGTGATTGTTCTGATAATAGTTTGTTTTTGTCTTTTTGAAACGGAAAGAGCAATCACACAAAAAAATATGAAACGTTTTTTAAGAATTAGTTGGCAATAAGAAAAGAAAATTTTATATTTGCCAATCGGAAAAGGCTTAATAAAAATATACAAAACTAAATTTTCACTTTTCAATTAAAAAGCATTATGAAAAAGTATTTAGCAGAAATGGTGGGCACTATGGTGCTCGTATTAATGGGCTGCGGTGTCGCAGTTAGTCTTAATTGCTCTTCTGATTGCTCTGAGGTTGCTAATGCCGGTACTGTAATCGGCACTGCCCTGGCATTTGGATTGGCTGTTGTCGCAATGGCATACACAATCGGAGGCATCTCTGGATGCCACATCAATCCCGCAATCACTCTTGGTTGCATGCTCGACAAGCGCATCTCTGTAAAAGACGGTGTTTGCTACATGGTGTTCCAGGTTATCGGCGCTATTATCGGTGCTGCTATCCTTTGCCTTCTCACATCCAACGCTGGACTGACTGGCACAGGCGCTAACGGACTTCAGGCTGGTGTTTCTCCTATGGGAGGTCTGCTCGCTGAAATCGTGTTCACTTGCGTATTTGTACTCGTAGTACTCGGAACAACTGATTCTGAAGTAGGTGCAGGCAATTTCGCAGGACTTGCAATCGGTCTGTCTCTCGTTCTCGTACACCTCGTTTGCATACGTTACACTGGCACATCTGTAAACCCAGCACGTTCTATCGGCCCAGCTCTCTTCCAAGGTGGTGATGCTCTTTCACAGCTCTGGATCTTCATCGTTGGTCCATTTGTAGGTGCTATCCTTTCAGTTGTTATCTGGAAAATCGTTAAGCCTATTCTGGTTAAATAATTATTGAAGAAATATGATGTCCATGTAATTTCATGGCATGAGTATATTTGAAACCGGCTTTGCCTTACTGGCTTAGCCGGTTTCTGCTTTTATCATCTTGTCATGAATCCACTGAAATCTTGGCGATAGCCAAGGAGAACAAATACTCATTAAGTTGAAGTCATTAGATACCGCGACAGTGACAATCGCCTCCTATGTTTGTGGCAGCAATAATGACACCGTTTATATATCTCCTTCTTCTCTACAAAAGGTGTGGAATGCCCTGAATTTTATCATATTGCCCTATTTGAGTCTGCTTTTAGTTTGTTTAAGGCCAGCATTTACATCCCACGTTTTCGATTGGTTTTGCACCGTCATGATAGCCTTGACAGACTTATTGTTGCTATGCCAAAAACTCTCAATCTATCTCCCCGCCATGAAAAAGAGAATGTATATAACAACCCAACTTTGACCCGCATAGGTTGTAATCTGTTTGTTTTCACTGGCT
>Ga0181612_105556_pt1 | contig 25456 bp, 14 predicted proteins | sample HoacroProtozoa21_FD_119630 | JGI IMG/M metagenome (GOLD analysis project Ga0181612, IMG submission 119630) | Hoatzin crop microbial communities from Cojedes, Venezuel. Combined Assembly of Gp0051906, Gp0051904, Gp0051908
GTACGTCACCAAGATGCGCCGCAGCGAGCACGGCCTGGAGAAGACCCACTGCATCGACGCCCGCTGCATATCCGGCAACCCCGGCGCGGCCCCCGTAGAGGGGACGATGTACCGGTCGAGGAAGGTCGCGTGCCACACCCGGTCCCTTCACGTGATGAAGACCGGCAAGAAAGGGGCGAGGCGCAGCAAGGTCGCATCCCACAAGACAGGCAGGAGCCGCTTCCAGAGGTACGACATGGTGATGCACGAAGGGATGGAGTGCTTCATCTCCGGAAGCACTGGCGGAAGGCCGGTGCTCAAAGACATCGACTGGAACAGGGTCACCGAAAAGCAGTCCGTGAACGTCAAGGAAATCAAGTTCGTAAGAAGGATGCGTAACGGGATAATAATACAGAAGGTTAAATAGTAAAGGAAAAATTACATTAGAAACTTGAATATGAATAATGATGGACTCTTTATTTCTCACCACCCCTTTTCAATATTTTTAGCAATCCCTTTGACCAGCCTCTGCACGGCCTCCTTGCTTACCCATCCGGTGTGAGGGGTATATCTCATTCTCTCAGGGTGCTTCATGTGAAGAAGGGGACTGTCTGCGGATAGGGGCTCCTTTTCAAATACATCAAGCGCGGCGCCTGCTATCGTTCCGTTGTCGACGGCCTCTGCAAGGGCCGATTCATCAACTATGCCACCTCTTCCCATATTGACGAGGATGGCGGAGGGCTTCATCATGGAGAGTTCTTTTATTCCAATGAGATTCCTGGTCCTGTCGTTAAGCGGGGCGTGGATGGAGACTATGTCGGATTCCTGAAGCAAGTCCTCGATAGGGAGGCTCGGATAGTCTTTGCAGTGGGATGTCCCTGATGTCGAGAAATACCCTACGTTCATTCCGAAGGCCTTCGCCACGGCAGCCACCCTGGATCCTATGGCGCCCATGCCGATGATTCCGATGTCCTTTCCGGAGAGCTCCCACTGGGGTGCGGACATGTCTGTGAATATTCCGCTTTCGGTGTATGAGCCGTCTTTTACTGCCGTATCGTAGTAGGGACCGTTGCCCACAAGGGAGAGTATGTGCATGAAGGTGGTCTGCACTACGGATTCCGTGGAATATCCCGCAACGTTCCGAACGGGAATCCCTCTTTTTTCGCACTCTTCAAGGTCGATATTGTTCACCCCTGTCGCAGCTTCGCATACGAGCTTTGTTCCAGGTGCTGCGTCAAGAAGATCCCTGTCCACATGTATCTTGTTTACAATAAGTACGTCACAATCCGACGCCCTCTGCCTTGCCTCCTGTGGAGTGGAGTTGTAGTACCCTTTGAATTCTCCGAGTCTCGAGATGGGTTCGAGGGAGACTCCTCCCATTCCGTATGTGTCTAGAAATACTATCTTCATGTTTTTCTGTCCTTGTTTCACTGCAGGCTGCCTTTTATTGCGTGATCCCATGGCAAATGTAGATAATTGACACGACTTTGCAAAGGCCTGCGCAGATCCCTCTTCCGATGCGACAGGGATGCCTGTCCTTTGCTAAAAATCTTAGAAATGATACTTTTTTGACATAATTTCACATCTTTTTTAGTACTTTCGCACATTGATACCACTTTGACCCATGAGCAATGTCCTTAACGAGATAACTCCGCTATCGGAGAAAGACTGTTTCTATATAGTTGAACGCCACAAGACTGAGTTCACCTACCCGGTGCATCAGCATCGCGAGTTCGAGCTCAATTTCATAGAGCACGGCGCCGGGGTGAGGCGCATCGTGGGGGACAGCGTAGAGACTATCGGAGAGTACGACCTTGTCCTTATCGGGGGAGAGAACCTCGAGCATGCATGGGAGCAGGGGACCTGCACATCAGAGGACATAAGGGAGATAACGATCCAGTTCCCATCCGAGCTTTTCACAAGCACCCTCCTGGAGAAGAACCAGTTCAACTCCATCGGCAGGATGCTAGATGCAGCCTCCCACGGGCTGGCCTTTTCTACAAGGACGATAATGAAGGTGTACCATATCCTGGACACTCTTGCAGGACAGAGGGAAAGATTCAGGCAATTCCTTGAGTTCCTTAGCCTTCTGAACCAGCTATCGCTTGCGGACGATTCGCGCATCCTGGCCAGCAGCTCCTTCTCCCATTCTGAAGGTGACGACGACAGCAGAAGGGTCCTGAAAGTGAAGCAGTACATCCAGGAGCACTATGCGGAGGACGTAGGGCTTGTGCAGCTTGCCGACATGGTCGGGATGAGCCCCTCTGCGTTCAGCCGCTTTTTCAAGATGCGAACCGGCCGTACGCTCAGCGACTATGTCGCCGACATAAAGGTCGGAAGCGCGGCAAGGATGCTGGTCGACACCACGAAGAACATTTCCGAGATATGCTACGAGTGCGGGTACAACAACCTTTCTAACTTCAACCGCATGTTCAAGGCCAAGAGGGGAATGACTCCCAGGGACTTCCGTGCAATGTTTCGGAAGAGAAAGGTCATAGTCTAGGCTTCCTAAACATTTTAGGAAGTGTAAAAATGACACTAAAACGTTTTGCAAAAAAGTATCATTATTGGCAAAATTTATATTTGTTTGATTTTCCCCATTGCCGTACCTTTGTCATGCCACTTTGATATTAATAACGCGCGTAATGGATATCGGCAGAACAAGAACCTTTATTTTCACCCTGATTACCTGTATTCTGTGCAGCTGCACTTCCGGAAAGACAGGCAGTCCCATAGCCAGTGTGAAGGACGGAGGCTTCTCCCTTGGAGGGGAGAGGCACTACTACGTCGGCACCAACTTCTGGTACGGAGCGATTCTCGCCAGCGAAGGAAGGGGTGGTGACAGGGAGCGTCTTTCCAAGGAGCTGGATTCACTGAAGGCTCTGGGAATGACCAATCTGAGGGTTCTTGTAGGTGGCGACGGCCCCGACGGCGTCCCGACGAGGATAGAGCCCACATTGCAGAAGGAGGCCGGAGTATACAACGACACCATCTTCAGAGGCCTTGACTATCTTCTTTCCGAAATGGGTCGCAGGGACATGAAGGCCGTCCTGTATCTGAACAATTCCTGGGAATGGTCTGGCGGATTCGGGATGTACCTTGAGTGGGCAGGCGCCGGAAAGGCCCTTATCCCCTCTATTGCCGGATATGTCCCCTTCATGGAGCAGATGGCGGGATTCTCCACCAACGAAAAGGCCCAGGAGCTCTTCTACAACCACATCCGTGCGGTTGTCGGAAGGACCAACACCGTTACTGGAAAGCCCTACAAGGACGACCCTGCGATATTCTCCTGGCAGATTGCAAACGAGCCGAGGTGCTTCTCGGCGGATACGGCTGTTCAGAACGCTTTCGTCAAGTGGATCTGGAAGGCTGCATCTGTCATAAAGAGCGTGGATCCAAACCACATGGTCTCAACAGGTAGCGAAGGCTCGTGGGGCTGCGAGAACGACATCGCCCTTTTCGAGAGGGTACATTCAAGTCCCGATATAGACTACCTTACGATGCACATATGGCCCTACAACTGGAGCTGGGTTTCAAAGGACGGACCCCAGTGGGGCATAGACAATGCCGAGGCAAAGACAAGGGAGTATGTAGACGAGCACATAGAGGTCGCAAAGAAACTTGGCAAGCCCATCGTCCTGGAGGAGTTCGGATACCCCAGGGACGACTTCAGATTTGAAAAGGGGAGTCCCACAACCGGCAGGGACCGCTACTACAACTTCGTGTTCGAGAAACTTGTGTCCCAGAGCAGGGAGGACGGCCCTTTCGCAGGAGCCAACTTCTGGGGATGGGCAGGCTACGGAGAGCCCACCCACGAAAACTGGCAGAGGGGTGATGCATATACCGGAGACCCGGCCCAGGAGGCCCAGGGTCTCAATTCCGTCTTTGCCCTTGACGCTTCGACTATAGCGGTCATAAGAAAGGCAACTGGAAAGCTCGCCGCTCCAGCCTATGCATATCCTGTTCTTGAAAACGACTGGATGTACACTGAAAAAAGCCAGAAGCCGCTTCGCGTCGTTGTGAAGTCACAGCACGGTTTCAAGGGAAGCATCCCCGTGACGCTGAAGCTTATAACTGACAGGAAAGATTCGTACAGCTCCATAACTAAGAAAGCAAACCTTCGCAAGGGTGTCGACACCCTCTCCTTCGACATGGGGCTCAAGAGCGGATTCTACAAGGCTCAGATCACCATTGACGGAGTTCCAGCGGATGATTCGTTCAATGTAGGCTGCGACCCCGAAGACATAGAGTCTCCCGTGGATTCGAAGAGCGATTTCGACGCATTCTGGGAGGAGGGCCTGAAGGCTCTTGAAAGGATACCGGTAAATGCAACCCTTACAAAGCTTCCCGAGCACTCCAACGATGTGCGTACCACGTACAGGGTTGACATGGACTCCTACGGAGGAAAGAGAATCTCCGGAATCCTCGTCTCTCCAAACAAGGAAGGGAAGTACCCGGCGAGGATAACCTATATGGGGTACGGTTCTGATCCATGGTACAGCGATCCTTCATCGGAGCCGGAGGTTGTGGAGTTCACCCTCAGCGTTCGCGACCAGGGACTGAACAAGACTCCCGCCCAGGGATGGATCCGCCAGGGGCTTGATTCCAGGGACCATTATTATTATAGGGGAGCATACCTTGACTGCGTAAGGGCGGTGGACTTCGTGGCGTCCCTCCCGTATGTCGACAGTGACAGGATACTTGCCGAAGGAGGAAGCCAGGGCGGAGCGTTCACACTTGTCGCGGCATCGCTCGACCACAGGATAAGAGCGATAGCGCCGTTCGTCCCCTTCATGTCGGATTTCCCGGACTATTTCAAGATTGCTGACTGGCCTGCAAACGAGATACTGCCGGCGGCAAAGGAGCAGGGAATAGATGAGAAGGACCTTCTTTCGATGCTGTCATATTTCGACGTGAAGAACTTCACATCCAGGATACAGTGCCCGGTGCTCATGGGATTCGGACTCCAGGACCCCGTATGTCCTCCGCACACCAATTTCTCGGGATACAACAACATAAAGGCGGAGAAGAGCTGGAAGTGCTTCCCCCTTTCGGGGCACCATGTGGAGGAGGACCCCGCATGGTGGGACGCCAGGAACGCCTTCTTCAAGGAATACATGAATTAGATAAGGCAAAAAACAATAACCAGTAACAACCGACAGGCAAATGAATTGAGAAAAAAGAAAGACAGAAACCAGCAAGCAAGAAAATCAAACAAGAAACAATTATCAACCAAATTTCTATTAACAACAACTAAACTGTTTAGCATGAAAAAACATCTGTTGACATGTTTTGTGATGCTTTTGGGATCAGTTGCTCTGTTTGCGCAGAACAAGATCACCGGCCGTGTCGTTGATGCGACGGGCCAGGGTGTGATCGGAGCCAGCGTAATCGAGAAGGGTACCGGAAACGGCGCCATCACCGATCTCGATGGAAACTATAGCATCACAGTTGGACAGGGTGCCACTCTTGTCGCATCGTCTATCGGTTACAAGGACCAGGAATCCGTCGTAGGATCCTCCTCTGTAATCAACTTCGTACTTCCCGAAGACACCGAGCTCCTTAGCGAGTCGGTAGTCGTAGGTTACGGTACCATGAAGAGAAGCGACCTGGCTGGTGCATCCGTATCCATGAGGGAATCCGACCTCAAAGGATCAATCATCACTAACCTCGACCAGTCCCTCCAGGGTAGGGCAGCCGGTGTGACGGCAGTCCAGACATCCGGAGCACCTGGTTCATCTTCTTCGATCCGAGTTCGTGGTCAGGCGACCATCAACGCCAACGCCGAACCTCTATACGTAATCGACGGTGTGATCGTCCAGGGTGGCGGCGCAACCGGTGCCTCATACGGTCTTTCGGGACTGGGTAACGGTACCGTTTCAACCATCTCCCCTCTGGCAACCATCACCCCTGCCGATATCGTTTCCATGGAAATCCTCAAGGACGCATCCGCAACCGCCATCTACGGTGCCCAGGGTGCGAACGGAGTAGTGCTCATCACCACCAAGCACGGACGTGCCGGTGAGGCCAAGTTCACCTATGACGGAATGTTCGCCGTACAGAGGCAGACAAAGAGGCTCGACATGATGAACCTCCGCGAGTACGCCGAGTACTACAACGGACTCGTCGAAGAGAACGAGGTATATGATGCAAGCGCATACTATGCAGATCCTTCGCTCCTCGGAAAGGGAACAAACTGGCAGGACGAGATCTTCCGCACGGCCCTTCAGCACCAGCATCAGATCGCGGCGCAGGGCGGTACCGAGAAAGTCCAGTACTATGTTTCCGCATCCTACATGGACCAGCAGGGAACCATCCTTGGATCCGACTTCGACCGTTTCTCCGTAAGGACAAACCTTGACGCTCAGCTGAAGAAGTGGTTCAAGCTCGGACTCAACGCAACCTTCACCAACACCAACGACAACCTCAAGCTTGCCGACGGTACCGAGGGACTTATCTACTACTCCCTGACGACTCTTCCCGACATCCCCGTATACGATGTTTACGGAAACTATTCATCCACAATCCGCGAGGGTTACACCAGCCCCAACCCGGTCGCCCTTGCCCTCAAGGACGAGATGAAGCTCAACCGTCAGAAGCTCACCGGTAACATCTATGCCGAACTCACTCCCATCAAGCACTTTACCTGGCGTACCGAGGTCGGTTTCGATGTGACCAACTCCAAGTCTGACACATGGAAGCCTACAGTTGACCTTGGAGGTTGGCAGCGTAGCACAAACTCCATTTCCGAGCAGAAGAACACCAACAAGTTCTGGCAGCTGAAGAACTATCTCACCTATGCAAACGAGATAGGAAAGCACAGCTTCACCGCCATGCTCGGTCAGGAATGCTGGGAGTCAAAGTACGACTATCTTTTCAATAGCAACGGCTCCCTCCCTTCTGACGAGGTGCACAACATCGCACTTGCGACCGGAACACCTTCCATCAGCTCCGGCTACGGTTCCTCTTCAATGGCGTCGTTCTTCACCCGTGAGACCTACAACTACGACAACAGGTATCTGGCGACATTCACCTTCCGTTACGATGGTTCGTCCAACTTCGGACCTGAGAACAGGTGGGCGGCTTTCCCTTCACTCGCTCTTGCATGGAGGTTCACCAACGAAAAGTTCTTCGAGCCCTACAAGCACATCATAAACGAAGGTAAGCTCCGTCTTGGATGGGGACGTACCGGTAACTCCAACATCGGCGCATACGCATGGGGTTCTGCGATGAGCAGGATGCCGTCAGCGCTCGGAGCTGGATTCCGTCCGGCCAACATCGCCAACACATACATCCGCTGGGAGAAGCAGAAACAGTACAACCTGGGTCTCGACCTGAGCTTCCTCGACCATAAGATCAACCTTACCCTCGATGCATACTACAAGAGGTCAGACGACATGCTCATGAGCATGCAGCTTCCTTCCTACATGGGAACATCGGGTAACGGCTCATCGGCTCTCGCCGCTCCAAAGGGCAACTACGGTAGCATAGAGAACAAGGGTCTCGAGATCACCCTCGACACCCATCCCATCTCAAAGGGCGACTTCTCATGGGACAGCAACTTCCAGATCTCCTTCAACCGCAACAAGCTTCTCTCCCTTGACGGAACAGAGAACGCATACCTTGTAGGTTACGGACAGTGGAGCGACGTTGTCTGCGTATCCGAGGTAGGCGGCCCCCTGTACAACTTCTATGGATATGTTGTTGAGGGTGTCTACACATCCCTCGAGGACATCGAGAATTCTCCTACTCCTGAAAAATATCCTACGGACGGTGTCTACGACAAGAACAGCACCGTATGGGTAGGCGACCTCAAGTTCAAGGATGTGAACGGTGACGAAAAGATCGATGAGAACGACCGTACCAACATCGGAAGCCCTCTTCCCAAGTTCACCTTCGGATGGACCAACACATTCCGCTACAAGAACTGGGATCTTAGCCTGTTCTTCAACGGTTCCTATGGCAACAAGGTTTTCAACTACAACGCCATAACCCTGACCCATATGAACAGCACCTGGACTAATCAGCTGAACTCCGTATCCGACAGGGCTCACCTGTATTCCAGCACTGGCGACTACAATGACATTTCAAGCGTAGTTGTCACCAATCCTACGACAAAGACTCCAAGGGCGACCATAAACGACCCTAACGACAACGACAGGATCTCCGACCGTTACGTGGAGGATGGTTCATACATCCGTCTCAAGAACGTGACCCTCGGATACACGGTTCCCAAGAGCTTCCTTCAGAGGTTCAAGGTTGAGAACATCAGGCTCTATGTAAACCTGCAGAACCTTCTCACCCTGACAAAGTACACAGGATACGACCCCGAGGTCGGCGCTTCCACCCAGGATTCCACAGGTCTTACCTATGGACTTGACAACGGAAGGTATCCTTCTCCTACAGTATATTCTTTCGGTATGAACATCACTTTCTAAAATCTGGAGAATATGAAAAACAGCAATATACTCAAGTTCTTCGGTGTGATTGCCCTGGGCGCATCCCTGTCTTCATGCAGCAAGTTCCTGGACCGTCCTGCCGAGGATAACTATAATGTCGACAATTTCTACAAGACAGCATCCCAGTGCGAGCAGGGAGTGAACTACCTGTACAATTCTCCATGGTATGATTTCCAGAGAGGATTCATAAAGATCGGAGAGGTGATGAGCGGTAACATGTACTGGGGATCATCGCCCTATCTCGAGTTCACTACAAACTCCACTGACGATGACCTTATCAACATGTCATATTCGCTTTGGGCGGTTAACGGACATGCAAACACCGTCATTGACAATCTTCTCAATGCCGAGAGCGACGGAAGCGATACTGACGCTGAATTTGAAAAGGCCCGCTACAAATGCATTGCCGAGGCCCTTACATGGAAGGCAATGGCATATTTCTTCATGGTCCGTACATTCGGAGAGGTTCCTATCGTGCATAACAATACCGACCTCCTCAACGAGGATTACAACGCCGTAGTGAAGAGGCCCCGTAGCGATGTATACGAGTATATCATCTACAACCTCGAAAAGGCCATGGAACTCTTTGACAAATATGACATCAAGACTACCAGTGGATGGCAGAACTACGAAAGGCTTGACTACTACAGTGCCGAGGCCCTTCTGTCAAAGGTATACCTGACAAAGGCTGGACTTTCCGGCTCCCTTGACAGTGACGACCTCAACATGGCCAGGTCTCTTGCCAGCGATGTGATTCGCAATTCTGGCAGGACCCTTACCCCCACATACTCTGATGTGTTCAGGCTCACCGGCTTCAACCAGACCGGAGAGTGCCTAATCTCATGGCTTTGGAAGAACACCCGCAATCCCTGGACTGCGCAGAACACTCTTCAGAGTGACCTCGCGATGGTCGCCTTCGATGAGAATGGTGACTGCTGGGGCGGCTGGGGCGGTCCTTCGGTTGACCTTGCAGATGATTTCGGCGTAAGTATCACAGACAATCCTGCAGACAGGATGGCAAGCGAGACTGACGAGCGCAGAAAGGCTACCATCATGATGCCCGGAGACAAGTACGAGTACTTCTGGCAGGACAAGGGAGGCTTTGACTATCTAAGGTTCATCTATGACGCTGATGATTACGGAAAGGGAGGTCCTGGAGGATCATTCCAGTGCCCTACCGGAACCAACAACGTGAAGAATCTCTACGGAGACAACTACGACCACTATCTGGCTATCGGCGAGTATCCCGATGCTGCCGGTATGTGCAACCAGCTTCCCACCCATCTTCTCCGTCTTTCGGATGTATATCTTATCTATGCTGAGGCCAGCTTCCTTACCGGGAATACCAGCGAAGCCCTTACATATGTAAACCTTGTGCGCGAGCGTGCGGGTGCGGAAGACTATTCATCCATCGACTATGAGGACATATGGAAGGAAAGGCGTCTTGAACTCGCAGGTGAGGGCGACCGCTGGTACGACTATGTGCGTCGCTCATACTATGACATGGATTCCTGCATTTCAGAGCTGAAGTCCCAGAGGCGCTCATACTTTACTGGTCATGATGATGTCTACAAGGATTGGATTGGCGAAGAATTCGACTACTCAGGCGAGTGGGATTCCAGCAAGATATCCTACAGCAACCAGTATGACAATCCGAACGTCACAGCATCCAGTTTCACTCTTCCTTTCCCTACGGAGGATGTCGTATACAACCCCAACCTTGGCTCGTCTGTTGCAGCTGTTGAGGTTGAAGGCGGTGTCCGTAGCACATATACCTATGATTTTTAAAAGGATAATGCTATGAAAAGAATAAAGATATCTGCTATGGTGGCTTTGCTTGCATGCCTTGCCGCCCTTACCATATCTTCGTGCAAGAAGGCGGACTATCCTGACCGTTTCGAGCTCACTAGCGGCACCCCTACGATCAAGTCCATCCGCTATGCCGAGAAGGATGTCTATATCACATCGGCATACATGGGTGAGATCATCTGCCTCCTCGGAGATAACCTGACAAGTATTCAGAGGCTGTTCTTCAACGACCAGGAAGCATCCTTGAACACCAGCTACATCACGGAGAATACTCTTATCGTGGCAGTCCCCGGCAACATGCCTACTGTCACTACCAACAAGATCTACATGTACAACGAGGCTGGTGACGTGACGGAATATGATTTCCAGATTCTGCCTCCGAACCCTGTCATTACCGCCATGAGCTGCGAGTGGGCCCCTGCCGGATCCACTGTCACCATAACTGGAAAGTATCTGTTTGATGATGACAACGTGCCTCTGACAGTATCATTCCCCGGAGCTGACGCTACCGATGTTACCGTGGTATCGTCTACTGAGATTCAGGTAGTCGTTCCCGAAGGAGCTCAGGAGGGTGCGATAACTCTCACGACTGTTTCCGGAAGCACCGTAAGTACATTCTACTACAAGGATACCCGCAACATGCTCTTTGACTGGGACGGCGTCTATGGTGATGCCCACGCTACAGGTTACGGATGGCGTGCCGGTATGATCCATTCCGACGGACAGGATTCGTGGTCGGCTCTTGACGGCAACTACCTGTACTTCGGCGGAGCCACGATAGGCCCCGGCCCTCGTGACGCATGGGCGGAGGACCAGTACTGCGTAAACTACTGGCCCGATGTCGACAATCCCGGCAACGGATGGAACGAGCTCAACCTGAACGAAGAATTTGTCCAGATGACAGCTGATTATGGTTTGAACGAACTGGCTCTCAAGTTCGAGTGCGTCATTCCTTCGTCTACACCTTGGACCGCATCCGCACTTCAGGTGATGCTTACCAGGACATCAGATGTTAGCTGCTGGGGCAATTGCACCAACGCTTTCTACTATAACGACGAGATGCCTCGTTACGTATGGGAGCCCTGGGTTGACAATGGCGGATCCTATACTACCGAAGGAGAGTGGGTGACCGTTGTATGCCCTCTTTCCGAGTTCAACAAGACAATCGCGAACGCAACATGTGGTGTCGCCTTCAGTGCAGATTTCCTTACCGGTCTGACACTGTTCGTATACGGCGGCTCGACCGATGGAACTGAGTGCTCCCCTGAGTTCGGTATAGACAATATCCGTATCGTGCCTTATGGCAGCAGCAAGTAGTGATCATTATAAAATGATATATTGTACCATGAAAAAGATATTTAGAATTTCAGCCATTGTTGTTGCAGCTCTTACGCTCTTCGGGGCTACGGGTTGCAAGCATTCGGAGCTTGATACCGACCAGTATGCGGGGACTTCGCTTGCCGACTACGGCCCGAATCCCGTCATGAGGGGCGGAACCCTGACTTTCTACGGATCTGGCCTTGAGTCTGTCACGGAAGTCATCTTCCCTGACGGAATAAGCGTTACCTCCATCGAGGTCGTCAAATCCGGAAATCCCAGTGAGATCCGTGTTGCCGTTCCCCAGGGAGCCGCAGTAGGAAAGGTCCAGCTTGTAACTTCAGGCGGAACCACGCTTACTACCAAATCCAACCTCGAGTATTCCGAGCCCATAGTGCTTGAGTCGTTCTCTCCCACTTCGGTTATCCGTGGCGACGTGCTTACCATAAGCGGAGACTACATGAACCTCGTGGAGTATGTAGAGTTCGCCAATGGTGAGAGGGTTGCTGTCGAGAGTGGCGCCACCCGTACGGAGTGCCAGGTTGTCATCCCTTATAACGCTGTAACAGGTACCATCATTCTTGTAAGCTATAACGGAGGCTCCATAGCCAACCTTATCTACTCGACGGATGAACTCTCAGTCGAGGATCCTACCGTCAAGTCTCTTGTTGTCGAGACTGCCCAGCCCGGTGAGACCGCAGTCATCAAGGGCGCGTACCTTGACATGATTGAGACAGTCAATTTCGGTGGCGTCACCTTCACAGCAATGGAAGATGATGAAGTATCCTTCAACGAGGACTATACAGAGATGTATATCGTAATCCCTTCGGAGGCTGTCGCAGGAGACGTAGTCTGCACAAGCTATGACGGTGACGAGTTCACTGCTGGCGAGTATACCCCTGACGTTCCTACGAACATCAGCGTTGCTCCGGAAGGTGACATCAAGGCAGGTGAGACCGTTACCATAAGCGGTGATGATCTCCAGCTTGTAACCGGTGTTTCAGTCGAAGGAGCAGGCGATGTGGACTTCACCTACAATGATGACGGTACCATCACCTTCACTATGCCTGAGAAGGCTTCTGACGGAAATGTTACCTTCACCATGGCCAACGGTGATACCGTGACGGCTTCCTACACTGTAGTTAAACCTGTAATTACTGCCGTAACTCCTACCGAGGTCGTTGCAGGAAACACCATCACCATTACCGGTACCGATCTCGACCTTGTAGGCAAGGTTGAACTGAACGGGACCGAGATAGAGATCACCCGCCAGAGCGAGACGGAGATTGTCGCTACGACAACCGCACTCTGCAGCACCGGAACCGTTGTCGTTACGGCAAAGAACGGTACTGACACAAGCGAGTCTTCCGAGACCGTTACCATAACCTACGATTCCGCAGTGATAATCGACAACATGCCCGCAAGCGTTGCCGCAGGATCGACCATGACCATGACCGGTAGCGGATTCAACCTTATCGAGGCGATCTACTTCGGTGATGTCAAGGTTACATCCTACTCGCAGAGGGCGGACGGAACCTACACATTCGTGGTTCCTGCCGAGGTTACCGCCGGTACCTATAATATTAAGATGGTACTCACAACCGGTGAGGAAATCACCTGGGGTGTTCCCATTACGGTTACCGCGGAGATGAAGGTTACCACCATCTGGTCTGGTAGCACACAACTCACCTGGAACGATGGCGGAAGGGTTATAATCCCCGCTTCCAAGTTCGAGGGCGTGGGCGCAGGTGCAGTTCTGCGTGTATACTACACCCAGGTAGACCAGCAGTGGGATCAGGCCCAGTTCAACTACGGTGACTGGAGCGGTATCAACTTCGATGACGCTTCCAATGGCGCTACCACCTTCAACCAGACACTTGTTCCTACGGATGTCTACGGTTGGTTCACCGACGGAATCCTTGACCGTTGCACCGAGATGAACCTCACCCAGACCATCCTGGACAACATCCAGGCTAAGAAGGGAGACTGCGAGGATGTCACCAATGCCGGCGTAATCATCCAGGGTTCAGGCCTTACCTTCACCAAGGTTGAAATCGTTGAGCAGGTTGCGGTTAATTTCGTGACCATTTGGGAAGGCACTGCCGATTCCAATGGTGACTATGGAACTAATCTGGAGCTTGGAGGTGAGGATGACTGGGTAAATAACGGCCTTGAAGAGGGTGCTACCGTTTACGTCTACTTTACCACGACAGCCGATGCGGCAGACTGGTCAATGCAGACATTCGACGGACACTGGAGTGGCCTTACCGTAGCTCCTGATGGAACCAACCACTTTGATTCCACGACCAATCCTACGGCAATCGAGGATGGCTATGTTACCTTCACTGTAACCAGCAGCGTATATTCCGCCCTTACTTCAAAACAGTATTGGGGATATGCACTTATCCTCCAGGGATACTACACTACATTCACTAAGATTGCTTTTGTCAATCCATGATTTTTGCCGGAGGGCGGGTGATGCCACCCTCCGGTCCCAATACCATACAAACCATTAATTAAAATTTATTATGGACAAAAAAAACATTTATTTAACTCCGGAAGTTCAAGAGATTGAACTTTCAGGAATGTACGCCACTTTGCAGGCGTCTCCCGATGTCGATTGGAAAGACGATGACGATTTTGATCTCTTTGGTTAGTTTGATTTTTAAAATTGAATCATCATGAAAAAATTAAGCATTTTATCATTGTCCGCAATAGTCCTTCTTGCCGGTTGCGCAAAGGAGAACAAGGATGCTGCAGTGCAGATATCGTCATCTACACCTATTAATATTTCCGTTACACAGGATCTCACAAAATCCCAGTGGCTTGACGGTGAAGTGTTCGCTTGGAGTGATGGAGATAAGGATTATTTCGGAATTGTTACTGCGGCAGGAAATTACGCCCAGTCAACAGCCATTGAAACTGATGATAATGGCTATGGTACCGTAACAGTTGCTCCTACGGCATCTGAAGGGGATAAGATGGTACTCTATTATCCTTATCTGTCCTGGAAAAGCGTTCCGACTGTTTCTGACAGTAAAGCAAGCGTAAATATGTACATTGGTTCGTCACAAAGCCAGTGGACAGGTGGTCAGAACTATTGGTTGAATGACAAGATCATCCTAGGTGGAAAGAACGTGCTCGAGTATGGAGACGAGACAACATATTCGACAAAAATGGTTGCCCTTTCTTCTTTGGCTCATTTCGTGATATATTCCACCTCAGGAATAAGTGACAAAATTCAATCTGTCAAATTTGAGGCTAAAAGCGCATCTACCCCTCTTTGCGGTAATGTTACCGAAACCATCTATTTTGACGGTACCGCTCCTGTGATTGGTGCTGGAGATGGAGGCAATACTGTAAGTGTTTCAGTACAGTCGAATGATGCTGGAGAAATCCAAACGTTTGCTCCAGGTACTAGCAAAGAGTCTACGGGTTGTAGTTTCCTTATGGGACTTCTCCCTTCCACCGTTACAGGGTTCACAATCACTGTCACAACTTCTGAAGATAAGAAATACGTTTTTGAATCAGATAAAGAAATTGAATTTAAAGCTTCTTACATAAAGAATATCAATCTGAATCTTGATAATGCGACGTCTACTGTTACTCCTGGTGACGAGGAGACCGTGTGGGAAGGAAGTCATGCCCTTTCAGATACATCCACTCCAACCAAATGGGGAAAAAGTTTAGAAGACTTGACATGGAATGCCGACTATATTGATTATTCCACACTTAAAGTCGGTGATAAGATTACGATTTACTTCACTCCTATAGATACGTCAGACGGTTTATGGACATGTCTTAAGATAGTTGCGGCAAAAGACTGGTCTATAATCCTGCCTTGTGTGGGAGAGCAGCAGAATCCTTCGTTTACCGATACATCCTATTCATTCACCTTGACTCAGGAAGATCTTGACCTATTGTACTATCCCGAATATGATACGGACGGAACCACAGTAAAATGGTATAACAATGCCGGATTTGCCGTACAGGGATGTAACCTTACGATAACTAAGATTACCCTTACAAGAAATAATTCATAACTAGCATGTATTTTGCCCAAGGGAGGCTGACCCCTCCCTTGGGTCCCACTTAATTCGTAAACTCAAAACTGAATCATAAGCGATATGAAAAGGTATCTTTCATTGGCGTTTGCAGCCATAATATGTATCTCATTCATTACGGGTTGCGGCGGGGATAGTCCGTCTACCCCTTCTTCAGGAGGGGATGATGTAACTTTTTCTTTAAGTCCCACATCACTCTCCTTTGATGCCACGGCTTCATCCCAGACCATAACAGTCACCTGCGCTTCCAAACCTGGAGTCACTTCCAGCGAGTCTTGGTGTACAAGGGAGATAGGATCCGTCGCCGACAACAAATGTACGGTCAAGGTTTCCGTGGCGGCCAACACGGGTTCGGAGCGTACCGCATCCCTGACTTTCACCTACAATGGAAGTACCGCTGCCATAGTCGAGGTCAAGCAGGCCGCTGCCAGCGGCTCATCCAGCAGCTCATCCAGTGGAGATGCCGAGGTTGTCGTCACAGACATCAATGTCGCATCATCCCTCACCAATTCAAATGCAACAAGCAAGGCCAAGAGCCTTTATTCCGCCCTTAAGAAGATTTACGGGCAGAAGGTGGTGAGCGGAGCCATGGGAGGAACGGCCTGGGAGAACACATTCACTGACTTCATAAAGAGCCAGAGCGGATATTATCCCGGTATCGTAGGATATGATTACATATTCCTGAACTGGCCAGCCAAAGCGTGGAGCGACTGCCCCGACTACTCAGACATCACTCCCGTGAAGACCGCATACGATGCGGGCAACATCATACAGATTTGCTGGCACTGGACGGTACCTACTTCCGAGAGCGGATTCGTGAACGTGGAAGAGGACGGCTTCACCCTCACAAGCGACAAGACGACTGCCCTCAATGCCTACAAGTTTGACACGAAAGCCTTCAGCGTCAAGAAGGCCCTCACTTCCGGCACTTGGGAGAATAAGGTCATAACTTACCAGATAAAGAGGTTGGCGGGATTCCTGAAACTTCTTCAGGACGCTGATATCCCCATCCTTTTCCGTCCTCTTCATGAGGCAGCAGGAGACTATACCTGGGGAGCATGGTTCTGGTGGGGATACGAAGGAGCCGACCAGTGCATAGCCCTTTGGAAATATCTCCGCGACCAGCTTGAGAACACTTATGGCATCAACAACCTCATCTGGGTGTGGACCGTACAATCCTCCAATGGGGGTAACCTCGCAAGCGTATCCCAAATGAAGGAATGGTATCCGGGAGACGAGTATGTCGACATCATCGGAGCCGACCTTTATGTGGACAAGAACACCACCCAGGAGAACGTGTTCCAGCAGGTGAATTCATCCGCCGACGGTCATAAGATGGTTGCCCTTTCCGAGTGCGGAAACCTCCTTGATTTCTCGGGAGCCTTCAAGGCCGGTGCCACATGGCTCTATTTCATGAACTGGTGCGAAAGCACATCTTCACTCTCATCCTCATCGTGGAACAATACTGCTTCTGATTGGAAGAATATCCAAAAGAGCAGCTACTGCATTAACCAGGGTGGCCTTTCATATTGATGACATCATTTAAATCGCGAGAAAAATGAAAAAAAATATCTTACTCCCATCCTTAGTTACCCTTTCTTTATTCCTTGTAGCAAGCTGCGGCGATCCCGCAGGATCTTCAAGTGGCGGATCTTCAAGTGGCGGATCTTCAAGTGGTGGTTCAACGGGTGGTTCCTCGGTTACCCTTTCAGTAACCCCTACATCCCTTACTTTCGACAGCAACGGCGGGGACAAGACTGTTACCGTAACCTGTTCATCCAAGCCTGGAAGGACGTCCAGTGATAAGAGCTGGCTTACATCCACTGCTGGTGACCTTTCCAACAACACTTGCATAGTTACTGTAACGGCTAAGGCGAATTCCTCTACATCTTCAAGAACTGGTACCATAACCCTAAAATCCGGAGAACAGTCCGTAGATGTAACCGTCACCCAGAGCGGGGCTTCCAGCGGCGGGTCCACTACTTCATCCGTCGATCCCACCGAGGAGCCTACGGCACTTAACAATGACGCTTGGGCATTTTCCGAGAAATTAGGTTTCGGGTGGAATCTCGGAAACCATTTCGATACGTACGATGCGAGCTGGTCATACGGCACGAAATACAACTATTGGGATGGCGCAACCATCACATCCACCCTTTTCACGAAACTTAAGAGCTACGGATTCTCATCGGTGAGGATTCCTGTGACCTGGTATCTTCACATGAACGATTCCAATGTCGTGGACGAGGATTACCTGAAGGAAGTGGCGGAGGTAGTAGGCTGGGCCCGTGATGCGGGACTCAATGTTATCCTCAACACACATCATGACGATGCTGATAGCAAGAACTGGCTAAGCCTGAAAAATGCTGTGGCGAGTGACGCCAACTACAAGTCCATAACTGAGAAGTTCAACACCCTTTGGAATCAGATCGCTACCTACTTCAAGGATGAGGGAGACTATCTGATTTTCGAGTCATTCAACGAGATGCATGACGGCTCATGGAACATCCCTACCGGCAAGGCTGCATCATACTATAAGGTTATCAACGCCTGGAACCAGGAGTTTGTGAACACTGTAAGGGCAACCGGTGGCAACAATGCGACCCGCATGCTTGGCATCCCCGGATATGCTGCCAATCCTTCATATACCGTGGGATATCTCGAGATTCCCAATGACTCAGCATCCGGAAAGATTGCGGTATCTGTCCACGACTACGACCCCTATGATTACACTATCGGGGGATCGTACGACCAGTGGGGACATACTGCTGCATCAGGAAAGGCTCCATCTCAGGATGAGTCCGACTATGTGACTACGCTAAAGAGCCTGTATGACACCTATCTTGCAAACAACATCCCTGTCTATATCGGAGAGTGCGGCTGTCCCAACAAGAGCTCAGGGACTCCAGTCACATTCAAGAAATACTATATGGAGTACACATTCAAGGCCATGAAGTCTTATGGGCTGGCCGGGTTCCTGTGGGATAACAACACCGCAGCAGTCAGTGGAGACTGCCACGGATATGTAAACCACTCTACGGGAGAGTATCTCACAAACGGCGAGACTTACATCAGCCTTGTAAAGAAGGCGGTCAACACCACAAGTTCCAGCTATACGCTCAAGTCGGTATACAACAGCGCTCCGAAAAATTAACCTAGGTAATGAAAAACGTGCTGAAACCCATACCTTTTCTGCTGGCTGCCACCATGGCGTTTTCATGTAGTCATCCTTCACAGGCTCCTTCTTTGAAGGAGCGCCTCTCCCAGGTATCTTCCCAGGGAAAGTTCTTCTACGGCCACCAGGACGACCTTGTCTACGGCCATGCATGGAAGGTCGAGGACATAGAGGATGACCCCCTTGACAGGTCCGATGTGAAGGACGTGTGCGGAGAGTATCCCGCAGTTGTCGGATTCGACCTTGGCGGAATCGAGATGGGGGATGACAAGAACCTTGACAGCGTGGATTTCGTCCTTATCAAGAGGGCGGCCATAGCGCATGCGAAAAGGGGCGGCATCATTACGCTCTCATGGCATCCCAGAAATCCTCTTACTGGAGGAGACTCCTGGGACGTGTCATCCGACAAGGTAGTGGAGAGCATACTGGATGGTGGAGAGAACCACGACCTTTTCATGGGCTGGCTCTCCAGCGTTGCGGACTTCCTGTCGGAGATTGTCGACGAGAATGGAAACCCCATCGAGTTCATATTCCGTCCATGGCACGAGAACCTCGGGTCATGGTTCTGGTGGGGAGGAAAGCTCTGCTCTGCCGACCAGTACAAGGAGCTATACAAGATAACCCATGACTATCTCTCGGTTGCAAGGGAGATGAAGAACATAGTATGGGCATATTCCCCTAATTCAGGTCTTACGAAGGAGTCTCTTGCGCAGAGGTATCCCGGAGACGAACTAGTCGATGTAATCGGAGTCGACCACTACGAGTACATGCAGATGGAGGACAAGCCCCTTGATGAGAGGATTACCCTCGCAAGGATATTCTACGGAAAGACCCTGGAGAGCGACCTTAAGATAATGAAAGAGTTTGCAGCCTCCCATGGAGGAAAGCTCATCGCCGTATCCGAGACTGGATTCGAAGGGCTGAAAGACCCCTATTGGTGGACGAAGACCCTTCTTCCGGCGATAAAAGGTAGCGGGATAAGCTATGTCCTTACCTGGAGAAACGCCCATGACAAGCTTGGACATTTCTACGCTCCCTACAAGGGCATAGAAAAGCAGAAAGCCGAGGATTTCGTCGCATTTTACAATGACGAGAGCACGGTCTTCCTTTCACAGGGCAGAAAGACTGACAAGTCCAAAAAGAAATAGGCCAACTTCCTGAGTTCCCATCTCAACCTTTGTCATCCATCCCACCCATAAGATGCTCTTCGGGTGGAACCTGATATGGCAGGAAAGTCCTGGGAAATTCATGGAAACCCATGAAATCCATAAAAGGGCAGATATGTTGGAAGAGGAATGAAGGAAGACTAAATGCGGAGGAGAGCACAAACAGACAGAAAACATACATAAATCAGTATAGACCAATAGCTACAGGACAACTAAACAAACCTTTAATATGACATTCAATAAGAGGCTGGCCTTCCTTGAGAAGATCCACAAGGAGCTGATTGAGAAGAAGAACGAACCCATTGAGGGAAACGGTGTCTACGAGCGTTACAAGAATCCGGTGCTGACAGGAGACCATGCACCGCTGTTCTGGAGATATGACCTCAATCCAGAGACCAATCCCTATCTTCAGGAGAGATTCGGAATACATGCGACATTCAATTCAGGAGCGATAAAGTGGGGAGACAAGTACCTTCTCTGCGTAAGGGTTGAAGGTGCCGACAGGAAATCCTTCTTCGCCATGGCGGAGAGTCCCAATGGAGTGGACAACTTCCGTTTCTGGGACCATCCTGTCACCATGCCCGAGTTTGGCGAAATCGCCACAAACGTCTATGACATGCGCCTCACGGCCCATGAGGACGGCTGGGTGTACGGAGTGTTCTGCGTTGAGAGGAAGGATCCCAAGGCTGCGAGGGGAGACCTCTCGTCGGCTGTCGCATGCGCAGGTATCGCACGTACGAAGGATTTCGTGAAATGGGAGAGGCTCCCGGATCTTGCCAGCCCTTCGCAGCAGAGGAACGTGGTTCTTCATCCCGAGTTCGTGGATGGGAAGTACGCTCTCTATACAAGGCCCCAGGGCGGATTCATTGACGCAGGCGAAGGCCTCGGAATAGGCTGGTCGCTAATCGATGATATGACCCACGCCAAGGTAGGGGAGGAGAAGATAATAAACTTCCGTCGCTACCACACCATCAAGGAGATGAAAAACGGAGAAGGCCCCGCTCCAATAAAGACGGACAGGGGATGGCTCCATCTGGCTCACGGAGTAAGGGGTTGCGCTTCAGGACTCAGGTATGTCCTGTATCTCTACATGACGGCCTTGGACGACCCTACGAAGGTCATTGCCGAGCCGGCAGGATTCTTCATGGCTCCCGAGGGAGAAGAGTTCGTCGGGGATGTCATGAACGTCCTGTTCTCCAACGGATGGATCGCCGATCCGGATGGAAAGGTATTCATCTACTATGCTTCGTGCGATACGCGTCTCCATGTGGCTACATCGACCATCGACCGCCTTGTCGACTACTGCATGAACACAGGGGAGGACGGGCTCTGCACCGGACAGTCCGTAAGGAGGCTCGATACTCTCATTGACCGCAACCTTGCTTATCTTGCAAGAAAGTAGAGGATGCGGGACCTTCAAGGTAGGCTAGACTAAAAAGAAAATACACTAAATCACATATGAAGAATCTAAAGGAAAAGATCGGATACGGTTTCGGAGACCTTTCTTCCTCCATGTTCTGGAAGATATTCTCCTACTACCTGCCGATATTCTATTCGGATGTGTTCGGGCTCAAGCCGGCCCATGCGGCGATGCTGCTGCTGGTCACGAAGCTCTATGACGCGATATCCGACCCCGTAATGGGAATAATCGCAGACCGTACGCAGACAAAGTGGGGAAAGTACCGTCCGTATCTTCTGTGGATAGCGGTGCCGTTCTCGGTTGTTGGAGTGCTGTCTTTCTACACTCCTGATACGACGTATACCCTAAAGCACGTCTACGCCTATGTGACATACATCCTAATGATGACGGTCTACACGGCTATAAACGTTCCCTACGGGGCGATGCTAGGGGTGATGACTGATGACTCCAAGGAAAAGAGCGTGTTCTCATCCTTCAGGATGTTCTTTGCCTATATCGGCTCGTTCATCGCCATGGGAATCTTCGCCATCTTCGAGAAATCCATACAGGGGACTACCAGGATTGTCGACGGAGTGGAGAAGACTGTCCAGGACGTAGGGGATGCGGCTCCCATGCAGTGGACCGGGATGGTTGCGATAATTGCTGTGCTCTGCTGTATATTCTTCATCCTGTGCTTCCTCATGACAGAGGAGCATGTGAAGGTTGAGCCGAAGGAGAAGGGTGGATCTTCAATCAAGGACGACCTCAAGGCCCTTGTATCGAACGGACCTTGGTGGCTGCTTCTTGGCGGCGGAATCGCCATACTTCTCTTCAACTCGATAAGGGGTGGTGCGGCAGCATACTATTTCTCGAACATACTTGGTACCAATGCAATCCTTACATGTGCCGTATACCTTTTCATAGGAGAGGTTGCGCAGATGGTGGGAGTCATATTCGCCGTGCCTATTTCAGAGAGGATCGGTAAGAAGGCTACGTTCCTTTCCGTGCTTGTGATAGTGGCTGTGCTCAGCATAATAGTATGGTTCCTTCCCAATACACCCGGAGGGTTCTGGGCGCTTATCGTACTACAGACTCTGATCTGCATCGCAATAGGAGTGAATTCTCCCATGCTGTGGAGCATGTTCGCCGATGTGGCTGACTACTCCGAGTGGAAGAACGGAAGCTCATCTACGGGACTAATCTTCTCGTCCTCTTCCATGGCACAGAAGTTCGGAGGGGCATTCGGAGCATTCCTCCTCATGTTCATCCTCGGGAAGTTCGGCTACGACAAGGATCTTGCAACCCAGGCCCCCCAGACGCTCTCGGCCATAAAGGCTCTCATGAGCTGGGTTCCTTCGATAGGTGCGATCCTCGGAATATTCTGCCTGGGGGCATATCCTCTTACTACAAAGAAGATGGATGAAATCCAGGGAGAGCTGGCTGTGAGACGCTCAGAAGGAAAAGAATAACTATCTTTTGGTTGATATCGATGGGGGAGGCTCTGAAGGCTTCCCTCTTCTTTTTGCCATCACCGGATGATGGCCGTACTCTAATATAAAATATATTTTATGTTATATGAAAAATTAGGGATTATGATAAAATATATTTTATAATATTATGGAGGTATTGTCATTTCTTTCGAGTTAGACCTCTTCCCAGGGCTTTTCGTTCTTTTATTGTCAGTTCGATTTCGTCTACCCATTTTTTCGGCACACCTGTCTTGGCGGCATAGGAGCGGAATTCCTTGACTACATCAAGGACATTATCGAGGACTCTCTGAGCCTGGGCGATGTCATTCATTGATGCGAATTCCAAAAGGTCGTCATTGGTTATCTGCCGGTTCTTTCCATTTACGCTCATGGCGTGCAAATCGCCGGTCAGGGTGTTCTTGTTGTCGATGCAGAATGTCAGATCGTATGCGGGGGATATTTTCCAAACCCCGTCCCTGTCCATCATGAAAGAAAAGTTTTTGTCATGATCATCGACGTTGCAAGTCATCACGTTGAATACCATTCTTCTGAACAGCTCCTGTTTTTGCTTGTCGTCAACTGAAAGCTTGCGTGCCACTTCGAAAAGGCCCTCATATGCCTTGGAGCCTCCGGTCATGGCAAAAAGGGTCTGGGTGTGGATCTTTTCTCCATTGACACGGTCATACCTCTCTGTCAGGAAATTGAATGAGCCGTCTATTTCAAGTGGCCGGGATGGCATCATCTGTATTCCGGCGTCGATTGCCATCAGGTAATAGGCCATCTCAACCCTTGTCCTAGGGAAATCATCTTTCTCATCAAATTTGATCAGGTAGTGCCTGTATTCTTCAGACAGAGTGGTTTGCCCCGAGCGGACCTCTCCTGTCTTGTCGCTGATTGCTATAACGGCTTTTGGCCGTCTTCCGGCGGCAGATGTGCCCACTTTGAAGAGATCCTCCATGGAGGCCTCTTCCAGGGAATCGATGCTTATTTCAGACTTCTGGTCAAAAATTTTTTTTGCAAATTCGTACAGAGAACTCAGGTTGATCCCTAACTCCCGCTAATTGCACGTAATTTACAGCGCATCCCCACCAGATGCGCATAAAATTTGGTTTTTATATATTACGTGGCACGTATTTTGCAGTAGGAAGGGCCATTGTAGGACATAAGAACACGACATGCTATGGCAAGGAAAGCAACGGCGCAGCACCCCGAGTGGGCGCTCAAGTACAAGAAGAAAGGAACGGAACTGAGGTGCATAAGGGGGAAGTACTACCTCTACGAGTGCAGCAGCGTGTACGACCCCGAGAAGAAGAGGGCCAGGAAGGTCACGGGCAAATATCTCGGGAGCATCACCGAGGAGGGAGGCCTTGTCCCGAGGCAGGAGAAGCGCGACAAGCCGCGCCACGTCGGGCAGTCGCTGGAGTACGGCATCACCGCCTACTACGAGAAGCACATGGGCGACCTGGCGGATAAGCTGAAGAAGCACTTCCCCGAGGACTGGCAGGCGATCATTGCCATGGCGATGTGCCGCCTTGTCGGCCAGGACCCGCTCAAGGCCATGCAGGAGAGGTTCGAGAACAGCATGATGCAGGACGTCCTTCCGAAGGCCTCAATGTCCCCGGACTACCTGACGGGCCTGATCCGCAGGGTGGGCGCGAACAGGAAGGCCATAGTCGGCTTCTGCAAGGAGTTCGCATGCGGCGGCGGGGACATCATATTCGACGGCACCGACGTGTGGAGCAGCTCGAAGAAGATGTGGCTCCCCAAGACGCAGAAGGCGAAGAGCGGAGGCTTCGAGGACCTGCTCAACATGATGCTGGTGTTCTCCGTGGACTCGCAGTCGCCGGTGTACTACAGGCTGCTCCCCGGCAACATCAAGGACGTGAAGTCGTTCACCCTTTGCCTCAAGGAGATAGGGATAAAGAGCGGGACAATCATAGCCGACAAGGGCTTTATGAAGGCCGCCAACGTGGAGGCTGTGAGGCAGGCGGGGCTGAGCATGATCATACCTCTCAAGCGCAACGACGCAGAAATAGACTACGCTCCCTATTCGGTGTCGTACGTCAACAGTTTTGACGGCCAATTCTCTTTCGAGGATAGGCCGATATGGCACAAGACCTTCGACAAGGGTGACGACACCTACATCCACGAGTACCTCGACCCGAAGCTGAAGATCCAGGAGTCGGCGGACTTCCTGGCGAGGATGGAGGCGAAGAGGGGCAAGAAAGGCTTCGACGAAGGAGAGATGATGAAGAGACATGCAGAACTGTTCCCGAGGATGGGATCCATAGCTGAGCTGGCGATAGGCGTCAAGGACCCCAAGGACGCCTACATGCGCTACAAGTCGAGGGACATGATCGAGCAGTGCATAGACTCCTTCAAGACCGACATAGAGGGCGACAAGACCTACATGAGGGACGAGGACGCTCTGGAAGGGTTCATCTTCGCGAACTTCATAGCCCTACACTGGCACTTTTCGATATACCGGAACCTGGTGAGGTCAGGCAACATCTCCAAGTACTCCGTCAAGGACATGATACGCTTCCTACAGAACGTGAGAAAGGTCGAAATCGACGGTGAGTGGCACCTGTGCGAGAGGACCAAGGCAGAGACCAAGAC